>Ga0315289_10010003_pt1 | contig 13613 bp, 9 predicted proteins | sample YL17G11_40_MG_FD_203452 | JGI IMG/M metagenome (GOLD analysis project Ga0315289, IMG submission 203452) | Sediment microbial communities from Yellowstone Lake, YNP, Wyoming, USA - YL17G11_40 | ecosystem: Environmental > Aquatic > Freshwater > Lake > Sediment | place: USA: Wyoming | collected...
CGACGGCGGCGAACGGGCGGCCCGGCTGGAGCAGCGAGCGGCCGCCCTCCGGGAGGCTACGGAACGCTCCAAGGCGGAGACGGAGCGCCGCGCCGCGGCTCTGTCGAAGGCGCGGAGGGGGCTGGAGGCGTGCCTCGGGGGCGTCGAGCTGCTCCGGGCCGCGGTCTCCGGAGGCGGGGCGAGGAGCGGCGCCTCGGGAGGGGCGGCAGGAGCGCCTCGCGCTCCTCCCTCCGCGCGCGCCGTTCTCGGCAGCGCGCTCTCCTCGCTCATCGCCAGGCGCTGCTCGCTCGTCGCAGGGATTGGAGAGGTCATGGAGCTGACGCCGGAGTCGGCGGTCGCCGCCAACGCCGCCTCGGGCAAGCGGCAGCAGCGGAGGCGGGCCTCTCCTTCGTCGGCCGCCGCCGCCGGCGGCGAAGACGGCGACGCGCCAGAAGACGAGGACGGCAGCGGCGACTCGACCTGGGACCGCCTCGAGAGCGGCTGGTCGTCCGGGCTCGGCGGTCTCCGGCAGCAGGAGGGGCAGCAGCAGCAGCAGCAGCAAGCGGGGAGCGGGAGCGACAGCGGCGCGCCTCCTCCGGAGCAGCGGGCGACGACAGCGACGATCTGCGGCCTCGCGCTCGACCCGGGCGTCGCGGGCCGCGGCTGGCAGCAGCGCCCCCACCTGCCGTCGCGGGCCGGGCTCGACGCCGACGCCGCGGCGCTGGCGTCCGCCGCGGAGGCGGCGGGGGCCATCGCGCAGGTGCTGGGCCTTCCGCTGAGGCACCCGCTGCGGCCGCTGCCCCGAGCGAGGGGGGCGGGGGGAGGAGGCGGGGGCGGCGGCAGCGGCGCCGCCGTCGCGTTTGCGCCGCCGCCGGCAGGAGAAGGGGGGCAGCAGCGGCGAAAGCTGTTGGAGCCTCAGGCGTCCTCCTATCGCTCCTCTTCCGCTCCTCCCGCTGTCGTCGATGCTGTCGGCGCTGCGATTCTCTTCCAGGGGGGCGCTGCGGGCGCTCCCCCGTCGTCGTCCTCCTCCGCTGCTGCGGAAGGGGCCTCTGCAGCAAGCGGCGGGGCCAACGGCGAGGGAGCGGGAAACGACGGCGGGAGCGGGAGCTCTGCTGCGGCAGCAGCTCCAGCGTCCCTCCTCCCCTCCCTGCTCCTCTCGTCGGCGGCAGAGTTCCCGCTCTTCCTTCCCGGGAGCACCGTCGGAGGCCTGAGCAGCGGCAGCGCGGGGGGAGGAGGCACCGGAGTCCTCGGCGCCTCCGCCCCTCTTCCTCCTTCCTCCTCTTTCTCGGCGAGCGGCGACGCCGCCGCCCTGCTGGCCTCGGCGACCGAGCCGGCGACGGGGTTCGCCTACGCCGTGTTCCTCCTCCACCGGGACGTCCAGCAGCTGCTTGACGCGCACGGTCTGGCCGGGTCGGGCCCGGGGCTGGCGGTGGACGGGCTGGCGAAGCTGGTCGCGGCCGCGGCGTCGGTGGCGAGGTTGCGGTGAATTTAGTTGAGAGACGGGAGTGTTTAAAGGGAAACAAAAAACGGAAACTTGTCCAGAAGAACTCAACCTGTCCAGAGGAACTCTCGCTTCACTCTTTTCTTTCGTCGCGTTTTCTTTCTTTTCTGCGTTTGCAATCTCCCCCCTTCTTCACGAGACAATGCCGTCGAAGAACGAGCCGGCTCCGGGGCGGGAGGCCGCCGCCTTGCCCCTCTTCGGCGCGGCGGCGACGGCATCGCCGTCCCCTTCTTCGTCGCTCTCGTCGCCCTCTTCCTCGTCGCCGCTGCTGCTCTCGCCTTCCTCCTCCGCTCGCCTCCTCCTGGCGCGCTTGCCGCCGACCCCGGCCGCGACGGCGATCGCGGCCTCGCCCGCGGAGGCCCTGAGCGCCTTGCAGCTCCAGAGGCAGAGCGACTTTGACGGCGCGGCGACGGACGCGGCGACGCGAGGGAGGGAGCAAGTTGGTTCGCCTCCCTCGTCTCCTCGGCCCTCCTCGCCTCCCCCCGCCCCCGTCCTCACCCGAAGCACCTCTCGCCCGTCGCCGTGCGCCCCCCCGAGGTTGCAAAGAACCCTGTTGGGCAGGACCGAAAGAACGCGGACCCTCCCGTCCGCGCACCCCGCCAAAAGCAGGGAACCGCCGCCGCCCGCGGCGCGCCTCCCTCGCCCTCCGCCGCCGCCGCCGTCGAGCGGCGCCAGCGAGTTTATCGCGGGCCTCTCCGCCCCCTCCCTCGCGGCCGCCCTCGGCAGCGGGAGCCTGTCGGCGCACCCGGCGAGCCCTCCCGCCGCCTGGGGCTTCCACAGACTCAGGACGCCGCCCGCGGAGCCGGCGCAGAGCGCCGAGAAGCCCCTGGCGGCGCAGAGGCAGAGCAGCTCGTCCTCGTCCGCGTCGGAGCGCGACGCGGCGGCGCCGCCCCGCCCGCGCGCGCCGCCGCCGCCGCTCGCGCCCCGCCCCCTCGCGCCGCCGCCGCCGCTGCCGGCTCCGGCTCGCGCGAAGTCGAGCAGCGCCAGCGTGCCGTCGCCGCCGACGGAGACGAGCCCCCCCGTGGTCGACGGGGACGCCGCCGGGCCCCCCCCGGAGGACGAGGAGGAGGCAGTGTTGCTCTTGAGGCCCGCGGCGGCGCCGGCGGGGAGCGGCAGCAGGTCCGAGACCTGCTCGCCCCCGTGGACCTCTCTGAATTCAAAAACGGGCTCGCCCGAGCGCGGGTCCCAGACGCGGACGGCTCCCGACTCGTCTCCCGAGACGACGGAGGTCGCCGGGAGGAAGGGAGACGAGGAAGGGGAAGCGCCGCCGCCGCCGCCGACGAGTGCGGCGACGAGGCGGGTGAAGGAAGCGCCGCCGCCGGCGCCGGGCAGGCGGGCGCTGGCCCTCCCCGTGGCGACGTCGACGGCCGTGAGCGTTCCCTCAGCGTCACCGACGTAGAGGGCAGAGCCGTCGGCGGAGAAGGCGACGGCGCGGGCCGACGAGGAGGAGGCGCGGAGGTCGACGAGAGGAGGTGAAGCGGCGGCAGCGGCCGCCGTCGCTGCCGCTCCCGCCGCCGATGCAGCCGTCGTCGTCGACATTCGCGATCCAGCGTCGAAGACCTGGACCCGCCCCGTGACCAGCCCAACCGCCACCAAGAGACGAGAAGGGTGCACGTCGCAGTCCTGGAGTTTTTCGTGAGAGATTGAGAAAGGGAGAGGGACGGACGTGAGAACAGAACGGCTAGATCGATTGGGAAGGGAAAAAACTCCTAGCCCAACAACATGCCGCAATTCGAAACGAGCTCTCTCTTCTGTCGCTCTTCTTTTCCGATTCGACTGACCTGGGGCTGTGCCGTCAGGCGCACGACCGAGGCGAGCTGGTGAGGAGCGACCATGATGAAGGGAAAGAAAGAAGTAAGGAAAAGAACGAGAGAAAGGTTGGAACGAGTTTTTTTTCTCGTCGTCGTCTAAACTACCAGTGATTTCTGGTTTGAAAAACAAAACGAGCACTTTTTTTGTTGTTACACCGCGCGTGCCCTCCTTCCTCCCTTCCCTCCACCACCGTCACCGCCTCCTCCGCCTCCTCCGCTCCTCCCTGACCGCGTCCATTGCCTCTGGGTCCCGCCGGCTCCAGTAGCTCGCGAGGGCAGAACCGATCAGGGAGTGCACGCACGCCGAGACAGCGCAGGGAGCAGCCGCGGCAGCGCCGAGCGCCGGGAAGTGCGCAAGGACGAGCACCGCGCCCAGCGCGCTGTTCTGCATCCCGACCTCGATCGAGTTCGTCCGCGCCTGCTTCTCCGGGAGGTTGCAGAGATACCTGGAGACGAAATATCCCGACGAGAACCCGAGCAGGTGCAGGAGGACGGCCGCGGGCAGGGCCCGGCTCGTCGCTCCGACGGCGCCCCCCCCCGCTCCCGAGGCCCCTCCCCCGGCCAGCAGCGACGCCAGCGACGCGAGCAGAACCTCGGAGGACCGGGCGATCACGGTTCCGCACACGGCTACGGTGGCCGCGACTGCGACCAGCGGCGCGAACGGGGAGAACCTCTCGACAAACTTCGGAAAAACGGCGGCGGCGCCGGCGCCGACCGCCACGGGGGCCAGGACCACCGCCGCGGTCGACCTCAGCAGCGCAAGGCCGTCCACGGGCACCACGGCCCCCAGCAGCAGGCGGGCAAGCAGCGGCGTGGCGACCGTGGCGGCCAGCGTCGACGCCGCCGTCATCGCAACCGAGAGCGGCACGTCGGCCCGCGCGACGAAGGCCACCACGTTGCTCGCGACGCCGCCCGGGCAGGCGGCCACCATGCAGATGCCGACGGTGTCCGCGCGCGAGCCCGCGCAGAGCAGCCTCGAGACGGCGAGGCCCGCCAGAGGCATGAGCGAAAACTGCAGCAGCGCGCCGAGCGCGACTCTCTTGGGTCTCGCGGCGACGGTTCGAAAGTCCTCGGGGCTCAGCGTCGAGCCCATCGTCGCCATCGTCAGAGCGAGCGCCGCGGTGACGTAGCGCTCAAACCACAAGAATAAAGAGGGTTTGGCGAGGGCGAGCGAGGCCGCGGCGAGGAGCAGGAAGGGGAAGGAGGAGGCGGCCGAGGAGGCGAGGGCGCCGAGTCTGGCCTCGAGGGAGCCAGGGTCGAGATGAGAGGAGGGAGAGGAGGAGGCGGAGTTGCTGCCGCTTGCTAGCAGCCTCGTCCCTGTTCGAAGGCGCTGAGAAGCGATCGGGGAGGGCCGGGTCAAGGACCGCGCGCGCGGGGAGAGCAGCGGCAGCAGCGGGAGAGTCGAGGAGGTCGGGGCCGTGACGAGGGCGGCGGCGGCGCATCGCCGAGGAGCAGCAGCAGCGGGAAGGAGCAGCTGCCTCCTCCTCCGAGCGATCGGCAGGCTCTGCTGCCAGCTGCTGCTGCTTCCGGTGAGCTTTGCGAGCGCTGACATGGTGATTCCAAAACAGGAAATTCCAAAGCAGGAAAGGAACGGGGACGGGAAGCGCTAGCTATTTCGAGACCTGTCGATCGAGTTTTGAGAAGGGGGTCGATCTTGCGGTCAGCGCATCACAAGTCGACAAAAACACTTCGGAAAAAGAAAACTCGTGAGTCATGGTCCTCTCCTTCGGCGTCTCCAAGGCGCTCGCCCTCTTCGTCGGTCTCGCTTTCCCCACGTGCGTCTGTCTTTTTCCAGTAGCGCCGGTCGATCCGGTCGCGCCGGTGCTTGGAGAACGACAAAAGAGAGAAAGAGAGCAGAGAGGGAGAGAGAGATACATGAAGGTTTCTCGATCGCCATTGAAACCGAGGGCTCATCACCTCTTTCCCTCTGTTATCAACCCAAAACCTCCCACAGCTACGCGTCGTTTAAGGCCCTGCAGACCCCTCTGACGAGCGACGACTCCCAGGTAGGTTCAACTCGAGAGAATTGAAGATAGAAGAGCTGCGGAGAGAGGGCTCGGGGGAAGTGATGCGATCGTTCACCGTTTGTCGTTTCAGTCTTTTCCTGAACCTCTTTCGGCGTTGACACCTCCTCTCTCGACCCCTTCCCCCACCTACTGGGCCTCCTCGCCCCCCTCCCTCCTCGACCCCCTCCCTCCTCGACCCCCTCCCTCCTCGACCCCTTTAAAAAAAACAACAGTGGCTCACATACTGGATTGTGTACGCGTTCTTTTCGCTTTTGGAGTCCGCCCTCCTCCTCGTCGCGTGGGTCCCCCTCTACTTCGAGCTCAAGACGGCGCTGCTCCTGTGGCTCGTCGCCCCCCAGACGCAGGGCGCCTCGCTCCTCTACGAGAGGGTCGTCGCGCCGTTCCTGAGGTCGCACGCCGCCAGGCTCGACCCCGTCTTTGCCGGGGCCGAGCGCGCCCTGGGGGCGGACGCGGCCGGGACGCTGAAGGCCCTGTCGAGCAGGTACGGGCCCAAGGCGGCCGCGGCGGCGCTGGAGCGGGCGGCGGCCGAGGTCGCGGCGGGGAGCAAACCGCTGCTGGAGTCTGTTGCCGGGGCGGTGCAAGCAGAGAAGAAGACGAAGGTGGCAGAGGCCGTGGCTGCGCACTAGCTTGCTTGTTCCTTTGGTAGATGGGGAGAGGGGGGCGATTGCTGGTGGGTTTTCCCGTTGAATGTTTTTGCCTTGAAAAGAAAAAAAAATAGAACCTTCGATCGAAAAAAAACACTCTTTTTCTTCCTCTTTTTCTTTTCAAACTCTCTCTCTTTCTCTCTCTTACACAAAGGACGCACCCATCTTTGCTTTCTTGCTTTTTTTAACTCTCTCTCTCTCGTTTCATCATTCCCTTCCCTCCACCGGACAAGGTTGTTGTTTTTGCTGTTGTTCTGCTCCTGCGCTTTGAGCCTTTTTCTTTCTCTCTCTCTCCCTCTTTTCCTTTTTTTTATTGCGCTCGGCGCTCTTTCCCCAATCAAAAAAACCTCCACCTCCACCTCCACCTCCACCAGCTCCCTCCTCCGCTCCCCATCTAACTGCGCACCGATCCGCGGTCCAGCCTCACAAGCAGCCTCCTCCCGTCCAGCTCAGTCTCGTTCAGCTGCGCCACGGCCGCCTCGGCCTCCGACGGGCTGTCGAAGGCGATCAGGCCGAACCCGCGAGAGCGCCCGCCCGAGTTGGCCGGCACCTCGGCGCGCGCGACGCCGGCGATGCCGAGCGCCGCGGCGTGGTCCTTGAGCGACTGCCACGTGGACGTGTAGGCCAGGTTGCCCACGTAGAGCGTCGAGGGGCTGGCCTCGGTGCGGACCGGAGGCGGGCGCTCCGCGCGCGCGTAGCGGTCGCCGCCGCCGCCGCGGGGAGGAGACCGCGAGCGCGAGCGCACAGACACCCGCGCGCCGCCGCCTCCCTGCTGCCCCCCTCCCTCCCCGTCCAGGGCCCCGCGGAGGTCCCTGTCCTCCCTGTCCTCGCGCACGCAGACGGGGCGGCCTCCCAGCATCCGGTCGTGCAGCGTCAGGATCGCCTGCGCCGCCTCCTCGGCGGTCGAGTACTCGACGATGCCGCAGCCCTTGGACCTGCCCCCGGACTCCATCACCTTGGCGTGGACAACGTTCCCGGCCTCGCGCGCAAAGTCCTTGAGCTCCTGCCAGGACAGGCGGTAGGGGAGGTTGGAGACGTAGACGCGGCGCGCGACGCGGATGACCTCCTGCTCTCCTCCGGGGGCGCCGCCGCCGCCGACGCCCTCGCCGCCGCCGCCGTAGCCGCCGCCGCCTGGATGTGAAGGGACGTGAAAGGAGAGTTTGAGGTTCCTTATTCGAATGAGAAGAATCGAGCATATTCAGAAGCAAGAGATAAGCGAGAGGCTCTTCGCAGAGAGAAGGCGACCGCGCGGGTGCAGCAGCAGCAGCAAAGCAGCAAAGCAGCAAAGCAGCAGCAGTGGGGAAAGAAAAAGAGGGGGGGGGGGGCGAACAAGAGGGGAAAAAACATCGAGGGCCAGCTTCGCAAACCAAAACGCGACCGATGGAGCTCTCGGCCTCGATCTCGCTCGTTTTGGGTTGCGCTTGCATATTCTATGCTCCAGCGCGTGTACAGCGTCGAAAAGGCACGGCTAGTGCAATCAGGGCGAGCCGAAACGAAGAGACAGAGCCTCGAGCGCGCGTTTTATCTTCGATCTGAATCGTTCGTTTCCGGCGGCATGGCATCCCCCCCCCCCCCAACAGCAGCTTGGCTGGAGAGATCATCGATTCTGCTCCCTCTTTCGCTCTCGCCCTTCCTCGCTCTCTTCCCATCTTTCTCTCTCGACCCGCTACATCCACGTACCGTAGGGGCGCCTCCCGCCGCCGCCTCCCCCGCGGGCGGGCACGGACGGGCAGTCGCGCTTGAAGTGGCCGGTACCGCCGCAGCCGTAGCACGGCGCCTCCGAGGAGGCGCCGCCGCCTCCGCCGCCGCGAGCAGGGGCGGAGTTGTTCCCGGCGATAATGTCGTCCAAGCTCTGGTCGAGCTTCATCTCCGTCTCGGCCATGGTCGCTGGTTGAAAGGAGAACGAGGGAGAGAGTTGAAAAAGAGGGGCTGTTGAAGAAGAAGGGGGGGGGAAGGCGAATTGTGGAAGAGATGCTCTCGTTTTTTTTCCCTTCGACGACCTCGAGTCCCCTCGGCTTCCTCGGCGGCCACTTTTTTTTTCCTCCTTCCTCCCCCCCTTTCTTCCCTCGCCGAGCGCCATGAGCTCCGCCTCGGCGCAGCGGCCTCCTCCTCCTCCTCCTCTCCCAGGACTGCGCCTCCATTTCATCTGGAGGGGAGCCGCGGGTAGGAGGAAGGCACGGTCGGAATCGGAGCGCTCGTCCCGGAGGGCCGAGGAGGACGGCGACGACGCCGAGGACAGAGGGAAAAGCGGCGGCGGCGGCGGAAACGGCGGCGGCGGAAACGACGGCGGGGACGAGACCGACGCCCGCTCCACTCCCTCCTCCTCCGGGGCCCCTTGCTCCTCTGCCGCTCGCTCCTCGGCCTCCTCAGGGGCCTTCCGCGACGACACAGCCTCGTCGACGGAAGGAGAAGGAGAATGCTCGAGCGACTTTGACGACGATCTCGGAAGCGGCGGCAGCAGGAGGAGGAGGAGAGGGAGGGGACGCGCTTCCTCGGCTCCTCCTTCCTCTTCCCCCTCTTCCTCCTCTTCCTCCTCTTCGTCCTCCTTCACGCTCGCGCCCTCGGACTCTTCGTCGTCCGGCGGCGACGACGGCGCAGACGACGGCGGCGGCGGTCAGCCCGAGAGCGGAGCCTCTCCCCCCTCGCGCGCCCGCCGAGGGGCCCGCGCCCGCCGCGGCCCCCGCGCGGCGGTGCGCGCCGCCAGGGCGCTGCGCCGGTGGCTCGCGGCGGAGGTCGAGAGGTTCAACGAGGCGCACGCAGAGACCGGAGCAGCGGGAGAAGGAGAGGAAGGAGGAGGAGAAAGGGGGGGCGGGGACCTGGCCTCCCCGAGTTTCTCAAGGGAGCACTTCGTCGCCCGCGCCTCGGCCTCGGCCCGCAAGGTCCTTGGGGCTGTCTTCGGGGCCCTCGCCGCACAGGACGGTGAGAGCGTTGCGTTGTGAGCCGCTTTCTCGCTGGGTGGGGGGGTGAAGAAGGAGACGAGGCGTGAAGCTTTGTTTTTTTTTTTTTTTTAGAGAAGAAAAAGCCCCGGCCCAAACACAAAAACGAGAACAAAAAAAAACAAAAAAACGCTTCCAGCCGCCTCCTGCGCCGAGCGAGGGGCCCTGCTGGCCTCCGCCTGGAGGACCGCCGCCAGGGCCTCCAGGGACGCCGAGGGCGTGCTCGAGGCCGCCGCGCGCGAGTGGAGGGCCAGAGCCGAGGCGGCGGAGGGGGTCCTGATGGAGCGGGCCCGCGGAGGCGCCCCCGCTCCGCCCGCGGCCTCTCGGCGGCCCCTCCCCGCCGCCGCCGCCGCCGCCGCGGCCCGCCGCGGCTCGGGGCGCTCCGACAGCGGCGTCGCGTTCGCCCCCCTGCCCCCGCCTTCCTCCTCCTCCTCCTCCCCCTCCGCTTCCTCTCGGTCCCGGCCTCGAGTCCCCGCTCCGCCCCCCACCCCGCCCCGCGCGAGGGGATGGTCGATCGTCTCCGGCCGCGCCGCCGCTGCAGCAGCGGCAGAAGCCGCAGCGGCAGCAGCAGCCGCCGCCGCCGCGCCTCCCGCGGGGGGGAGGAGGCGGTCCTCCTCCGCCTCCGTCGCCCCCCCCGACGACGAAGCGCGCCTCGAGCTAGAGCGAGAGCGAGCGCTCCGCGCCGCCCTCGAGGAGCGGCTCCGCGCCTCGGCGGCGGAGGCCGAACAGGCCGCGGCCGCCGCCGCCGACGCCGACGCGGCGCTGGTGGCCGCTGAAGCCGCCTTCGCCGTCGAGCGCGGGGAGCTGCTGGCGATGCTGCGGTGCTCGACGCCCAGGCCGTCGCTGACGCTGCTGCGCGCCGGAGGAGGAGGAGGAGGAGAGGAGGGAGGAGAGGGAGCAACGGAGGGAGGAGGCGGAGGAGACGAAGAAGCCTCTCCTTTCTCCGAAGCCTGGATCGAGCGCGCCGTCTCGGCGGCCTCGGCGGGCCCCTGCCGCGGCTGGCCCGCGGCAGAGGTCGTCGCGCTGCTGCTCGGAGACGGCGGCGGGGCTTCTTCCTCTCCGCCCACTTCCTCGTCCTCCTCCTCCAACCCTCCGGAAGAGAGCACCTTCGGCTGCCTCGCGGCGGCCCTCGACACCGGCGTGCTCGATTTCGCCGCCGTCGCCTCTGCCGTGCGCTCCGGGGACGCCTGGAGGCTGCTTCAGGCTCTGGAGGAGAGCGAGGCGGGAGCAGCAGAAGGAGAGGAAGACAAGGAGGGAGGAGGAGGAGGAGGAGGAGGAGAGGAAGAAGCAGCCGCGGGAGGGCGCGAGCCCAGAGACCGGCTCGCGGCGGCGCTGTCGGCGCGCGTCGGGGCCTTTTCGGCCGGCGCCCCTCCCGCCTGCTCTCCTTCCCCTTCGCCTCCTCCTTCCTCCTCAGACTCCTCTTATCCTTTCGCCGAAGCCCTCGCCTCCTGGCTTTGCGGTCGCACCAGGAGCGGAAGGAGGCTCGACGAGGCCGCGGTCGCTGCCGCCGCGGCCCCGTCTTCGCCGCCGCCGCCGTCGCCGTCGGAACCGTCGCCGCCGTCGCCTCTTCCCTCTCGTCCTTCTCCTCTTCCTCCTCCTCCTCCTCCTCCTCCTCCTCCTCCCCTCCTCCCTCGCTCCCTCTTCGGCGCCCTCGCGAAGGCCTCGGTCGACGCCGCCGCCCTCGAGCAGAGGCTCAGCCTCGCCCCGGCCTCCACGGCGGCCCGCGTCGCCTCGCTGGAGTCGCTGGTCTCGTCGCTGCGGAGGGAGCTCCGCGCCGCCAAGGACGGCGGCGGCGGCGGCGGCGCCGTCGCCGCTCCGTCTGCAAGCGCAAAACCGCCGCGATCGTCGCCGCCGGCAGCGGCGGCGGCGGCGGCGAGCGCGCCGTCTGCCCCCCCGCCCCCCCAGTCCCCTCTCGAGGCCTTCCTCGCGGCCCTCGACGCCGCGGGCGAGTCCGAGCCCTGGAGGGAGGGCTTCCCGGGCCTCGGAACCTCCGCGGAGGTCCCCAGGCTGCTGCGCTCGGCCGGCCGCGTCCGCAACAAGGGCATCGCGAAGCGCGAGACCGAGAGGACGGTAAAGGAGATCTGGAAGGAGCGGCTCGCCGCCGCGGGCGCGAGGAGCAACGGGGCCGCCGCGCTCGCGGCGGGGGGCGCGACGCCGCTGATCGACTTTGTGTTCTCGCACCTGCAGAAGCGCGTCGGTATCGCGGCGGTGGCGGTCGAGGTGAGGACGGCGGTTTTCTTTTCTAATTTTTAAACGAGCTCGGGCCCTCTCGATGTCGAACGGGATAAAAAAAACCTGAACCCTTCCTTCCCCCCCACCACCACCACCACCACCACCACCCCTTCAACCCCCCCCTCGTCGTCGACAGGCCGGCTACAACCTCATCTACGGCCTCTGGCGCTACCGCTGGGACGCGGACTGCGAGCTCTTTCTCTGCGTCCTGACCGGGGAGGTCCGCGAGGACGTCTACCTGGACCAGGCCGCGCTGCAGGCTGACCTGGTGGCGATGCTCTCGGCGCTCGACCGCGCGGCGCACGGCGGGGCCGAGACCGGGAGGCTCGCGAGGGGCGACGTGCGGACCGCGCTGCGGGCGTACTTCCGGGTGGGACAGCCCGGGGGGAAGACGGAGGCGCGGTTCGACGAGATGATGCAGGCCCTGGACGCCGTCTCGGGCGGCGGGGGCGGCGGCGGGGAGGGCGCCGCCGCGGGGGCGAGGGAGCGCGGCGGGGCGGGGGAGCGGGAGCCGATGGTCGCGCACGCGGCGCTCTTCGCCGAGGACCGCGAGTTCAACCAGGGCGAGTTCGCCGAGACCGTCCGCGACCAGGCGCTGTCGGAGAGGCTCGAGTTCTTCGCCGAGGCCGAGGCCGCGCTCGTGGCGCAGGCGGCCGGCGCCGCGGCGGTGACGCGCGCGCACGTCGCGGCGGCGCTGGGGCTCGTCGACCCGGCGCTGACGGCGGCGCAGGCGTGGGACCGCGCCAACGCGGCCTTCGAGCCGGGCGTCGCGGCCTCCGGCGTCGAGGCGGTGATGCGGCGGCTCAAGGCCGGCGGGGGCAGGAGGCTGAGGCTGTCGAGCGCGGTCGCGGGGGGGGGCGGCGGCGGCGGGGGGAGCGTGTTCGGGGGAGGGGGGAGCGTGATGGCGGGGGGGGGGAGCAAGGGGGGGCTCGGGCTCAAGGCGGCGGCGAGGGCGGCGCTCCTCTCTGGCAGCGGGTCCTCTTCTTCCTCCGCCTCTGGCGGCGGCGGCGGCGGCGCTGGGCCCGTGCGCCTCTCCAAAGCTGCCACGGCGGCGCTGGAGACGACGCGGCAGGCCTGGATGGCGGCGCCGGCCAAGGGAGGGGCAGGGGCGGGCCACGGAGGAGCCGGGTCGCCGCCGCTCTCGCCGCGCTCGGCGGGGCCGCCGCCGCTTCCGCCGCCGCCGCCGCCGCCGCCGCCGCCGCGGGCCGGGACCGCCGCGGCGCTCGTCGGCCGCGGAGGAGGCGGCGGAGGAGCTGGGGCTGGGGCCAGCAGCGCTGCTGCTGCTGCTGCCGCGGCTGCTCCTGCTGCTGCTGCTGCTGCTTCGTCGCCTGATACCGCTGCTGCTCCTGCCGTTGATGCTGCTCCTGCTCCTGCCGTCGATGATGCTCCTGCACCTGCTGCTGCTCTCGCTCCTTCCGCTGCCGTCGATGATGCTCCTGCACCTGCTGCTGCTGCTCTCGCTCCTTCCGCTGCCGACGACGCCGCTCCTCCTGCTCCTCCTCCTCCTGCTCCTCCTCCTCCTGCTCCTCCTCCTCCTGCTCCTCCTCCTCCTGCTCCTCCTCCTCCTGCACCTCCTCCTCCTCCTGGCGAAAACGCCGTTCTTCCGACACCCTAAAAGAGAAACAACCCTCGAACACTTCTTCTTCTTCTTCTTCACTTTTCTTTTCTGGAGTCTTCGTTCTGGAAAAAAATGTTTTCTCTTTGAAATTTACAAAAAAAAGCGAGGAACGGAAGAGGGGAAGGAAAAACAAAAACAAAAATCAGCCCCTCTCTGCCGCGGCAAGCGCCGCGCTCACCTCCCCGACGACGTTGACTTTCCGGTTCCCCCCCAGGATCGCAGCGACGCCCTCTTCCGCTCTCTTCTTGGCGTCTCGCGCCGCAGCCGCGGCGCGGCGCAGCTCCCTGGCGTCCGCTGCGAGCTCGGAGCGCACGATGGCGGCCCTGGCCGAGGCGGCCGCCGCGGCCCTCGCGAACTTCCCCTCGGCGCCGGCGCGAGCGCGGAGCCTCGCGGCGATCCGCGCGGCGCCCCTGCCGCCCGGCTGGCCGAGCAGCAGCAGCGTCGACGCCCGCTCGCCCGAGAGGGCTTCCTCGGCCGCCCGCAGAGCCGCGAGAGCGGGCTGGAGCGCCTCGCAGGCGGAGAGGGAGGAGAGCGCCGCGGGCGCGTCCGGGGGGAGGTCGGCCGCTGTCGCCCCCCCTCCCGCTCCCCCGCCGCCGAGGAGCTTCGCGGATGCCAGGCGCTGCCCCAGGAACGCGGAGAGCTCCGCGAGGTCGTCGCCGAGGCGGGCGCGCACGGAGGGGTCCGACGCGAGCCCGGAGAGGATGTCGAGCGGCTTCTTTTCGCTCTCGGAGGAGGCGGCCGCGGGAAGGGCGGCGGGAGAGGAAGGAGCGTTGTCGTCGGCGCCTTTGACCTCGATGTCCCAAGCGATGCCTCCTCCCGACCCCGCCGCCTCTTCCTCTCCGCCGCCGCCGCCGCTCTCCGCCTC
>Ga0315289_10010004_pt1 | contig 13613 bp, 9 predicted proteins | sample YL17G11_40_MG_FD_203452 | JGI IMG/M metagenome (GOLD analysis project Ga0315289, IMG submission 203452) | Sediment microbial communities from Yellowstone Lake, YNP, Wyoming, USA - YL17G11_40 | ecosystem: Environmental > Aquatic > Freshwater > Lake > Sediment | place: USA: Wyoming | collected...
TCACTGCCAATCGGGTTGAATCAACCCGACTCATCTGGCCTGCCCCGATCCCGATGGTGCGATCCTCCCGAACGAGGACAATGGCATTGGATTTGACATGTTTAGCCACCTTCCAACCAAAGGCCATGGCCCTTCTTTCCTCTTCGTCCGGTTTCCTTTTCGTCACTACTTTCCACTGATCCATCGGCACTTTGCCGAGGTCACGGTCCTGCACTAAGAGTCCACCCACTACTTTTCTCAGATCGAATCCTCCCTTGGAGGATGAAGCAGTGAGTGGCGGGGTTTGGAGAATTCGGAGATCCCTTCTCGTTTTAAGAATCTCCAATGCCTTAGGCTCAAAACCTGGAGCAATGATGACTTCAAGAAAGATCTGAACCATCTCCTTTGCTGTCTCCTCATCCACAACCCGGTTGAAACCCACCACCCCACCGAATGCCGAGACCGGATCGCAATCCCTTGCCTTCCTGTAGGCATCGGCTAAACTTTTATTAGAGATGGCCACACCGCAGGGGTTATTATGTTTGATGATGACCGTTGCGGCTTCCTCAAATTCCTTGACCGTCTCAAAGGCTGAGTCAACATCCAATATATTATTGAAGGACAATTCCTTGCCTTGAATCTGACCTGCATTCGATACAGAAGGCTCGGCCAACAAATACTCCCGATAAAATGCCGCCTTTTGATGGGGGTTTTCTCCATATCGTAACTCTTGAGCTTTTTTCACCTGAAAGGTGAAGGTTTCTGGAAACTCATAAACCTTCTTCCCCTTCTCAATCTGGCCGAGGTAATTAGAAATGGCTCCGTCATAACGTGCCGTATGCTGGAAGACCTTTTTTGCTAATCGGAAGTTGGTCTCTATAGAAATTTCACCTTTCTCCTTCAGTTCGGAAAGAACAGGGTTGTAATCATTTGGGTCCACCACAACGGTTACATCGGGATAATTCTTTGCAGCCGAACGGAGCATCGTTGGCCCACCGATATCGATGTTCTCGATCGCCTCTTCAAGACCGCAACCCTCCTTTGCCACGGTCGCTTCAAAAGGATAAAGATTAGCTGCAACGAGGTCAATGGGAAGGATTCCGTGCTCTTTCATTTTTTGGACATGCTCCTTTTTAGAACGCTGACCCAATAGACCTCCATGGACTTTTGGGTGAAGGGTCTTCACCCTTCCATCCAGCATCTCTGGAAATCCGGTATAATCAGAGATATCTATCACAGAGACACCCTGTTCCCTCAATGTTTTTGCGGTTCCTCCTGTTGAGAGGATCTCAACTCCCATTTGGGCCAAACCCTTTGCAAAAGAAACAACTCCTGATTTGTCCGAGACACTGATAATTGCCCTCCTAATTTTGCCCACACTTCCTCCCTTTTTTTAGAATTCGGAATGCGGAATGCAGAATGCGGAATTAAATCCGAAATCCGAATTCCGAAATCCGCATTTGATTAATATCCCAGCTCTTCTCCAACCAGGATGATAAGGATATTCGTTAGCATTGGCTTCCGTTCATGGATTACCACCACCCGACAAATCCGATTCGGAGAGTTACAATCCACACATCTCCCCAACTTCGCACAGGGAACATCGAGATTCGCACGTTTAGCGTTCATAGGTGCTGCTACATTCTTTGTCCTTTTGATCGCCTCCTGAACATCCTCCACGATCTTATTATAACCGGCAACGACAATGACCTTCCCAGGACCGAAAATGGTGCCGTTGACGCGGTTTCCAGCCCCATCAATGTTGACCAGTTCCCCGTTCATGGTAATTGCATTAACACTGCTGAGAAAAAGGTTGGAGGTTATTTGATCTTTGCGGATTTGAAAGGATTCTTCCTTGGAGAGCCCGGGGGTCCAATGATCATAAATAATATTCCCCTTGGCTTTCAACTGGTCCAATATCCCCAATTCGCGTATGGTAATAGAACCTCCCACTCCCACCTTCGCATTAGGAACGATATGTTTCCAAATTTCTTCTATTGCCTCCTCTTTCGTTTTGACATAGATAGCGTTAAATTCATGAGCCACCAGTTTTTCGATCGTCTTCTTCACCCTTTCATCGATCCACCACTGTTTGATCGGATTCATCTCGTCTCCCTTCCTCATAATCCTCTTTCTCCCTTCTTTGCTAAAGGGGGTTTGAGAGATTATAGGATCGAAAGGTATTGTTCCAATTCGTAATCGGTCACTCGAGCCCGGTAGCGTTCCCACTCGATATTTTTGTTCTCAATAAATTTAAAGAAGACATGATCCCCTAATGCCCTTCTCACCAGATCGCTCTTCTCTGTAATCCGGATGGCTTCGTAGAGATCTCCTGGCAGAGATTCAATGCCATATTGTCTCCTCTCCTTTTCGGTCATCTCATAGACATTTCGCTCTACCGGAGGATTCACTTTATACCCTTTTTCAATTCCTTCTAATCCCGAAGCTAACATGACAGAAAAGGCGAAATAGGGGTTACAAGCAGGGTCAGGAGATCGATATTCTACTCGTGTCGCTAACTCTTTTCCAGGCTTATAGACAGGAATTCGGATGAGGTCCGATCGGTTCCTTTGTGCCCAGGAGATATAAACCGGTGCTTCATAACCGGGTACCAATCGCTTATAGGAATTCACCCACTGGTTGGTGACAAGGGTGATCTCCTTCGCATGTTTCATCAGGCCAGCGATATAATGCTTGGCAATGTCTGAAAGATGGTACTTGTCCTTTGGATCGAAAAACGCATTCTTCTTTCCCTTAAAGAGGGACTGGTGGGTATGCATGCCGCTTCCATTTACTCCAAAAATGGGTTTTGGCATGAAGGTGGCGTAGACATTGTTCTTCAAGGCTACCTCTTTGACAACCAATCGATAGAGCATTGTGCTGTCGGCCATGGTCAGGGCATCCGTGTATTTGAGGTCAATTTCATGCTGGCTGGGTGCTACTTCATGGTGGGTATACTCCACAGGAATTCCTAACTCTTCCAAGACCATTGCCGTCTGCTTCCGAAGATCGCTTGCTACATCAAGGGGAGTCAGATCGAAATACCCTCCGGAGTCAAGGGTCTCCGGTTTCCCTGTTGACCGTTGAAAATAAAAGTATTCCAATTCAGGTCCTACATTGAAGGTATATCCCATCCCAGCAGCTCGCTTCAGGTTCTTTTTTAGGACCCAACGTGGATCTCCCTTGTGAGGATTCCCATCTGGTTCCAGGATATCGCAGAACATCGCGGCCACTACATAATTGTTTGTCTTCCAAGGTAGGATCTTAAATGTGGAAGGATCCGGCATGGCTACCATGTCACTCTCATCAATGCGGACAAAGCCAAGAATGGAGGACCCATCAAACCCCATTCCATCTGCTAAGGCCTCTTTTAGTCCACGAATAGTAATAGCAAAACTCTTCAAGAAACCCAGGATATCGGTAAAGCAAAGCCGAATGAACTTCACATCCTTCTCTTTTGCAATTTGAAGCACATCTTTTTTCTCCAAACTGGCCATACTTTTTTCTCCCTTCATTCAAAAATTCAAAGACCCTTCAGATTTACCATAATCCTCTGTTCTGGTCAACCCTGTGAAAATCCCCCCCTGTGAAAATCCCTAACCCTCCTTTGCTCTCCTTTATTAAAGGAGGCCAGGCGGATTAGGTTGACAATCCTAACCCTTTTGTGTAAATTTACCCCGTAGTTGAAATAAAGGATAGACGAAACTGATTTATTCCTTCGTAATCCTCAATTTACTGGTGTAAGAGATTAACGTTTGTTTACAACAACGGGGTTTACTCCATAAACGGGGTTGACCCCCAAAAATGTAAACCCCGTTAGAAATGATGGGGTTTTTACCCCGCCCTTTCTATAAGGAATGAAATTTACATCTATGTCATCCCCGCCATAAATGGCGGGGTTTTCTAACGGGGTAAAAAGGAGAACACCTCATTGCTATACAAAAAGACATCCTATAAAAAACAGATTCAAGCCCTCTTGGAAATCAGCCAGGTCATCTCATCGGATCGATATTTAGACGATGTCTTAAAACTGATTGTGACAGTGACAGCCAATGTGATGGACTCAAAGATCTGTTCTCTTTGGATCTTGGATGAGAAAGAGAAAGCCCTTAAAATCCGGGCAACTCAAACGATGAGTGAGGAATATCTCAAGGAGCGGAGTTTAAAATTAGGTGAGGGCGTGGTGGGTTATGTGGCCCAGCAGAAAAAGCCCTTAGCCATCCCCAATGTATTAGAAGAACCCCGCTATAAAGAGAAAGAATTGGCCCGCAAGGAGGGGCTGGTCTCCATGCTCAGCGTCCCCTTGGCAGTAAAGGACAAGGTGATCGGGGTAATCAATTGCTATACCTCCCATCCACATGAATTTACTGAGACAGAACGCGCTGTCCTTACAACGGTTGCCAACCAGGCGGCAATCTGCATTGAGAATACAGAATTGATGGTGAAGACCAAGGTGATCCAGGAAGAATTGGAGACCCGGAAATTGGTGGAAAGGGCTAAAGGGGTTTTGATGAAACGACATGGTTTAACTGAAGAAGAGTCGTTTAAACGAATCCGTAAAGCGAGTATGGACAGCCGGAAGACGATGCGGGAAATTGCTGAAGCCATTCTCCTTACAGAAAAAATGGGGGGATAACTTTTTTAAAATTTTCTTGACAAAAAAAGTTTTTATACCCTATAGTTAGAAAATCAATACGATGGTGTATTGAAGACAAAGGCGTCAAAGAAATTTGGCGCCTTTTTTATTATCCCTCTTTAAAATTGTATTTATAGAAATGACTGCAAAAATTTCTTCTGGAATTGGTTATTTAGATCATCTTTTAGGTTTTCTTAAAACAGGTGATAATGTCATCTGGGAGGTTGAGGCTGGGACCTATATTGAGATCTTTCTTCAAAGGTTTATTGAACACAACCTAAAAAATGGATACAAGGTGGTCTATGTCAGCTTCAATGTCTCTCCTTCTACACTCACCAAACGTTTAAACTACCTTCCCGATTTAGAGAATTTAACCATCTTGGATTGTTTTACTTCTGGAAAGGGAAACAGTGATCCCCTCTTCACCCAATTTTATGAAAAAGATAAAGAGGGATTTAAAGGAAGCGTGGTGAAGGTTGAAAACCCCAAAGACCTTTCACAATTTCGTGTGGCCATGGATCGGGTTGAGATTGAGAAGGGAGCAGGTGTCCGTTATATCTTCGACAGCCTGACAGGAATGCAGGATATCTGGGGCGATGAAAACGTTACCTATAAATTCTTCACTTACTCCTGCCCCCGGCTCTATGATCTTCAAACCGTTGCCTATTGGGTCCTGGAAAAAGAAGCACACACACCATCTTTTAAGGCCAATCTGAGGCATATCACGCAGGTGGCGATTGAACTGGAGAAGCAGAATGGTGAACTCTTTTTCAAAGTGATTAAACTTGAAGGGAGGTTTTCAAGAAGTGCCTTTCTCCCAAAACATTATGAAGTATGGGACCAGGAAGTCATCTTTCCCTCCATTGGAGGCCGAAGGCCCAGTAACCTGGGTGATAAGATCAGAACATTGAGAAAGAAATTGGGAATGACCCAAAAGAAATTGGCTGAACAGGTTGGCCTGACCCCAAGTTTTATCTCTCAATTGGAAAAGAACTTGATCAGCCCTTCCCTCGATTCCCTTTTCAAATTGAGCGAGAAATTGAATACCCAGCCCATTTATTTTCTGACGAATGGAGAGAGTGGACCTTTGCAGAAGATGGTGATTAAGCCAAGCGAGAGGCAAGATATTCATATTCAGGAGATGAAGGGCACGAATGTGAAACTTCAACTTCTGGTTTCCGATGTGATTAACCGAAGAATGGAACCTTACCTCTTAATCATGAAAGAGGGCGCCGTCATCAACGGACATTTTTATAATCATAAAGGGGATGAATTTGCCTATGTCATGGAAGGAGAATTTGAGGTTGAAATTCAAGACGAAAAACAGTTATTAAGGAAGGGAGATAGTCTATATATAGGATCAACATTTCCTTCTAAATGGATGAATGTAGGGAAAGGAGATGCAGTTCTTTTATGGGTCCTGAGTCCCCCGATAGGAGGATGGTAAGATTAAGTAAAAATTAAACAAATTATTTTTTTACTCAATAAATTAAGTGAAAATAATTTTATAGGAATAAAATTAAGTAAAATTTATTTTGGAGGGAAAAATGGACTTCGAACAAGTAGGAAAAATTATTGACAAGTATGAGGAGAAGAAAACAGCACTCATTAGCATCCTCCATGATATTCAGGATCGATATAACCATTTACCGGAAGGGGCATTGAGAAAAGTGGCCTCAAGGCTCAAGATGGACCTCAATGATATTTATGGAGTTGCCACTTTCTATAAATCTTTTAGCCTCGTCCCCAAAGGAAAGCATTCCATCACCCTCTGTCTGGGAACCGCCTGTCATGTGAGGGGTGGGCCAAAAATTTTAAGGGAGATGAAGAAACAATTAAATATCGAACCCGGACAGACGACTGCGGATAAACAGTTCTCTTTGAATGTGGTGAACTGTTTGGGCGTCTGTGCGATCGGACCCGTGATGTTTGTCGATGGAAAATTCTATGGGGAGATGAATCCCCTCAAAGCAAAGGGAGTCATTGAGAAGTTAAATAAGAATAAAAAGAGGAACGGGGTGAAGTCATGAGAAAAATCAAGTCCATATCTGATTTAGAAAGATGTAGACAAGATATTCTATCAAAACAAAAACAATATGAGACAGTCGTCTCAGTGTGCGGCGGCACTGGGTGCCAAGCCTATGATTGTCAGAAGGTAAAGGCTGCCTTCCAAAAAGAACTGAGAAATAAAGGAATGAGAGAAAGGGTTGCTTTGAAAGTCACGGGATGCCCTGGCTTTTGTGAGAGAGGGCCTCTTGTGACGATCTATCCACATAACATCTTTTACCAACGGGTCAAGGCAAAAGATGTTCTTCAAATTATCTCTGAGACGATCCAAAATGGGAGGAAGGTGGAGCATCTCCTCTTTGAAGACCCTGACGCCCATCGTAAAATCACTTCCTCCCAGGAGATTCCATTTTATCGAGCCCAGATGAGGCTCCTCCTCAGTAATAACGATCTCATAGATCCAACACGAATTGAGGACTATATTGCGATAGGTGGCTATCGTTCATTAGCCAAGGCATTATTTCAAATGAGACCTGAAGAGGTGATGGAAGAAATAAAAATCTCTGGTTTGAGAGGAAGGGGTGGTGCAGGTTATCCAACTGGAAAGAAATGGGAGAACTGCAATCATGCAAAAGGGGAACCCAAATATGTCATCTGCAACTGCGATGAGGGAGACCCGGGTGCTTTTATGGATAGAAGCCTGTTAGAAGGAAATCCCCATGCCATCTTGGAGGGGATGTTAATCGGTGCCTATGCCATTGGGGCCAATCAAGGATTCATTTATGTCAGACATGAATATCCCCTGGCTCACAAAAACGCAGAGATTGCTATCAAACAGGCCAGAAGGGTAGGTTTATTGGGTAAAAATATTTTGGGCTCCGGGTTCTCCTTCGACGTAGAGATGGCAAAAGGGGGTGGAGCCTTTGTCTGTGGAGAATCAACGGCATTGATTGCTTCGATTGAGGGAAAGGTTGGAGAACCCAGGAGTAAACAGATCCACCTGGTTGAACAGGGGCTGTGGGGAAAACCCACAAACCTCAACAATGTGGAAACCTGGGCTAATGTCCCCTTGATCATTAATAAAGGAAGCCAGTGGTTTTCCTCCATCGGTACGGAAAAGAGTAAAGGGACAAAGATCTTTTCTCTGGTTGGAAAGGTAAAAAATACTGGATTGGTTGAAGTCCCCATGGGCATCACCCTTAAAGAGATCATCTTCGATATTGGAGGCGGTCAACAGGATGGAAAACGGATTAAGGCAGTGCAGACAGGAGGTCCTTCAGGAGGCTGTATTCCGGCTTCTTTATTTGATCTGCCAGTGGACTTTGAAAGCCTGACGCAAGTCGGTTCGATGATGGGCTCCGGTGGGATGATCGTCATGGATGAAGGAACCTGTATGGTGGATGTGGCAAAATATTTTGTCCATTTCTTACAAGAGGAATCCTGCGGTAAATGTCTTCCATGCCGTGAAGGATTAAAAAGGATGGGTGAGATATTAGATAGAATCACAGAAGGGAAAGGGAATGGAGAAGACTTATCACTCCTTGAAGAGTTGTCCGAGGTTATCGTAGATACCTCCCTTTGTGGCTTAGGGAGAACAGCTCCCAATCCAGTACTCTCTGCCTTGAGATATTTCCGTCCTGAATTCGAGGCTCATATCCATCAGAAGAGGTGTCCGGCTGCTGTCTGTACTCCTCTCATTCAATATTCGATTTCAGAAGTGGATTGCACAGGATGCGGGGCATGTAAGAAGGTTTGTCCGACCCAAGCGGTCGAAGGGGAAAAAAAGCAGAGTCACCGTATCCTTTCCGAAATCTGTTCAAAATGTGGATCCTGTAAAGATGTGTGCAAAGCCAACGCGGTAATGGTTCAATAACCCTCTTTCTGTCACCCTTGTTTCAGGGTCTAATAGGGGGCTGAAAAGTACTATCTTGCTGTCACTCCCGCGAAAGCGGGAGTCCAGGAAAGATTGAATATGCTGGATTCCTGCTTCCCCAGGAATGACATAATATGTCCCAGAAGGAGATTACGATGGAAATAAAAACTGTTAATCTCACCATAGATGGAAGATGGATCAATGTGGAGGAGGGGAGCACCATTCTCCAGGCGGCCCATCAATTTGGGATCCACATCCCTACGATATGCTATATGGAAAACCTCACTCCTTATGGAGGGTGTCGGATTTGTGTGGTGGAGATCAGCAATGACGGAGGCGGTAGGACTTTTATAGATACTTCTTGCACACATGAAGTCAGAGAGGGAATGGTGATTCAGACCCAATCTCCACGAATCATCCGTGCGAGGAAGATGTTAGCAGAACTCTTAGTCGCCAGTGCTCCCAATGTGAAGATGGCCCAGGACATTGCCGCCCGCATGGGATTGCTCAAAGTTCGATTCCCCATGGAGGATAATCGGTGTATCCTCTGCGGTCTCTGTATCCGGATGTGTTACGAACAGATGGATGGAAAGGCCCTCGGATTTGTAGGAAGAGGAATGGGCAGGAAAGTGAGCATGCCATTTGAGGTTAGGCCAGAGACCTGCCGCCTCTGTCGCGGATGTGATTATGTCTGTCCTGGAATGATCGTTCCATGCCAAGGAGTTAAAGAACAGGGCGAACTCTGCGGAAGATGTGTCAGAATTGAAGAAATGCCTAACTGTTGTCCTACGGGAACCTTTGGCTGCTTCTGCGAACAGAACCCGCTCTAAGGAATTTGATCATTTCATTTCCCCTCCCCCTACTAAGATGGGGGGCGAGGAGGGGAGTAAAATTTAGAATACCGCCTCCTTTTTACCCTATGTTTCTCCTATAGCTAACTAATCAATCTAATCTGAGAATCCATGTCTTAAATTTTTCTTGACAAAAAAGTTTTTTATATTGTATAGTTAGCCGATCAATACGATGGGGTATTGAAGACGAGGACGTCAAGTAGATTTGGCGTCCTTTTTTTGTATCAATGACAAAGGCGTCAAATAAATTTGACGCCTTTTTTATTAAAATTAAAAGTAGAAGGAGGAAAAAAGAATGACTTTTGCCAAACCAAATCGAAGTCCGGCCACATTTACTCGAAATCGAGTTTCGCCTGCTCCTGGATCAGGTATCTGTGTCACCTGCCTGGATGGTTGTCCCGGTCCTTGTGAAGTGGGCCGCTCAGCCTTAAGAGGAAGGGAAATCCTCTATCCACAGCCTTTTGCCAAGGTGACCGCAGGTTCTGAAAAAGATTATCCTATCGATTTCTCCCATTTCAACATCCAGGGCACCTGCGTCGGTGCGATAGGTGTTCCGGCTGATTCAGATCGTGCGACCTTCCCGGCAGTTGATGTCTCCACAGAGATCGGAGCGAAGGAAAAGATTCGCCTAAAAGTCCCTTATTTTACAGGCGCATTGGGCTCGACCGACATCGCCCGTATTCATTGGGAATCGATGGCGATTGCAGCAGCCATTGCTGGAACCCTCGTTGTCGTGGGTGAGAATGTTTGTGGCATGGACCCCAATTCTGAACTTAAAAATGGCCGCGTGGTCAGATCTCCAGAAATGGAGCGCCGGGTTAAGACATTTCAGCAGTGGCATGATGGATATGGTGGAATCGTTGTCCAATATAATGTCGAAGATGGCCGCCTGGGTGTACCGGAGTATGTCGTAGAAAAATTAGGTGTCGAGATCATTGAACCGAAATGGGGACAGGGCGCGAAAAATATCGGCGGCGAGGTCAAACTCCCAAGCTTGGAAAGGGCTTTGCAATTGAAGAGCCGGGGTTATATTGTCCTCCCTGATCCTGAAGATCATGTGATTCAGGAGGCCTTCAACCAGGGGGATTTTAAAGAGTTTGAACGCCATTCCAGGCTCGGCATGGTGGATGAAGAAGGGTTCCATAAAGAGGTGGAGCGTTTGAAAAGGATCGGAGCCAAACATATCTCTCTTAAAACCGGCGCTTATCGGCCTATCGATCTGGCCCGGGCAGTCAAGTATGCCTCTGATGCCAAGATCGATTTACTCACCGTGGATGGTGCAGGAGGGGGAACAGGGATGAGCCCATGGCGAATGATGAACGAATGGGGAGTGCCCACGGTCTACCTTGAAAGCCTCCTCTATCAATTCTTAAGAAAATTGGAGCAGAAAGGTGCGTTCATACCAAGTTGTGCCATGGCAGGTGGGCTTGCTCTTGAGGACCATATCTTCAAAGCGATCGCCTTAGCCGCTCCTTATGTCAAAGCCACATGCCTTGGAAGGGCATCGATGACAGCAGCGATGGTTGGGAATACGATCGGAGAAATGATTAAAAAGGGAAAGGTTCCTGCCGATATCGCCAAATACGGAGCCAACGTTGAGCACATCTTCATTCTGGCTGCTAAACTAAAGGATAAATACGGTAAAGATTTTGAACGCATCCCAACAGGGACTATCGGAATGATCACATATTTCGATCGGCTGAATGCTGGACTTCAACAGTTTATGGCCGGGGCAAGAAAATTTGCTTTAAATTATATTTCCAGGGATGATCTCTGCAGCTTGACTCGTGAGGCTTCAGATGTATCCGGCATCCCCTATGTGATGGATGTCGATCGAGAGGCGGTAGATAAAATTCTTGGTAAATCAACGATTTGAAACAAAAAAAACATTCAAAACCCTTAGATTCTGATATTGCAACTTCAGACAAACCCAAATTCCTAATGTCTGAATGAACAAGGCATTGGATTGTTCTGGATTTCGTCTCCCCTGCCGTAGATAGGATTATTTGAGATTGTATCATTACCGAATCCGTCAGCCTCAATTTCCCAAAAGGGGATACCCGAGAGAATATCCGGTATCCCCTTTTTTATTTTGAGAATCCCCCCTCTCTCCCCTTTACTAAAGGGGGGGAAGGGGGGATTAGAAAAGGTGGCATTTTACTTTCCAAATTAAAGGTTTTCGTTTATGATAGATAAATTAATGGGAATCAAGCGTTTGCCAAAAGGGAAAAGAAATCCTGATACCAGGGAAATCAATGCGCTGCTGGAAATCAGCAAAGCCATTGCCTCCGGTCTCTATCTCGAGGATGTGCTCCGCTTGATTGTCACGGTCACCGCTAATGTGATGGACTCAAAAATATGTTCCCTTTGGATTCTCGATGAGAAAGATCATAAGTTGAAATTAAAGGCGACTCAGAGCATCAGCGAAGAATATTTGAAGGAGAGAAGCCTGGCCATGGGAGAAGGGGTAGTCGGCCACGTAGCCCTTCATAATCAGCCCATGGCTATCCTCGATGTCCTCAAAGAACCTCTCTATAAAGAAAAGGAACTGGCCAAAAAAGAGGGACTGGTCTCGATGCTCAGTGTGCCCATGTGCATTAAGGAAAGAGTGATCGGAGTGATCAACTGTTATACCTCCTATCCCCATCCCTTTTCAAAGAGTGAAGAGGAGATGCTCACTGCCGTGGCCAACCAGGCTGCGATCTGCATTGAAAATTCAGGTCTGATGGAGACGTTGGATATTGATGAGATTCTTAGACTCGTCTTGGAAGGGGTGACAAAAAATATCGGGTTCGACCGTGCCCGCCTTTATCTGGTCAACGAAAAGAAGAATATTCTCGAATGCAAAATGGCAGTGGGAGTCGGTGAAGGGAAGATCAAAGGGATCACCTTGCCTCTGGATTCAGAGGAAAGTATTGTAGCGCGGTCGATTTTTGAGAAAAAGCCTTTCATTATCCCGGATGCAAGCCAGGACTCGAGAGTCAACCCTGCCCTGAAAGAAAAATTCAATCTTCACTCCCTTGTGGTGATCCCTCTCCTGGCTAAGGAAAAGGCCTTGGGTGCGATAGCAGCCGACCACGTCGAGCCCGGGAAGAATGTCACCAGAGAGACACTCGAATCGGTGATGACCTTTGCTCAGCAGGCAGGACTCGCCATCCACAATGCTTTTATGTACCAAGAACTGAAGACCTTCAGCCAACAGATGGAAGAGAAGATTCAAAAGACAACCTCCGATCTCAGAAAGGCAGAGGCCCAACTAATTCGGTCCGAAAAGTTAGCGGCCTTGGGACAATTGGCTGCAGGCATCGCCCATGAGATTCGAAACCCACTCACCAGCATCAACATCCTCATCCATTCCCTGGCGGAAAGTTTTCCATCCAAAAATTCTCATCGGGAGGACCTCAAGGTGGTCGAGGAAGAGATCCATCGGATCAATGAGATCATCGATCAGTTTCTCCGATTTGCCAAACCAGCACCTCCACTTTTTGAAAAGACGGAGGTCCTTCCTATCTTTGAAGAAACGCTTCAGTTGCTTCGGCCTCAAATAGAGAGACTGCAGATCTCTGTTCAAAAAGACTTCCAATCCCTCCCCCCCATTACCATTGACAAGGAACAGATGAAGCAGGTGATCCTCAACCTCCTGATGAATGCCATTCAGGCAATGTCCGAAGGTGGAAGATTGGGATTGAGTGGTCAGTTATCCGGAGATCATCACTGGATACAATTCTCTATAAAAGACTCTGGCATTGGCATTCCTCCTGAAGATATGGATAAACTCTTCGATCCTTTCTTTTCCACCAAAGAGGGTGGAATTGGCCTTGGCCTCTCCATTGCCCATCGGATCATTGACCAGCACCATGGGAAGATCGAGGTAGAAAGCACCTTTGGGAAGGGAACGCTCTTTACCCTTTGGCTCCCAATTTCTTAAGAGGAGGAAGATGGAGACCGTCCTGATCGTTGATGATGACAAATCCATCCGATACTCTCTGAAACGGATGATGGAAGGGAATTTCTCTGTCCTCACTGCCCAAAATGGGGAGGAGGCATTGAATCGATTTAAGGAAAATCCCCCTGACCTCGTTATCATGGACATCAAGATGCCGGGCCAAAATGGAATCGATGTATTGAAGGAGATCAAAGCGATCGATCCCAAATCCCTGGTGATCATCATGACCGCCTACGGTACAACCGAGACCGCTATCGAGGCGATGAAATACGGGGCTTTCGATTATATCCTCAAACCTTTTCCCATCCCACAGATGAAGGG
>Ga0315289_10010008_pt1 | contig 13611 bp, 13 predicted proteins | sample YL17G11_40_MG_FD_203452 | JGI IMG/M metagenome (GOLD analysis project Ga0315289, IMG submission 203452) | Sediment microbial communities from Yellowstone Lake, YNP, Wyoming, USA - YL17G11_40 | ecosystem: Environmental > Aquatic > Freshwater > Lake > Sediment | place: USA: Wyoming | collected...
ATGGGTGGGGGATGTGCCGGATGGGGCAGCGGCTCCTGGAGAGAAGTACTCTTTCATTATGCGGACTGAGGGGCACGCCCGCCTCTTTGGTTTTGGTCTGGCAGATGGTCCTTTCCCCGAGCACTATGAACCTCTGGAGAGCCCGGTGAAAAATCTCATGTCTTCTCAGCAGAACAATCCTACCATTAAAATCTGGGCGGGAGAAATGAACATGGTGGGAACGCCGGATAAGTTCCCTATTATCGCTACCACTTATCGGGTCACCGAGCACTGGCAGGCAGGCCAGATGACCAGAAACAATCCCTGGCTGGTGGAGCTTATGCCGGACATGTTCGTGGAGATGAGCAACTCTTTGGCTAAAGCCAAAGGGGTCAAACATGGGGACAAGGTGCGGGTATCGACTGCCCGGGGACATATAGTTGCTTATGCGGTGGTGACCAACCGGTTCAAACCATTCAAACTGAATGGAAAGCTGTATGAGCATATCGGTCTCCCCTGGCATTTCGGTTTTAAGGGATTGGCAAAGGGAGATAGTGCTAACAGCTTGACTCCCCATGTAGGGGATGCCAACACCAACATTCCTGAATATAAAGCGTTCCTCTGCGACGTTGTAAAGGAGGTGGGATAAAATGGCAGAAAAAGCAATTCTTCTGGATATGGAGAAATGTATAGCCTGCCGGGCATGTCAGGTGGCTTGCAAACAATGGAACGAGCTTCCGGGCGAGAAGACCACCTTCTTTGCGGCCGCGGGCGGCTACCAGAATCCAATTGGACTTTCTCCCAGCACTTACACCTTAGTAAAATTTTATGAGGTGGAAGAGCAGAAAAAGTTAAGATGGCTTTTCCGATCACACCGCTGCATGCAGTGCGTTGATCCAGCTTGCGTCAAGGCTTGCCCGGTAACGCCAGTGAAAGCCATGACCCGGGATGAGAGCACCGGGGCAATACATGTGAATCGGGAACTCTGCATAGGCTGTGGAGCATGTCGGGAATACTGTCCTTTCACTATTCCCGTGATTGACACCGAAGCCGGAAAGTCGACTAAATGTACCTTCTGCTTCGATCGACTGGGGAACGGTTTAAAGCCAGCTTGTGCAAAGGCATGTCCCACCGAGTGTTTGTTCTTCGGGGACCGGGACCAAATACTGGAGATGGCTCACAAAGCCGTGGAAAGGTTGAAAGCAAAGGGAAGAAGGCCGGTAATTTATGGAGAGAAGGAGTTGGGCACTGGAACCAAAAAGATCTTTGTCCTTCCAGAACCTCTGGATTATTACCCAGATGTTCCCAAAGACCCCAAAGTCTCCGAGGATTTGGGATTGTTCCACGAGCTTTTAAAACCTTTTGGCACTTTAACCCTCACTGCCGCTCTGGTGGGAATGGTTTTAGCAAAACTAAAAGAAGTGAAAGAAAAAGACGAAGTTAAATCTTAAAGAGGAGGAGGGAATAAAAAAATGAGAAAGGTTATCTGTTTAACCATCACCGTTCTTTTCACCCTATTTGCCTTCGCTTATCTGATTGGACAGCCATCTGTCTGGGCGGAGGAGAAGAAGGTAGAGATCAATCCCTACGGTTTTATTTTGATTAATGCTCAATACAACGATAAAGTCGCCACCGATATTCCGGTCAAAGTAGCCCTAACCGACACGGTTTCTAATTTCTTAATTACGGCTCGTCAAACCAGATTTGGCTTCAAGATGACCTATGAGGCCACCTGGAAGATTGCGGGTCAAATTGAGATGGACTTCTGGGGACTAAAGGGGAGCGGAGCCAATGGATCTGCGATGCAGTCTGCTCCACGCCTTCGTTTAGCCAATTTCAAAATCACCAAAGATAAAATCACTTTCCTCTTTGGTCAGGATTGGACCATTTTCGCTCCCTTGAATCCAACCTCCTGGGCTCACGTGAGCATTCCAGGGTTTTCCTCAAGTGGCAACCTGTGGAATCGGTTTCCTCAAATAAGAGGGGAATACAAAGCCAAACTTGGCGAGAATAATAGTCTCCTTTTGCAGGGAGCTTTGCTGAGGCCCTTAGGAGCCGACGTGACCCCAGCGGCAACTCAGACCGAACAGATGGGTGCGGGGGAGCTTTCCGGACTTCCTTTTGTTCAAGCCCGCGCCGCAGTTGGCATTGGTAAAAACGCCACCATCGGTGCTTCCGCCCACTTCGGACAGGAGGATTTCTACAAAGCCTTGAATGCTAAAAAGATCATTGTTGGCTCCGATACCCTGGAGTTGAGTGACAAAAAGACTTCCACCATGGCAGTGGCAGGGGATTTAAAACTCAAAGCTGACATTATAGGGTTTGGGGCAGAAGCTTACTGGGGAAAAAACTTAACCATGCTTTTCAGCAATGCTTATCTTAAGTCTAAAAAGTCAGACCACGAGTGGAAGATCGAAGGAGTAGAAACCATGGGTGGCTGGGGTGAAGTTTCGGTTGCTCCCAAGAACACCAAAGTGACCTTCAACTTAGGTGCAGGGCTTGAGCAATTAAAAGAAGAGGAGGTCGATTCTCTTATAACTGATCTTAACTTCTGTGTGGCCAAGCCATTATGGAAGAACATGACCATTTTCGCCAACGTGATCTGGACCCCCATCGAAAAGGTGACCCTTGCTTTAGAGTTTAACAACATCAAAAGCACTTACAAACTTTCAGAGGGAGGAAAGATAAAGGAAAAAGACGCCAAAGATAACTGCGTCAATTTGGCTTTCAAATTTGACTTTTAAGGAGCACTTTTTATGACCGACAAAAAGAAATTAGTTTTAGCCATCATCCTTTTCGGCTCCATCTGGGGAGGTCTGGAAGCTCTGGGGATTGACATTATGCGAAAAGTCGGCTTACATTCGAGTTCTCCCATCCTGGCTCTAATCGGAATATTGATCCTGGCCACGGCCAGAATGGTTATTCGGAAGCCTGGTTCCACCTTAGCGATAGGAGTGATAGCGGCAGGATTCAAATTCTTAGGTCTTTCCCAGGTCTTTTTCTGTCAGATATTTGCAGTGGTGGCGCAGGCAGCGGTATTTGACCTGGCATTCTCCTTGTCTGAGAAGAAAGATTGGCTCGCACATCCGATTCATTTGGGATTGATTGGGCTTGTGGCAAGCTATGTTAACTACACGGTCTTTTCACTTTCTCAAGCCTATGTATTTGCCAATCCCTACTGGGCCGAAAGAGGACTTTCAGGGCTGGCAAAGTGGGTCTTCACTGAAGGAAGCTATGCGGCCATTTTGAGCTTCTTGGGCATCATAATTGGAGTCAGTCTGGGAAGGAAAATAGCGTCTGCATTTGCCAGATGGCAAGCGATTGGAGAGAAAGCATATAGCCGGGGACTCCTTTTGGTTTCATTAGGCTTCTGGCTTTTGGGGGTTTTCGCATACCGCTTCTGATTTGTAGTGAATGAAGGGAATCTATCTTCTAAAGTCAAGACCCAATCCCTGTTCAAAAGAGGGGGAAGGTGTTCCCCCTCTTTTGGTTTAACGGAGCGAATAAGATGGCAGATAATAAAAAAGAAAAAGCTCGATCTATAAAGGTTAAAGTGAATGGGAAACAGATTCCGTTGAATCCTTTCACCACTCAAATATTAGGCGACACTATCTGGACGATGATTTCATCTCTGAGGTTGGAGGAAAAACCCAAACACATAGAGATCGAGTTGTCCTAATAATAGGTCCGCTTTTTGAGATTGCAGATTGCAGATTGCAGATTGCAGATTTAATATTTGCACTCTTAGATGTGCAATCTTCATTGTTTTTAGACAAATGGAGGGATAGTTAGCGAACTCTTTCTGCTATTGATTTTGTAAGAACTGCAGATTAACAATTTGCAACCTCGAATCTTTAATTCGCAATCTTTATTTTTGTTATGAAAATCCTGTTAGTAGTGGGCAAAAAGAAAACCGGAAAGACCACTTTGATTGAGAAACTGATTACGAGCCTGAAAGACAAAGGGTACAAAATCGGGAGCATAAAATATACCACCCAGGATCATGAATTTGACACGCCCGGAAAGGACTCCTATAGACATGCTCAAGCCGGAGCAGAGTCCACCTTGATCCTTTCGCCTACGAAAATTGCCCTGTTTTCTAGGACTTTAAAAGAAAAGAATCTGGATCAGCTTTTGGATTTCGTCTTTGCTGACTACGATCTGGTGATCGGCGAAGGATTCAAAAATTCCGCCTTCCCCAAAATTGAGGTATTTGACTCCAGGAAGTATTCTGGACTACTCTGTTCGCCTGACGATAACTTAGTTGCAGTGGTAGGAGATACTGATTCGTTTTTAGGGATTCCCTATTTTTCATTCAATCAGACCGATTCGCTGATCGAATTCATCGAGGATCATTTCTTGAAATAATAGGGTTTTCAAAAACCGCGTAGGCGGGGCTCCCAGCCCCGCGAAAAAACAATTTTGCAGAAGCCCAAAACCACTTTATTAGTTACTGAAGTAAATGAGTGAGGAGGTGTTGAAATTGATTAAGTCTGTATCAAGGTCATTTAAAAGAATTTCGATCTTCTTCCTTTTGTTTTTTATGATAAAACCAGTTTGTGCGAAAACTTCATCTGACACTCTGCGCCTCTATTACTTGGGGGAAGTGGTTGTGACTGCCCAACAATCCCCCACCTCGCTCTCCAGCTCTTTAAGGGAGGTTAACGATCAGACAATCCGCCAACGACAAATTCAAAACATAGCCGAGGCAGTCCAGATCACCCCTGGGGGCTATGTCAGCATTGGGTCTCGAAATGAGATGGTGGTCCAACTACGCGGTATTGAACAGAGACAGATAGCTGTATTGCTGGACGGCGTCCCCATTTATATTCCCTACGACGGTTTGGTGGACTTAGGACAGATGCCTGTGGGAGCGGTGGAGAAGATAACGGTTACAGAAGGAAACGCTTCGGTCCTATACGGTCCTAATTCGTTAGGGGGAAGCATAAATATTGTCACCAAACTTCCTACCTTAAGACATACTCAATTTAAGACCATGGGTGGAAGTGGACAGATGCAATCTTACACCCTGAATCAGAGTGGAAGCCATAACTCTCTGGGCTATTTGTTAAACCTGGGATATGATCGACAGGATAATTTTCCTCTGTCAGACGATTTTTCTAAGACGAAAAATGAAGATGGAGGAGCACGCAACAACAGTTACTATAAAAAACTTGATCTTTTTACCAAGCTAACCTGGCGCCCGCACAAAAATCACCACACCGCTTTGTCTTTTTCCTTACTTGATAATCAAAAGGATATCCCTCCGGACATTTACGCGACAAGACCACGCTTTTGGCGATTCCCCAAGTGGCAAAAGTGGGTGCTTAACTTGACCTCCAGCCAGATTATCGCTAACTCCCTTTCCCTAAAACAAATTTTTTTCTATGATAAATATGATAACATTTTGGATTCCTATGACGATGCCACTTATTCAACTCAAACCAAGAAATATGCATTTCACTCAACGTATGACGACTATTCTGTGGGCAGCAATTTGTTTGCCACTAAGACATTCCCTAAAAATCACATTTTAACTTTAGGAGTAACTTACAAGAGGGATGTGCATCGAGAACAGGGCAATACAGGATTGCCCTGGGAAAAATATGAAATGGATAGTTATACTGCGGGACTGGAGCATGAGTGGAAAAGCTCTCAAGAGATTTCTCTCTCCACGGGTCTGGGGTTGAACCTTTTGGATCCGATCTTTGCCAACGGTCAAGCTCTCCGTAAGAGCATTACTACGTTGGATGGTCGTTTAGGTATACATTATGCTTTGTCAAAAGCTTGGGAGATGACAGCATCCTTCGGACACAAAACCCGTTTTCCCACCCTAAAGGAGCTTTATTCCGGTCAATCTGGAAAAAATATCCCCAATCCTAATTTAAAAGAAGAATCATCTTTCAATATAGAGATGGGTTTGTCCCGTAATTGGCGAGGCACTAACAGGGTGGGGCTTATCATATTCGACAGCGAAATAACCAATCTGATCATGGACAAAAAGGTAATGGTTGAGGAAGAGGAGAAAGATCAACTGCAAAATATTGGCAAGGCTCGCCATACAGGCTTAGAATTTTCCGCAACTATGCTCCCCATAAGAAACTTGACTTTAAACTCGAGTTACGCTTTCTTGAAAGCCCGGAATCGTTCCGGCAACCGCACCACTGACAGATTACCTTATCGACCGGAGCATTTGGTCAAATTGGAACAGGAGTATAAGTTTCCCTTTGGACTCGGTTTCTCTCTGGAAGAAAATTATGTAAGCAAAAGAATATATTTGGACCAAGATAATCTCCCGCACAGTTTGGATGGATATTTCCTATTGGATTTACAATTTCGCCAGTCCTTGTGGGAACACCTGACTTTTAGATTTTCTCTATTCAATGTTTTGGATGAATATTATGAGTCCGAGTATGGTTTTCCCGTGCCGGGGAGAAACTTCCGAGCGGGAATGGAAGTAGACTTTTAAAACATGGAAAAAGCAAGCGCCATAATCCTGGCTGGGGGAAAGAATATAAGAATTGGAAGAAATAAGGCTTTTATTCAACTATCGACCGGAGAGATTATGCTCCAAAATGTCATAAATATCTTGAAACGTATCTTTCCAGAAATCATCCTCGTCACCAACCAAAAAGAAGCCTACTTATCCTATGAATCCTGCGGAAAGTTCAACATTCATGTGGTGGAGGACTTGATAAAGGAATGTGGTCCTTTGGGGGGAATCTTCACCGGGTTGTGTTATTCTGTATCTAAACACAATTTCGTGGTAGCTTGTGACATGCCATTTATCCAGCTGGCTTTGATTAGCTTGCTATTGGGGGAAAGTGGGACCCCCGATGTGGTGATTCCAGAGGTCGATGGAGAAGTTGAACCTCTATTTGCGGTCTATTCCAAAAATTGCATTCCGGTAATGTTAGAACATCTGCAAAAACAAAATCTCAAAATGCACGAGGTCTTAAGTGAATTGCAGGTGAAGAAAATTGGAGCAAAAGAGATCAACCGGCTGGATCCAGAGCATTTAAGCTTTTTTAACATCAATACCGTTGAAGACCTGAGAAAAGCTGAGAGCTTGAAGATTAAGATAAGCGAAACCGAATGAAAGAAAAAGTCGAAGATAATGTCGAAGGCGGGGATGAAAGAATCAATCGACTGAAAATCACCAAAGTCAGTTCGGGCAAAAAGGAGGAGATTGAAGATGTAGTGGTAACCGAGGCACCTTTAACCATCTTTTTAAATAAAGAAAAAGTGCTCACCTTGTTGTGTACCCCTCAGGATCAAGAATACCTTGCCGTAGGTTTCCTTTTTTCTGAGGGTTTGATACAAAATCAAAAAGGGATCGAAAGGATCAATTTTGATCGTAAAAAAAATGAGATTGGTATATTTACCAAATCCCAAAGATCGCTTCCCTCCGACTTTTCTCAAACTAAGATCTTGACCTCCGGTTGTGCAAAAGGGGTAACTTTCTCGAAGATGGAGAATGTTGACCCCGCAAAAGATTTACTGATTGATCTCCAAATAACCTTGACCTCTTCGGAAATTCAAACATTGATGCATGAGTTTGAAAAGAGATCAGTTCTTTTTCGTAAAACCGGAGGAGTTCATGCGGCTGCCTTAGCAGATAAAAATAAGATTCTAATCTATTTTGAAGACATAGGGAGACACAACGCAGTGGATAAAGTCTTCGGCAAATGCTTATTAGAAGAGATATTGTGTGAAGATAAAATACTTCTTTTGAGCGGAAGAATCTCCTCGGATATATTGTCTAAGGCATCCAAATCCGGACTCAGCATAATTGTGTCTCGATCTGCTCCCACCAGCTTAGCGGTCAAAAACGCTCAGAAGTTAGGAGTGACCTTAGTCGGCTTTGCCCGTGGGAATAAGATGAATATTTACTCTTTTCCCTTGAGAATAACCACCTGAAAATTACTTTTTCTAGATTCTCCTTTGCTGCCAACTGAGAACAAAAAAGGACTCCGCCGCATTGCTATGTCCTAAATTCCCAGATTGGCATGTGCTGGAAAACTTTGGATCTCCATTCGGATACGGCGCTTGAACTTTGGCAGCCGTCCCGCTCGACAGGGAAAAATGTCCCATTGATTCCCATGAACTTACGCCCAAGTAGGCTACCACTTAAAAACGTAGTTTTCATACAGCATGCCATTATATAACATAGTTGGTTTAACTAAACGAAGTGCTTGTAAAACTTTTTCTGAGAAGCCTCTAAGAAGTGTCAGAGTTCTTGGTTTTGCAAAAATAACACATAGGAGGTCTTTATGGCTTTAACCCGAAGAAAGTTCCTCCAGTTAGTTGGTGGATCAGCAGCGGCTGTGGGTCTTTCTAATCTTTGGCTTCCTAAGATAGTTGAGGCTATCTTGGAGAATCCTAATAATCCGCCGGTTATCTGGCTTCAGGCACAAGGTTGTACAGGATGTGCGGTTTCCACTTTGAACACAGCTTATCCGGATATCGCTAAAGTTTTAACCGAGATCATCAGTCTGGAATTTCATCCCACTGTGATGGCTTCGGCTGGGGATCAGGCCATTAAGATTCTGGAGGAGGCATTACAGAATCAAAGCGGTAAGTTCATTCTGGTTGTGGAGGGTTCGGTCCCGACACAGGCTTCAGGCGCTTACTGTACGGTGGGAGAAAAGGAAGGAAATCCAGTAACGGCGCTGGATTGGGTTACAAAACTGGGTAACGTCTCCAAAGCGATCTTGAATGTGGGAACCTGCTCGGCTTTCGGAGGAATTCCAGCCGGAACACCTAATCCTACGGGAGCTAAAGCGGTGAGTGAGATTCTTCCCGGTAAAACTATGGTCAACATTCCAGGCTGTCCACCTCACCCCGACTGGATCATCGGAACGATTGCCCATGTCCTTTTGTATGGTTTGCCAGAATTGGATGAAAAGCTCCGTCCCGTAGTCTTCTTCAAAGGACTTATCCATGAGAACTGTGAGAGAAGAGCATATTTTGAGGAGGGTAAGTTTGCTCCGGATTATGGTGAGGAAGGATGTCTTTTCCAATTGGGCTGCAAAGGCCCCATCTCACACTGTGATGTCTCCGTAAGAGGATGGAACAGTGGAGTGAACTGGTGCTGCAGGAGTGGTGGTCCTTGCATCGGATGCACTGAGCCGACCTATCCCGATCATGAGGGAGCGGGATTATATGGTCTTTTGGACAAAAAGTCTATTCTGGGAATTCCCTGGAAAAAAGCTGAGGCGGACAAACCTAAAAAATTAGTCAAGTTGATTTAGGAAAGGAAGGTAATCTATGGCAAAGCAAAAAATCGTAATTGACCCTGTTACCAGGATTGAGGGTCATTTGAAGATAGAGGTAGAGGTAACTGACGGCAAAATTACCGATGCCAAAAGCTCAGGCGAGATGTTCCGGGGATGGGAGATTATCCTCCAGGGGAGAGATCCAAAAGATGCCCAGATGATCACCCAGCGTATCTGTGGGGTTTGTCCCTCACCCCATGCTCAGGCTTCTACTTTGTGTCTGGATGACGCCTTTGGCATCCACCCCCCCGATAACGGGAGACTGATCAGAAATTTGATCTACGGGGCAAATTTCATCCAATCCCATATACTTCATTTCTATCACTTAGCGGCGTTGGACTACGTGGATATAACTGCAATTTTGAAGTATACCGGAAATGATCCGGGCCTAAATAAAGTCAAATCCTGGGCTAAGACCGAAGTAGACAGCGGAAGACCGGCCGCAGTGGCTCCTTTTCTCCCCAGATTGAAAGGGGATTATATTTCAGATACGGAGACCAATATCAACTGTATTGCCCACTATCTAAAAGCTCTGGACATGACAAAAAAAGGCCATGAAATGCTCTGTATCTTTGGTGGAAGAATGCCGCATGAGATAGCCATTATGCCGGGAGGGGTATGTGAAAGACCGACTGTAGACAAAATCACCTCCTATCTTTATAGATTAAAAGAGCTTCAATCCTTCGTCGATAACGTTTACATTCCGGATGTCATTGCTGTGGCTAAGGCTTATCCACGCTATTTCGAGATCGGCAAAGGGTGTGGTAATCTTTTAGCTTATGGAGTATTTGAGGAGAATACGGAGGGCACGGAGAAATTCATTTCTGCCGGAGTCTACATGGATGGTAAGGTCCAACCTTTTGATCCATCCAAGATTATGGAATATGTGAAATATTCCAGATACTCATCTAAGACCGGATTACACCCCTCCTTGGGCGAAACAGTGCCTCAACCAGATAAAAAGAAAGCATATTCTTGGTTAAAATCTCCCCGATATGATGGAAAGCCCATGGAAGTGGGACCTCTGGCAAGAATGGTGGTAAATCATCTTCAGGGTAAAAATGCCATGCTTTCTAAAATGGTCAATGACACTTTGAATACTTTCAATGCCCCGGTTACCGCATTATTTTCAGTGTTAGGAAGGCATGCCGCCAGAGCCTTGGAGTGTAAATTAGTAGCGGATAGATGTGCCGAATGGGTGATGCAGTTGGATCCAGCCAAGTCAGTCCACACTAAATTTGAAATACCAGACCAATCCACGGGGAAGGGTCTGACCGATGCCCCCCGGGGTGCTCTGGGTCACTGGATCTCCATCAAAAACAAAAAGATCGACAGATACCAATGCGTGGTTCCCACCACCTGGAATGCCAGCCCCAGAGATGACAAGAATCAACCCGGACCCATAGAGCAGGCTCTAATTGGAACTCCGGTGACTGATCCGGAGAATCCCATTGAGCCTTTGAGAGTGGTGAGGTCCTTTGATCCCTGTCTGGCCTGTGCCATTCACATACTTGAACCTGAAAAGGATGTAAAGAAGTTCAGAGTTCTTTAAAGAAAAATGAGCTTCGGAATAGGGGATCTTATCTTTTAGATCCCCTATTTTTTTATGTGAATAAAGATGAAAAAGAAAATTTTGATCGCAGGAATCGGAAACCTTCTTTTGAGCGATGAAGGTATAGGAGTCCATGTTATAAGGGAGCTTTTCAAAAAAGATTTGCCAGAGGGAGTGGAGTTAGCTGATATTGGAACAGCCTCCTTTGAACTGGTAAGATGGATGGACGGAAAAGACAAGGTAGTAATTGTGGATGCCATAGTTTCGGACGAGCCACCCGGAACCATTTATAAGCTTACCCCAGATGATCTGAAATCAGGCAAAAGAAAGCTTTTGACCTCGCTACACCAATTCGGAGTGGTTGAAGCCTTAGAGTCCGCTACCCAGATGGGAAACAAGCCTGAGGTGGTGATTTTCGGGATAACACCGAAAGATTATCACACCCCCCAGACCGAACTGACTCCTGAGCTTAAAGGATCCATCCAAAAAATTGTTGAGACAATTCTAAAGGAGATAAAATAGAAAACGAGTTTTCAAAAAAAACCTGCTTTTTTGAAAAAGGTTCTTCTCCAAAAGAGTTGCTTCCGCCATAGGCGGATCCGCCTCCGGCGGAAAAAAATAGGCTTATGCAAGGCATTTATACCAGTGTGTGCGATTCTCATGCTCTCTGTCCTTAAGAAAATCAGCAAATTTCTTTGAACTCACCCCCTTTTGTTCCCCCTCTCTTGACAAGAGGGTGTGTCAGAATTTCGGTTTTTGTAGCCGCAGACTTTAGTCTGCGAAATCGGGATGTTGAATTCCAATGACTTACGTCCATATGGACGGCTACAACCTCAAAACACAATTATGACACAGTCTCCAAGAGAGGGGGATAGGGGGTGAGTTTTCAGAATGTCATACCTCTTAAGTTAAAAAGACACTTTCTCTTACCAAAAACTCCAACAACCAAATTGGAGAAGAACCTTAAAAAATAAGTTACTAATTCTAACCCTCAGTGTCCATCCCTGGATTTAAGCTACAATCTCTTGAATATCTTCAAATACAGAAGAGTTTGGGCATTCGGTATCAAAAAAAGTTTTAAACTTGTCTCGCAGTTCCCGTATTGATTTCAACTGAAGCTTTTGTGCGAGTATCCCAAGGGTTTTCTACATGTGGGATAAAGAGCTCCGTTCATTGTGAATTCGTTAATGGCTTGACAACTCGAAAGTATATGATGGCGAAGTTTCAGCTCTTTGCTTGCTTCCTCCTTCTAATATGGAAGAGATTTCCCTTGTTAGTAACGGACGCCTCGTTTGTTATCTTCTCCCCTTCAATGTCACGGACAACGAAGATCCGCTTGGAGGTGTCAGTGACGAACCAGAGGCTTTTTAGGAGGATTAAGATTCCGGCGAAAGTTCTTAAAGGAAAAGGTGTTTATATAGTATAAATAGTTGCGTCTGGTTAACCCGAGGTTAAAACCGGCAAGATGGATGAAACTGAGTTGATCCTAAAATTCAAGAAGGGAGATAAATTCGCCTTCCGGCAATTGGTCGAAAAATATCAGAATTCGGTGATCAATGCATGCTACCGATTTTTAAGAAACAAAGAGGAAGCAGAAGAGGTGGCTCAGGAGGTTTTCTTAAAAGTGTATCTGTCTCTTAATACTTATCAACCCAAAACCAAGTTTTCCACTTGGCTATTTAAGATAGTGGTGAACTCGTGTCTAAATAAACTAAGAGATAAAAAGAAATTCTCAGCATCTCAGTTGGATGAGGATTTTCCAGCACCATCGGAAGATCAACCAGATAAATCTTTGGAACAGGAAGAGCTGAGGATGTTGGTTAGAAATGCCGTAGATTCTTTGCCCGAAAATCAAAGAGCTGTGATTCTACTAAATCAATATGAAAATTTTTCTTACCAAGATATGGCGAAGATATTAGATTGCTCTGTTTCCGCCATCGAGTCAAGGTTATTTAGAGCGAAAGAGAGTCTAAGAACGAAACTGTCACAATATATTAAAAAAGATATAATTTGACCGCAAGTTTTGGCACAAATTTGTGTTTATATTAGATGAACGAGGAGAGTAATCAAAATGAGATGTCGAAAAATCAAAAAGAAATTATTAGCATTCTTGGATGGTGAAGTAGGGGAAAAGGAGAAAGAAAGAATTGCCAGCCATTTAAAAACTTGTCTGTCTTGCGGGGAAGAGGCGAAAACTTTATCATCTCTTTCTGTTTTGTTAAGGGAAGAAAAGGAGAGTATAAAGGCATCCCCATACTTTTGGAATAAATTAGAACAAAGAATTATCCAAGCAGAGACAAATAAAAATGCTTTTGACACACTTTTAGAGTGGTTGAACCGAACCCTTATTCCAGCCAGCGCTACTGCAGTTGTTGTGATTGGCTTGTTCATTGGGATTTGCTTGGGTGGGATTATTTATACAAGAATCGCCCAAATTCTTAATCCGGATAGTTCGTCTTTAGTGCAACAAGAGATGAGTCAATCTTTCCATCTCAGCACCTTGAATGATTTCCCACAAGAATCGATTGGGGAGATCTATATTGGTTTGCTAGCTGAAAATAACTTACCGAAGTAAACGTAATAAGAATGAAAAGAAAGCTCATTATTTTAGGGATACTGCTTCTGATTGCGATAAACATATCTGCGTTAGCCACCGTAGGCTATCGCTGGAAATATGGGTATGGAGGAAAAGCCTGCGGAGGGTGTGCACCCGGAGAATATATTTGCCAACAGTTATCGCTTTCCGATTCACAAAAACAAAACATGGAAGTTTGTAGAAAGGTTTTCAGCGAAGATATTGAC
>Ga0315289_10010009_pt1 | contig 13610 bp, 11 predicted proteins | sample YL17G11_40_MG_FD_203452 | JGI IMG/M metagenome (GOLD analysis project Ga0315289, IMG submission 203452) | Sediment microbial communities from Yellowstone Lake, YNP, Wyoming, USA - YL17G11_40 | ecosystem: Environmental > Aquatic > Freshwater > Lake > Sediment | place: USA: Wyoming | collected...
GGCCGGGCCCAGGATTGACGGGCCGGTGACGCTGGGCTTGGCCGCCTGGCCGGAGTCACCCCCCGCCGGGTAAGGCCCTAGGCGGCGCTACAAGCCGCTGATCGCTGGCGCTTGCAGTGCCGCAACCGGCCCGGAACCGCTCAAAGCGGCCCCCCGGCACCCTGGCCGCTACAAGCCGCCCACGTGGAGGCCCTACGACGGGCGCTTGCCGGTTCCATAGGCACGGAGGGCACCCCGCAAGTGAGAACGCCCCAGGACAGCCCCTTGCAATCTAGGGGTGCCCACACCACCCACTCCGATCAGTCGCGCTAGACGCCCTGGCTGCCGTGTTTCCGGCGGCAGGATGGAAACTGTGGGGGCTGCCCTACCCGGTTCCCTCCGCCCGGTAGAGGCAGTCGAGTTGGCCCGCAAAGATGTTCCGATAATAGGTGTTCTCGGAAGATGCGGGCTTTGAGGTTTGAGTTCTGGGCTGGGCATGATTGATAGACGAGGGGGCAAGGCGAGCGTCGGCACCGGGGAGGTCTGGGCCCCGGTCAAGTGTGTTGGCGCTGTCCATGCTGCCGTTGATCCTGCCCTTTAGCCCAGTGTGCTAAGGGTTGTCCAGATAGCCTCGATTGTGTGCCCGTTCCGCCCAGAATACGGCCCAACTGGTGCCCAAGGGCACCCCCGCATACCTTTGAGGCGATGCCCGGCCAGTTTGCTTCCCTAGACCTAGCCTTGAAACGGTGCACTTCGATTAGGTTCGATGCCGGCAGCGCCTGGGCGCGCCCTTGGCTTCCTGTGGGCGGGGGAGGATGCCCCAACCGGCGCGCATGGCTTGGGCGGCTGAGGGGAGGGGGGCTTGGCACACTGCCCACCCCTCCCCTGCCTATGCCCAGAGTTGAGTGTTAGGTGCTAGGGGTTGGCCCTTGCTATCCCCTACCGGCAGGCGGGGGCTGCGCTGGCAAGCCCAGATCATCCCTCCCGTGCCCGCCAGCGTGACCATGCCCTCCCCCTGCCAAAGTCTTAGCACACTGCGCTAAAGGCAGCCCTACCCCCCGCCCAGAGGGGCCCTTGCCATGCTCGCCTTGCGATGCCGGTGCCTTGTGCGCGCCCGTGCGGGGCCGGGGTTTTGAATCGAATCTGATTTTTCCTTATGGGGAGGTGCTTCCAAACTAGCGATAAAAACCAGTGTCGTTCCACCAGAGGTGGCTCCCACAGTTTCAATTCTGCCGCGCCTCTGGTGGCGGGTTCGCTGGGGACCTAGCCCCCCCAGTTGTTGAGCGCGATTGCGTTGGGTAAGGACCCCAAGACCTCGCCTCCAAACTAGGGCCGTTCTCCGGGGGTCCCCGCAAGCCCAACACACGACCTGAGGCGAGCCGTCGGGAACAGGGGGGTATGGGACCCTACTCGAGGTCGAACGGCCCCAAAATCGGGCCTGTGCCATCCGTTTAGCGGCGCAGAAGCCATTCTGTGGGGACTCGCCTACCCGGGTTCTCTGCGCGGGGAGCCTACCCCCCGGTTTTGAATCGCGCCCGCGAGGGCGCGGTGATGCCCTGCCTCCAAACTAGCGGCGATTCCCCCGGCCGCTTGCCCGAGGCCGGACCCACCCCACGAAGGCGCCCGCGGGTTCGTACAAGACAGGGCCACTCTCTACGCGGGACGAAATCGGAAACTGAGAGCGGGTACTCGGTCGCCGGAGCGGACAGAAGGGGCGCGCAACCTCGAAACGGGGCGCTGGGCAGAGCGTAGGCCGGGTTTTGGGGGCAAGGGCGCGGCACGCCGTGGACGTTTCAGGCCATCGCACACTCCATAGTTGGCCTTACGTGCCTATTGCGGTGCCTCGCTCCAGTGCCTCTTCCGCCAAAGCGCACCGAGCCAAGTCAGCCCTCGACGGACATCCCTGTGTTCGTGGTGGCCCGCCAGGTCCGGGGGGTCTCCTGCTCTGACAGGTTGCGGCGGGGACCGCCATTAAGATCTAGCGGCGAGGTAGCCCAGCCCCGGTGCGATTGGACCCGCCAGTCACGGCGTGGCTGCTGACTGGAGCTGGGCAGCGGGGGCCCTGCACTGATCTGCTCTGCTCAGGATAACGCCGGATAAGGTTATGCAGACTGCCTAGGCCGGCCAGCGAGGCAAGAATATCCCAGCATAAGGGGTCTACTGGCGCCAATCCTCGTGGTATACTGACTATGGATGGCCAGGTGAGCATTATATGAGGATCATAGTTGACCTTCCCAATGCCTTATTGCGAAGGGCGCACGCCCTCATCGAGTCTGGAAGCTATGAATCGCTGAATGAGGCTATCGTTGCTGCGCTGGAGACCCAGCTGACGTTGGAGGAGACCGAGGCCGGCCCGGCGGTTGTTGCGAGGGAGATCACCAAGGGGGCGCTCGCCGCCGCAGGGCCAGACGCAGCACGTAGTGTGAGGCAGCTTGCCTGGGGTGACAAATTGGGCGACGGACAGGCGGGAGCGGCACCGGATGTGAGTCCTCGTGTGCCTGCGGAGGTGCGCAGGCCGATACAACTCCATGTAGCTCCGTCCGAGATGCCCGAACTTGCTGCGACGAGCGACCGGGAGTATTGGCTGTGGGGGGTAAACCGGGTCGCCCCGGTCAAGGCGGCAGCGAGGATTGCGATGGCTCTCGCGGCCGGCAGTGGCGGGAAGGTCGCGCTTGGAACGTTGCACGACGTAGGTGCGGACATCGCACGCCGCGTGGGCGACTATCTCGCGGCGCACGACAAGAGCACCGGTCGCAAACACGGGGATCGCCTGTCGTCGGGCTTCCCACGATCCGGGAAAGACGGCACGCGCTCCGCCAAGTCGGCCAATAGATTCGGGGAGTTCTTTTTCGGGACGGTGCGGCGGAGGACTCAGCGAATCGACGGTGCTCTGTATGAGCTCCGCCTAGTGTCCATTGGGCCCTCGGAGGATGGTTCCGACGTAGTTGTCCCGACTGAGGCAGGTATCGAGTTCGCGCGCCTGCAGAGCCCGATTCTAGACGGTGAGCCGAGCGCCCTGACACGAGGCCTGTCCGACGAAGAAGCGGCTTGGTACATTTCTCACGTGAAGGAGAACGTGCCGCGCGAACATAAGGCCCTGACACAGGGCATGGGCTATGTGCGCTCCAGCGGGGGCGACACGGAGAAGTTCCTGCACGCCATGGGCTCAGACTACCCAGGTCTGTCCGAGAAAGCTCTCTCAACAGTACGGGTGTGCGTTTTGGGACGCCTGTTGGATCTCGGCCTGGTGAAGCGCGATGCGGTCAGCGTTTACAGGGTGACGAGGGATAGCCTATGAGGAACCGTGTGGAGGGGAGAAGAGAGAAGCCGTCGACCGATCGAGCAGCACTCAAGCGCAGGCGGCGTGGCGAGCAAATCGGGACCATGCACTTGGTGTTGTTTGCCCTGTTGAGAAGGGGTGGAGGCGATCGGTTCGTTTCCACAGATGAGGTTGCGATCGAGGCGTTCAAGCTGTTTCCGGGGAAGTTCTGCTGGGACGAATTCCCTCACTTGCCACAGTGGGATCGGGTACGTCAGTGGCTCTCGGAGGCCAAGAAGGCCAAGCATGGTACCCTGGTGGAGGGCTTCAGCGGGGAAAGGCGCGATGGTTGGAGGCTAACCGCGGCGGGTGTGCGTCTCCTCCGTTTTAAGGGGAAGGGGCTGGCGGAGATTGAAGGGAAGCCAGCTGCAGAGGGAGACTACCGGGGGGCTCCCGCCACTAGCCTTGTGGTTGTCGCTCTGTTCGAACTGGGCAAGGTGGCCGAGTTCCCTGTGATTGTTGAGAGATGCTGTATGCGTTTTCCTCTGGCATTCGAGCTGCCGAGGTACGAGGGCTGGCCCGATTCCTCTCGAGTCAGGGAGGCTCTCCACGAATGCATCAAGCTCGGACACGTAGTGCAGGGGGAGGCGCATGGACAGTACGAACTCGCCGAGAAGGGCGAGAGTGCCGCCAAGGCCATGCTGGTCCGGGTGACGCGATCCATATCGGAGGTCACCTTGGCTGAGGTTGGGAGGGGGCTTGTGACCAGGGCGGCACAGCAGGTGGGAGAGCTGACCAACACGCGTGCCTGGCATGCTCATCGATCTGGAGGCAATATTGGTAAGGCGGCCGCGTGCGAGGCAGTCCAGTGCAGCCTGCAGTCGCACCCCAAAGCGGTTAGACGCGCGCTGGAGAACTACTTCCTAGCAGCGGAGGAATTGGGGCGGACAGACGTGATGGAGTTCCTCGCGGAGTGCGCGAGCGCGGCGGACGTTGAAATGCGAACTTCGCCTGTTGAGGAAGGAAAGGAGAAGGGGCGTGGCACGTGAACTGAAGATGGATCCAAGGGGATTCCGAACGGAATTCGAGCAGAGCATACAGGGAGACATAGTCAAGGCACTGGTCGAGCTCATCACCAACTCCGATGACAGCTACAAGCGGGCCAACCGCAACGGCCCCATTCGGGTAATCTTCGAGGGCCATCAGAGAGGTGACCCGCGGGGGACTGAACGTGTCACGGTGGTGGATGAGGCCGAGGGTATGAACGAGAGGGAGATCGGGGAGGGGCTCGGAGTCGTGGGCGCATCAACGAGCCAATTTGCGCGTCACAAATCCGTGAGGGGCCTGCTCGGCAGGGGACTGAAGCAGGCTGCCTTCGGGATAGGGGTAGGGGTGGATGTCGTGAGCGTCAAGCACGGCGTCATATCCAAGGGCCGCCTGTATCAACACAAGGGCGGGCAGCTTATGGTTTCCAAGGGCTCCGAGTACGAGAAGGATTTCGGGGGGCCTGATGCCAGCCCACACCCGGTTACGGAGGCAGAGCGGAAGTGCTATGGCCTGGACGCGGACGGGAGCCGGATAGGCCTGATGGTGTCGCCGGAGAAGTGGAAGAAGCATCGTCAACCAGTGAAGATCAAGGAGCAGCTCCAGCGCCACTACGGCCTCAGAATGATCCTGGCGGAGAAGAGCACACGCCCGGTGCACCTTCAGACTAAGCGCGGCTCCGAGGAGGGTCCATTAGAGTATCAGTACCCCAGAAGGGAACCCAAAGAGGCGCTTGTCGACAAGACTGTAGGCATCCCCGGTTTTCCAGACGCACAGGCTCAAATCACCGTCTACCGGGCAGCTATTGAGCTGGGCGACGTAGGCGAGTACAGCGAGAGGGGGCTTCTCGTTGTGACCGAGGGCGTCCCGATCCACAACACCTTGTTTGGGTTTGAGAGAGAGAGGTACGCGAAGCGGCTATTTGGGCACATCGCCTGTGATCACATTGCTCGCATACTGCGCCAGGAGGACGCTGAAGGCAGCATAAGGCTCCTGGACCTCAAGCGAGAGGGCTTGACTCCGAGGCATCCGTTCACAATCGCGTTGGACAAGGTGGTTGGGCCAATCCTGCGAGAGATAATCGAAGAGGAAGAGAAGCGAGAGGCGCAGCGCTCGCGAGCCCCTGACGCTAAGCTGGAAAAGGCGTTGCGGAGCCTAATTCCGGATCTCAACGAGTTGCTGGCAAAGCTACTCGAGGCGGTAGAGGACATTCCGGGTGGGGGAGGTGGGGGCGGTCGGGGGAAGCGCCCGAAACCGCCGCCACCACCACCGCCTCAGCCGGACCAGGCTCTGGAGTTTCACCCGGACGAAATCGGCGTGCGGGCGCATGCCGAGCGCGGCACCACGCTGTATGTTCGGGACGGGAGTTTCACAGATGGTGCTCGCATCCGTGTGGCGGTTGAGGGCGGCGGGACGAAAGTGCTGACGCGAGAATTGCGCGTTGACCACGCTAGGGGTGCGAAACAGGTCAAGAACACGCCTGAAGGCTACAGTTGTCTCGGATTCCGTGTTGAGGGCACCCAAGCCGGGACCAATTCGCTTGTCACGGCATCCCTGGCGGGCGAGTCTGCCATGTTACTGGTGACAGTGGGTGCTGAGACTGCTCCGCCGCCGCCGCGGCCGCCGAGGGGAGGCGGGTTTCTGCGGGATATCAAGCCAGTCGAAGACCAGCACGGGAGGTGGCGGGCCGATTACAGCAGGACCACAGGGGTGTTGAAGATCAACCGGTTGCATCCTGTTCTTGCACTGTACGATCCGGGCGAGCACGCAGGCACGGATGGGTCGGCACGGCGGGCGTGGGTGGGCGCGATGGCGGAGGCGTTGTGTGATGCACTGTTCAGGCAGGTGATATCCGAATATATCGAGGTCAGAGGACGAATCCCGCGAAGCAATGGGTGGGATCCTACGATGACCGAGCTTGACAGCTTGTGGTACGAGCACGCTGCTGCGATCCACAAGCTTGTGGAAGCGCGGCTTTCCGAAGCGGATGGGGAGTAGTCGGAAGATGGCGCGGAAGGCCAACCCACCTAGCGGGTTCCCGCTCACCGCGGTGAGTCTGTTCACTGGTGCCGGAGGGCTGGACCTGGGATTCGCGAGGGCTGGCTTCGATATTCGGCTATGCATCGAGAGAGACCCTAGCGCTGTGGCCACGCTGAGGGCGAACGGCATTACGAGGATTTGGCAGGCTGACATCTCTGACGAGCGGGTTGTTACCCCCCGTCGTATTCTCGGCAAGGCGGGGCTAAGGGCAGGGGAACTCGGATTGGTGATAGGTGGCCCGCCTTGTCAGCCGTTCAGTCAGCCGGGTACCAGAAGAGGCCTGAGGGATGCAAGGGGACAGCTGGTCTATCACTTCGCACGCCTGGTGCGCGGCCTCCGTCCCCGCGCGTTCGTCTTTGAGAACGTGTCGGGGATACTTAGTGGGCAGATGAAAGGTGCCATTGAACTACTAACACGGATCGTCGGAAAGACCGGGGCGGCGGGGGGCGGCTACCAAGTCGAGATCGGGGTGCTCAACGCGGCGGATTACGGGGTACCGCAGCTCCGGAACAGGACATTTGTGGTTGGCTGGCGCGGGCGGGGGTGCTTCTATTTCCCGGCACCGACTCACTACCGTCCCGATCGACAGATCGATCGGGAGAACCGGCCGAAACTGCGCAGGTGTCCCACTGTTGGCGACGCGCTGCGAGGCCTGCCTGCACCTGAGCCGCCTAGCTCTCACGCGGTGAAGGTCGCGGCTACCGTGCCCCAGCGCAATCGAGAATGGCACGGCAAGTGACGAACCATCGCCTGGCCGCCCATGCGGTGTCGACCGTGAAGAAGATCAGGGAACTGCGTCGGGGGCGACGCGGGGCTCACGGTCGGTCCAGCACGTACCGGCTCGCCTTTCGACTGCTCAATCCCAGGGCACTCGCGCCGACAGTTCTTGCGAGCGGGGTGCGCGACCTCATTCATCCCAAGGAGGACCGCTTCCTTACGGCTCGAGAGCTCGCGCGACTGCAGACTTTCCCTGACTCTTATGAGTTTAAGGGGTATCGGCTTGACTCTTACTCGGCGAGACGCAACGCTCCATTGTGCCAGATCGCCCAGATAGGAAATGCCGTGCCTCCGCGGCTCGCGGAGACCCTTGCCCGGAGCCTGAGGGCGCAGCTCTTTGTGGACCCAGGCGGCTTCTTGGATCTGCAGGCCGCTCGCCGCGTGCCGCGCGTGGTTGCTCGACTCGCAACAGCGTACCCAGCGTCGCGTTTGGGCAACAAGGCGAATCCGGTGGACGAGCTTGTCTACATACTTCTCTCGCGTCAGACGACCGAGAAGCAGTATCAGGGGGGCTACCGCAGCTTCAGACGGGCATTTCCGCGATGGCAGATAGTCCTGGAGGCATCCTTCCACACCGTTGCGGCTGCGTTGAAGCCATTGGGGCTGGCGAAGCAGAAGACAAAGGCGTTGAGGTCGGCGTTCCGCAGGATGAAAGCAGATTTCGGCCGCATCACACTCGCTCCACTGCGGTGCTGGCCAACGTGGCGGGCACTGAACTACCTATGCGGGCTACTGGGCGTCAATGAGAAGTCCGCTAAGTGTGTGTTGATGTACTGTTTCGATCGGCAGGTTCTCCCTGTCGACACACACACGCTTCGGGTGAGCCGGCGACTTGGAGTACTCGGATCCCATGTTCCAGAGTGGAGCGCCGGCCGCTGGCTTGAGATGGCCGTCCCACCCGAGCTGAGGTTCGACTATCATGTGAGGTGTGTGCAACACGGGAGGCTAGTTTGTCGGCCGCGGCAGCCGTTGTGTGGCCAGTGTTGCATCCGTGAGCTTTGCCTGCGTCTCGGCGTTCCTTGAAGCTGAGCCTTGGATGGCAAGCGCCGCTTCAGGTGCATGGCTGCGCGGCCCTGGGCTGAGGGTTGTGTCTAGGTGAGCCCGGTCAAATCGCGTGCCGCTGTCCTTGCGCATGGGCATCACCGGAACGCCTCGCCCACCCCTAAGGCACGCCAACGCTGGACTGTCAGGGATGCGGTTCGAGTCCTGCTCGGAAGCCCATAGCTGCACCACGCCCGGCGCTGCATGCCGTTCCGGTCACATGACTCCTAATGGGTGCAGCACCTGATCTGCCCCATCTGTGTTGCCACATGTGACCACTAGCCGCTGGGCCGGGCAACCTTGGCACTGGGCTCTAGTACACTCCGCCTGCCGGGCATGGTTGCTTGCTGCGCTGCGGTGACGTAGTGTATGGGGGCACAATGGGGACAGGTCAGTTCAGCGCAGCAAGTAAGAGAACGGTAGGCATGCGCGCGGGCTACCGATGCTCCAATCCTAGTTGCGGGAAACAGACGGTGGGACCCTCACCTGTGGATCCTAGTGGGACAATTTCCGTTGGCGTAGCGGCCCACATCAGGGCAGCATCGCCGGGAGGCCCAAGGTACGATGCGGGGCAGGCCGAGGAGGACCGTATCAGCATCGAAAACGCGATATGGCTGTGTGAGAAGTGCGCGGCCCTGATCGACAAGAGTGGGGGCGTTGACTTCCCCCCGGACTTGCTCCACAAGTGGAAGCAAATGCACGAGCGCGCACTTTTCGCTGAGCTCGGTGGATCGGCTGACTATCTGGAGAGGGTGTGGCTGCCTAACTTGGCCCAGATCGACTATATCAATGTGCCTCGGCTTGCGATGTTGGCGGCGCAGTACGGCATCAAGCTCCGCAGGAACCTCTGGCAGGACACGCAACGTCTGTCAGACCTGGGAGGGGAGCTGAACGAGTTGTTGCTGGACGTCGAGCGCGTCCTCCGTGACGTTGACCTGCTTAGTATACCTTTGGATCAGGTTGCTGATCTCAGCACGGATGTCGTAGGTCTGACCGTGTCTTTCGAAAGTGCCTTCCGGACCAAGAACTTTCCGGACGCACCGGTAACTGGGGACGAGTTGCGCTCACTATCGGGCGCCTGGCAAAAGGATCCTCACATCTACAGAAAGGTCAACAATCGTAGATTGGTGATGGTTCTGGATCCACGATGGATTACCACTTCCACGGCCTACGTGGACTTCCAGAGCGGGCACACTAGACTGGGTGGCGTATGTACCATCAAGAGCGTGAATGATACAGAAGGGGTCGTACTGGCGAGCCCGCTCGTCGTGGGCATCCCCATAGGGCCACTGCATCCGCTCCTCGACGAAAAGCCAGTTGCGTGCTGACATGGGGCTAGCGACTACGCGGGGTCGAGCCCCAAGTGGTCGCCCAACTAACTAACCTGACCGGCGAGGAAGAGTCCAGGGAGTACGTCATTGTTTGGGCTTTGTGGTCAGACAGGCACGAGGCGGAGGCACCTTCGCCTCATGAGATCGACTTGTAGGCGCCTCCAGTGCTGATACAGCCCCCTCCCACCCTGATCTGGCGCTCGAGGCCCGACGAGGCCAGCCACTCCGCGAACTACTTCTGCGCTGACAGCAAGAACGGGGGGACGTAGGCTGGAAGAGGAGTGCAGAGCGGATCGGTGGAGCCAATGGGGTCGGGGTTCCAGGGGCAAGCACAAACCGGTCCGATAAGTCGGATTCGTGCCTGGACGGGCAGGAGCCGTAGAGGTGCTGTAAGTCTTGCTATGAACCAGACAGCCGTCGCGCTACACTAGGAATGCCTTGCGCAAATCAGGAGAACTAGCAAGGTCGCGCGCCGGGCCTTCGAGGACTACTTCGCCTAGGCGCAGGACGTAGGCGCGGGAGGCGACGCTGAGCACCTCGCGCACGTTTTGCTCGACGATGAGGATGGCATTGCCCAGCCGCTCGTGGGCCTGCACCACAGCCTGCATTGCCGCCTTGGCCGCACCCGGCGCAAGTCCCAGCGAAGGCTCGTCCAAGAGCAGCAGTTGCGGCTCGAGCACCAGCGCCCGCCCCATCGCCACCATCTGCCGCTCGCCCCCGCTCAGCCTCCCCGCCTGCTGCCGCAGGCGCTCCGTCAGCAGCGGGAAGAGCTCGAGCACGCGCTCAATCCGCGCCTTCAGCTCCTGCCGGTCCCGGAGCACGTATCCGCCAATGGCGAGGTTCTCGTACACGGTCAGGTCAGTAAAGACGCGACTCCCCTGCGGCACGTAGCACAGCCCGCGCTTCACATTCTCCGCCGGCGCGCGGCCGTTTATCTCCTGGCTCTTGAAGAGCACCTCCCCCTGCGTCGGCCGCAGCAATCCGAAGACCGTCTTCAGCAGCGTGGACTTTCCCGCCCCGTTCGGCCCAACGAGCGCCACCATCTCCGCCGCACCCACGCGCAGCGACACCCCCTGCACCACCGGCTTCTTGTCGTAGCCGGAATGGATGTCGCGCAACTCCAGCAGCGCCGCCTCGCTCACGTCAGATACGCCTCCACGACCCGCGGGTCCTGAAGCACGGCGCTCGGGCTGCCCTCGGCTATCTTCCGCCCCTCGTCCATGACCACGACGCGGTCCGCGACCTCGGTCACCGCCTGTAGGTTGTGCTCGATGAAAAGCACGGTCCTGCCCTGCGCCGGCATCTCGCGCAGCAGCCCAAGGATTCGCACGACCATCTCCGGCTGCACGCCCGCTACCGGCTCATCGAGCAGCAACAGCTGCGCGTCCATCGCCAAGCACATCGCCAGCGCGAGCAACTTCTGCTGCCCGTAGGACAGGGCCTCCGCCAGCGCCACCGCGTGTTCCTGCAAGCCCACGAACGCCAGCGATTCCCGGGCCTTCACGGCGCACTCCTGCTCCTGTTTCCTCACGCGCCAGCACTGAAATGCTCCCGTCACGCTCTCGCCCACCTGTCGGCGAAAAGCGAGCATCACGTTCTCGGTCACGGTCATCTTGCGGAACAGGCGCAGATCCTGAAACGTGCGCCCGATGCCGGCGCCCGCGACTAGATGGGGGCTCTCCCGGCGAAGGTCGCGGCCGTCGAACCTAATACCTCCCTCGTCCGCCTGCAGGAACGCGCTCAGCAGGTTGAAGAGCGTCGTCTTCCCCGCCCCGTTGGGCCCCACCAGCGCCACGATCTCGCCTCGATGCACCTGCAAGTCCAGGCGGTCCACCGCCCGCAAGCCGTCGAAGGACTTGCTCACGCCCGCAATTTCGAGAATCGCCTCCGCCATCTACTTCCCCCGCAACTCGTACTCGCCGATCAGCCCCTGCGGCCGGAACATCATCAGCAGCACCAGCGCCAGCCCGTACAGTATCTGCCTCATATTCGCCGCGATGCTGCTCGGCATCCCCACGAACCGCAGCATCTCCGGCACCGAGACGAGAAACACCGCCCCAAGCACCGACCCCCACAGGTTCCCCGGCCCGCCGAGAATCACGATGGCCAGCATAAAGATGGACTCCTGCACCGTGAAACTGGTCGGGTCAATGAAGGTGATGTACCAAGCGTAGATACAGCCCGCGATCGCCGCCAGCCCCGCGCCCACCACGAAGATCGTCATCTTCTGCCGCGCCACGTCCTTGCCCAGCGACTGCGCCAGCACCTCGTCCTCGCGAACCGCCCGCAGCACCCGCCCGAAGGGCGACCGCACCAACGTCCGCGCGAACACGAACACCAGCGCCGCCAGCGCCCACGTCAACGCCAAGAAGCCCCAGTGCGATGATATCCGCATCCCGAACACCACCGGCTGCGGTATGCCTGGCAAGCCAAGCGGCCCGCCCGTGAACGACACCCAGTTGTTCATCACCGAGTAGGTGATGACCTGAAAGCCGAAGGTCGCGATGACGAAGTAGTCCTCATGCAGACGGAGCGATGGCGCGCCCACAATGACGCCCAGAATCATCGCCGAGACAATCCCCGCCGCGAGGCTCACCGCGAAGGGCGTGTGGAAGCGCAGACCGAGAAGCGCCGCCGCGTACGCCCCCACCCCGTAGAACGCCGCGTGCGCGATGGAGAGCAGCCCCGTGTAGCCGCAGACCAGATTGAGCGAGACGCCTGCGATGACGTAGATGCCGATGAGAATCAGGATGTGGAGGAGATATTCCACACTCCGAGTCTAACGGGAACCCTTCGCCCCGTCACCCTCCCCCTGGGGGCGTGCCTGGCGTCTCGCCTGGCACGCCCACGCCTCACACCGTCACCTTTCGCAAGGGCCTCCCCAAGACCCCCTGCGGCCGCACGAGCAGGAACAGGAGGAGGAGCCCGAACGCGATTGTGTCCTGCCACTGCGCGGCAGTCTTCCAGGCACCAAGGTGTTGAGCCATTCCCAGGACTAGCGCGCCAAGCGCCACGCCTCCAACGCTTCCGACCCCCCCCCCAAGGGCCGCCCCCACCCCCATCCTGAGCGCGGCAAGGCCCATCGTCGGAGTCATGCCCACGTCCATCGCCACAAGAACTCCGGCGACCCCCACCAAGGCCGAGGCGACCGCAAACGTCCACAGAATCACCCGATCACTGTCCACACCGGCAGCCTTCGCAAGCTCAGCGTCGTCCGCCACTGCCCGTACCGCTCGACCTGTGTCGGTGCACCGGAGGACCCCAGCCACCGCAAGGACCAACAGCAGGGCAGTGCATAGGGTAGCCAGCTGGACAGGTGTCACTCTGGCTCCCAGGATGGGGACGCCCTCCGTCGGAGGCCCTACACGGAGAGCCTTCATGTCGTTGCCGAACAAGAGCGATATCAAGTTCTGCATGACCACGTAGGTGCCAAGCGAGGCAAGGAGAAGTATGGCTGGCGAGGCGCCTCTACGCCTCAGCGGAGCGAACAGCATCAGTTCCGTCACCGCCCCGAAAGACGCACAGGAAAACGCTGCCAGCGGGATACAGACAGCCAAAGGGAGTCCTAGAAAGACCTGGCACAGGAAGACGCAGTATGCCCCTGCGGTGAAGATGACCCCGTGAGCAATGTGGAAAAAGCGCGCGACCCGATAGATGAGAGCGAAGCTAACACCTATGAGCGCGTAAGCGCTGGCAGCGATGACTCCATTTGCGACGACTTGCGTGGGCATCCCATACAGCCTTCTAGTAAGCTTCCTTGCCTAGCTCAATCGGCGGAATCGGACTCGGTTTGCCTTTCAGCTTAGCCGTCCTACTGTCGTGGGTTCCAGAAGGCTTATAGCGGACATTCACGGTGACTCTCACTTTTGTACTCCCGATATCGAGCCTCTGCTCGAGGTTGTTCCTCAGATAGGCGTAGGCTTCCCAGAACCGGTTGCAGCCCCTCCAATTTCCGTTGGAACCGACACAAGACCGGTCCTCGTGGTCCTTTCGCTCAGTGAATTCCTTGCAGCAGGCATCTGGCATTCCCTGCCATCTTGCGGGCTCTCGAGCGTACGGACATTGGTGGGTGCCCACTCTCTCGAGTTCATTGCCTCGGACCAGCCAGCGGTAGGAAACAGACAGGTCGAGCTCCGGCC
>Ga0315289_10010011_pt1 | contig 13605 bp, 10 predicted proteins | sample YL17G11_40_MG_FD_203452 | JGI IMG/M metagenome (GOLD analysis project Ga0315289, IMG submission 203452) | Sediment microbial communities from Yellowstone Lake, YNP, Wyoming, USA - YL17G11_40 | ecosystem: Environmental > Aquatic > Freshwater > Lake > Sediment | place: USA: Wyoming | collected...
AGGTCATCGGTGGAGTCAAATTTAAAGACGGGATTGAAGTAAAGGAACATAAGACAGAGAAAAAGAAACGCGAAATGGTCGCTGCTTGAAAAATGAATTTACACAACTATTGACATGAGCTCTCCTCCTTTCCACCCTAAAAGCTAATCAAAACCGTCTCTTAACTCAAACCCCTCTTCTGTCCAAATTCATCTGAAGTCAAACAAGTCTACACTCATTTATGCCCACCATGCGCCTGACGTGAACCGCGAGAAGATTAACCTTCTCCCTTATTGAGGGATTCCTATTTCACTTGCTATTTGCCAAAAAAGAGGCGGTAGATCATCCGCCTCTTTTAGCATAAAATTTAATAATGGACAAATGTGACTGATACATATTTGGTTCACTTTTCGTTGTAAGTTATTGATATTTACTCAAAGTTATGACCTTTCGGACAAACCAAAAACCTCTTGCCTATCAATCGGATATGCCTGATTTGCAACGATTTAAGTGGCGAAAAAACTATACGGAGAGACTGGGATTCGAACCCAGGAGCCCTTTTTGGGGGCTACACGCTCTCCAGGCGTGCTCCTTAGACCAACTCGGACATCTCTCCGGCAAATTGCTCTGCGAGTCAAAATACTCCCACTCGCTCCCGGTGTCAAGAATCGTTTGCGGACGCGAAAACTGTGATGCGCCGGACGATGTCATAGCCACGGTGATAGAGGAAATCGCCGAATTTGAGGAGACCCTCAAACTGGGACACAAAAAAATCTCAGTATATCGAGGTCAGACTTTGCGAGGGGCGTAAGGCCCTTTCAGATTCCGAGCTCGAGGAGATGGACAGTCTTTGTAATAAGGCGGTAACTAAACTGCCTAAATGCGGCACCGGCGTAATTTCTCGAAATTCCGTGCTATCTGGTACTTTCGTTTTTTGGGGGTCTGGCTGCATTTAATATTGCTGACGTCAGAGAATCGGCGGCACCATAATTCCTTGAGGCCAGGTCATTGAGTAATACATTAATAGAAGGCTTGTAACCTGCAGGTATTCGCGCGTATATCCGTTTAAATCCCGATTCCGCCATATCGTATTTTTTGAGGCTCATGGCTCTGATATAAAATCCCATTTCATTGGCAATGGGAGCATCGTCCCACAAGGCAAAGGCTTTATCAAAGCACATCAGAGCAGAATCAACCTGGCCCAGTTTATCAAGTACAAATCCGAGATTATATACCGCACTGTATTCTTTTCCGCCGGTTGCCAGGTAAGCTTGATAAATTTCCTCCGCATCCTTGTAGTTTCTTGTGACAACCATGATCGAGCCAAATAATGTAACCGCGTCGTCATCACTGACTGATCTTCGCCAGTTATCCCGCACAAATTGAACAGCCAGCGAAGTATCGCCCCGGTCGAGATAATTATGAGCCAGATTACAGTTATTGAGAGAATCGGTGGGGTCCCCTTTATAGCGTATCTCATCGGCACGAATAACCTCATCGATATCTCCGTGTTCAGCATATGCCAGCCTCGCCCAGCTTTTATTCCTATAACCAGCATAATAGGAGCTCGAATAATGGATATCCTTTTTGACAAACTCTTTTATTATGGCATATGAGTAATCCCGCTTTGTGTTACCATAGATCCAACCGCCGATGTGCAGGACCGCCAGGCAAGTCAGGGGAACGAAGTAGATATATAAGTGCTGCCGTCCCGGTTTGGCCGGATCCCTATTTATCAGCAGGCAGGTGGCCCACGCCAGGAGCGGGGCGGAGGCCACACTGAGGAGGTCCCAGTCCCGGTAGGCCGAGATCTTCGGGTCGAGGGCTAGGACCGCCCCTAAAGAGGGCAGGAGGCAAAATAGCCAGAAGGCCGACGCTTTTCCCATCTTGCCGGCGGCCACCACTAGGAAGAGCATCGGGTAGTTCAAAAAGAGGATATTGAGCATGTCCTTGAGGTGAGCACCCGAGAAGAGAAAGTAAGGGTTTTCCGAGGTGGGCCAGGGGGGAACAAATATCTCTCTTAAGTCGACCTTGCCTTTCACGGCCACTGCGGCGGCGGCAAGCGCAAGCGAGGAAAGTAGCATGCACCCCCAGAAAAACCCCCTCCTCGGCCTATATTTCAGCCAGGCAAGGTACAGTAGCGATGGGAGCATGACCAGGCTTATCAGGTGGAAGGAAATGGCCAGGGCCAGCGCCGCCACAGTTCGGATTCTCACATTTTTAGTTTGAAAATCCTCATAGGCAAACATGGCATACACAAAGATGAAGACAAAGGAGAAGGTATAGTTTTCCACATACCCAAAGAAAAACTGCATCGCGGCAAAATTGGCCGCAAGGGCCAGGGCTGGGAATATTCTGCGCTTGTCCTCGATAAAATAATAGAGGGTCCAGAGAAAAAGAACTCCGGCCAAATAAGACGAGATCCTAAAGGCCAGTCTCGGGTCCTTTCCGCCAATCGATAAATATGCGAGCCGATGGAAGGCGTATTCCATCGGTTCGGTCGGCGAAAATGTCATGCCCCCCGCTACATTCCCCAGGATATTGAAGCCGTCGCCGAGGAGGCTATTTCGCGAGGAGAGCCCGATGAAAAGGGCCAGCGCAAGGCCCGTTATTGCCAGATATATCGCTGTATAATTCCGTTTAGGCACCGAGCCGAAAATCCTGTGCAGAGACTCACTTATCGAAAAGGAGATGGGCGGGAAAAGACCGACAGAGAGGATCAGCAACACCGAGATCCTGACCCAGGGCGGAAAGGCCCTGCTCGAATCAATCCCCCACAGGCCCCAGTGTGCATTAAGTGATGCGATCACCGAGGACAAGGCCAGAAGGAAAATCACGACCCTTGACGCTAGGTCCCTCCGAGTAAAAGCTGGGCTCATCTTCATAGGAGAATTATAATCAATTATAGCAGAATTCGCATGACAATCATCCCGACTCATGTTTCGAGATCGGAGTTTTGATTCTGCCCAATCACCGACCCCAAAAACCGCATATGAGCTCATCAAGCCGGGCCTGGTTTGCGGTTGACTTAACAAGCTATCAAAAGTAGTATGAACTCATGAATAGCTTTGAAAGATTAGTCGAAATAATGGCCACCCTGCGGGCGCCAGGCGGCTGCCCCTGGGACCGCAAACAGACTCATAAATCGCTCAAGCCATACATTATCGAAGAGGCCTATGAGGTCATCGAGGCCATAGAATCCGGCGACGACGAGAAATTCTCCGAGGAATTAGGCGACCTCCTTTCACAAATCGTCATGCACTCCCAAATGGCCAAAGAGCGAGGGGCGTTCGGTATCGAAACCGTGGCCGCCAAGATCGCCGATAAGCTGGTCGAACGCCACCCTCACGTTTTCGCTCACAGGACCGAGCTTACCCCGGAGGAGGTCCTGCATAACTGGGAGAAAATCAAGCTCGAGAAATCGAATAGCCCCGACTATTCGGTCCTCCAGGGGGTGCCGCCGTCGCTTCCCGCCTTGCTCAAGGCCTTCAGAGTTCAAGAAAAGGTGGGGCGATACGGTTTCGACTGGAAGAACCCGGCCGACGTCATCGACAAGGTGAAAGAGGAAATAGCCGAATTCGAAGATTCTCTGAAATCCGGCGAGAAATCCAAACAAGAGCATGAGCTCGGCGACTTACTCTTCACGCTCGTCAATCTTGGACGTCATCTCGGCATGCAGCCCGAGGAAGCCCTTAACGGCACGATCAGGCGATTTACGGAGCGGTTTCGATATATCGAGGACAGTCTCCACCAACGCGGAAAAACCCTGGCCGATTCCAACTTGGAAGAGATGGATAAGCTCTGGGAAGAGGCAAAGAAGAGAAGGTTTTGAAGCTTGTTGCACTCGTAACTTTAGCCCTGGCCGTGATCGCCGTCCATCCGTTGGCAGCCCAGCCGCCGGAGGACTTGGAATTTCATTTCGGCTGGGTCCTTGAGGATGGAACCATCTTCGTGGAGATTCCTCAGGTTTACGACGACGACGATTTTGAAGAGCGATTCAGTTCCCTTATCGAGCCTATCCCATTCAATGACCCTCAAAGTATCCTCATGTGCCAATATCGTACGCCGGACAATCCAGATAAAATAAATCTCCCTCCACCAACCAAGGACAGCGTTCTGGTGCTGGTTGACGGAACCCTGAGACGAGGGATCAGTCTGGGAATGGTATACGTACGAGACCAGGTCGTTGGGTATCACCTTCCAGGGGGCCATATCCGATTGGATAACGCCAGCGGCCTACCATCATGTAACCAGGAAGATTGCTCCTTTTATTGCGTCCCGGCGCTTATCATGAGCGATTGCTACTACGAGCATTCGGTCAGTAATGCAGTCAAAATTCACGATCTCGAAGACCCTGAACCGATTCCAAAACACCTCAGAGCCTTTGCTGATAGCATTACTCTTCCAAGATCCAACGCCGAACTTGATCAATGCTGGAATTCCTTCTTCAGGTTTAATGAAAACGGGGAGCATTTCATTATCGAGAGGTCATGCATATATCGTGACTTGAATGCAAATTCAAAGTACTACCTTGCGAAAAAGGATTCCGCGGGCCAATTCAATTTCATACAATTAGCGCATGAAGACACAACTTACGCGTCCTCGATGGGCTTCCTGTCATTTTTTCAAATTGATGGGGCCAAATATGTTTTCGCGTTGGATTTTGGATATGAAACCAATTGCATGGCGCTCTATAGTCTGTTTGATGACTCACTAATTTTGGACAAGACATCGCACATTTTCGGATTCTGAGATATCGCCTGAAGATTCCATCCGGCTTCGCCCGACGACTCCTTTCAACACTCGATAATTCGTATGATTCTCGTTTTATCGCGTAAACATCATTGACCTGAATAAATCACATTTTGCTCAAAGCCGATGCCAATGAATCGGCTCTGTCGAAATTTCTTTCATCAAGTGCTTCTATCAAGGATTTTACGGGACCGCTGAGATGATCCGAGAGTCGCGGATAAATTCGCTTCAGGCCGGCCCCCGCCATATCATAGTACTTCATTTTCAAAGCTCGCATGTAAAATTTCATCAGATTCGACAGCGGGGCATCTTCCCAGAGAATGCATGATTGGTCATACAGAATCATAGCCGAATCGATTCTGCCCGACATCTCTTTTAAGTATCCCAGGTCTTGATAAAAGCGGTAGTCCCTGCCCCCCGCGGCGATGTATTGTTCGTACATCTCTTCCGTCTCGCGGACGTGCCCGAGTGAAAACATCAACGATCCCAGGTTGGAGACGGCGCCGGGGTCTCTTGCGAATCGCCGCCAGTTCTTCCTGACAGTCTCGGCGGCATTCGCGGAGTCGCCGTTGGCAAGATAGGCGTAGGCCAGATTGCAAACGTTGCTGGTGTCGTCGGGATCGCCCAGGTATCGCTCTTCCTCGGCCCGGATGACTTCATCCTTATCACCGATATACTTGCCCACTATTATCGACCAGGCTTTATTGCCGTACCCTTCGAAGTATTCCTTCGAATAATGCTTGTCGTGCCGAACGATGCTCTTGATTCTCTGATATGCCAAGTCGGAATTCCTGTTCCACTTCACCCATCCGCCGGTGTGAATGATCGAGAATATCACAAGAGGTAAACAGAGGGCATATGTTCCCTTTCGGAGGTCGGCGAGCCGAAAAATCAGCAGGACCATAATTGGCGCGGCCGCTATGGAAAGCAAATCCCAATCCCTGAAGGCGCCGATTTTGGGATCGACCAAGAATGCAAACACCAGGGCCGGCCCGGCAATCAGGGCGGCCCATATACAATAGCCTCTGCGGTTTTCAGTGGTCGCGAAAGCGAGCAGGGCAAAAAGCGGAGAACTCAACAGCAGGGCATTCAGAAAGTCAAGAAGGTGGTCTCCGGAAAAAAGATAGTAGGGATTGTCCGAAGTGGCGGCCAGAGGGACGACAACTTGAAGCAATCTGACCGGCGCAAAGAAGAAAAGCTCGGCGACTGCGGCCGCGGCGATCACCGCGGACGCGATGGCCGCGGTTACCATCACTGCTCCGGAACGGTATTTGTTCCAGACGAGGAACAGAAAAGAAGGAATCATGACCATACTGCTCAAGTGAAAGCCGATGGACAATGTCAGCGACAGCACCGTGCCCCGGGACACCCTCCGGGCCTGCCAGTCGCGCGTCGCCAACAAAGCATAAATAAACATCAACAAGAATCTGTAGGTGTAGCTTTCCACGTAGCCGAAGAAAAACAGCATCACTCCGAAGGATGCGGCGATAGATGCGGCTACGAAAACTCTACTTTTTTCCCTGAAATGCAGATAAATCACCGCCAGAAATATGGCTCCCGCGAAATAAGAACAGGCCTGATATGCCCTAAGGACCGCCGTTTCACCGCCGCCAAACATTTTGGCCACTACGTAATGCAACAGGTAATCCAGAGGCTCCGTGGGCGAAAACAAATATCCGCCTATGAGGTGCCCCATGACGTTGAATCCATCCCCCTGCAGGTGGTTTTTCGATGTAAATAAGATGAACAGGACAACCATAGATACCGAGAACATCAAGAAAACCGCCTTGAATCCGGCATCCGATAGCGATGAAATGCCCGTTTGAACAAGATTCTCCGCTCTTTCAGATATGCCTGGCAGGATAGAGAAGAGAAGCGCCAGGAGCAGCCCGATTCTCAGCCACGCGGGCAATGAGCTTGAGGTATCGATTCCCCATAAGCCCCATTGGGTGTTGAAGGAGGAGATAACGGACAAAACGGCCAGAGCAAAGACTATCCAACTTGCTGTTTGAAGATTGAAGAAGTGGTCACGCCGGTACTTCGTCATTTCACCTCAATATAACAGCCTTCTTATAGGTGGGGAATAGGAAAAGCCGCGAATCGATTCAAGCAAATATCGAATTTCCAAAATCAATAGGCGAGGTCGGGCAACCTCGCCTACTGAATCTTATCTTGCCGACGATACTATTGCCCGATGGGCACAATCTCGATTCGTCTATTTTTCTGACGCCCTTCGGGAGTGCCGTTGTCGGCGATCGGATTATCTTCCCCGAACCCCTGAGCGTTGATTCTATCGGCTGAAACCCCTTTGCCTACCAGATAGGCCTTTACAGCATCGGCTCTCTTCCGCGAGAGCTTGAGGTTTCCCGACTTTGACCCCAATGCGTCAGTGTATCCGTTGACACCGATCTTCAGGTTTGGATAAGCCTGCATCGTCACCGCCAACTCGTCGAGACTATGCTTGGCGGCGGCGTCCGGCTCGAACGATCCCGATTCGTACTGGATATTCAGCGTCAGTTTCTCTGTAAGCGGCTTGGCCAGCGGACATCCGAATTCGTCGATGAGAATTCCGGCCTGGGTGTCCGGGCATTTGTCGATTCCATCAGGCACTCCGTCTTTATCGCTGTCGACAGCCACGCCGTTTTCGTCGACCACCGCCCCCTTGGGAGTATCCGGCTGTTGATCCTTGTAGTCGGGCACTCCGTCGACATCACCATCGAGCGGACAACCATGAACGTCGACCGATACTCCGGCGGGCGTATCGGGACACTTGTCCAGACCATCGCAAACGCCGTCCTTATCTGCGTCTATGGGGCAACCCGTTATATCGACCACACACCCTTTGGGAGTCTCGGCGCACTGGTCGATGCCGTCATAAACGCCGTCGCCGTCGCCGTCAAGCGGGCAGCCGTACTGATCCACCAGGGCCCCCGTCGGCGTATCCGGGCACTGATCGAACTTGTCCTTGACGCCGTCCTTGTCCTGGTCGGGAGCTCCTCCGATATAATAGGTCAGGCCCAGGGACGGTTCGATATAACCGGAGAACGGCCTCGTTTTCCATATCGACATGTCACCATAACGGGTCGGGTCGCCGGTGGTCGAAAGGCTGGTCAGGCTGTAAGTGAGCTTTCCCTGGAGGTCTATCAAGAAGTTTTCGCCGATCCAGAATCCGATGCCTGCCCCGCCTTTGGCACCGAGGTCATCGAACTTGGCTGTCAGGGACGGCTGGCCTTGAGTCTTGATATTCCAGAAGTCAATGCCGGCCCCCAGAAGCAGGTAGGGCTGCACGCTCGCCTCCGGCAGAAAATAGTATTGCCCCGTCAGCCCCAACATTATCCCGCTCAGCTTGGAATAGGCGTTGCCCTTCTTGTACAATTTGAATGACTCGTCGGATGTGGCCGTAGTATCGTCATATGTGGCCCCATAACCGATCGATAGATTGATAATGAAATTCCTGGGCACGCCATACTTGATTTCGAAGGCCCCATCCCACCCCATCATGAACGGCTCATATGAGCCTGAGAATTGGGCGTAATCGTCGCCCTTGAATAGCGGCGCCAACACCGGGCCGCGCACGCCAAAGCCAAACTTGCTGCGCAAATCCGCCGCCGGTGAGGCCGACGCCAGCAAGAGTGCCAAGACCGCGAAAATGATAGCTTTGTTCTTCAAGTTCCCCTCCTTGCGGAAACCTACGTATCTGTATAGATATCGATTCTTTTTTGGATATGGCTCTTGGGAAATGCCCCGATCATGCGCTCCTTTTCCTCACCCTTCGAAAACAGTATCATGGTAGGTATACTGCGGATGCCGAGATGCGTGGCGACCTGGGGATTGTTTTCGACATTGACCTTGGCGAAAACCATCCTGCCTCTGTATTCCTTCGCCAGCTCATCTATGATAGGCGCGACCGATTTGCACGGCCCGCACCAGTCTGCCCAGAAATCCACCAAAACCGGCTTCTCCGATTTCAAGACATCGGCCTCAAAACTTGCCCATGTTACTGTCTTGGCCTTTCCCATTTAACTTCCCCTCACGGCTTGCTCCCCTTCAGCGGACTGGAATTATATATCAATCGTCCTTGGCTGACAAGCCGTTTTTACATATTTGTTTTCGGCTGATTTTCGCTTTTAATTTAAGAAAATCGTATCCTCCCGGCCAAATCCTGTGGACACCAGCCAGACAGGCACTCCGGTTCTCTTCTCGATGAACTCGAGATAGGCACGGGCTTGCTTTGGCAAGTCCCCCATCATGCGAACTCCGGAGACCCGGCCGTTCCATCCACCGAGCCTGGTGTAGATTGGCTTGACCCTGAAGAAATCGGGATGATTTGGCGGCACGCTTTCGGTTGCCTTCCCGTCCAGGTCGTACGCCTCGCAGACCATAACCTCACTCAAACCGTCAAAAACATCGAGTTTCGTGATGGCCAGTTTCCCAACGCCGTTTTGTCCGATCATCCTCTTGAGGGAAACCATGTCAAGCCATCCTGTCCGCCTCGGCCTGCCTGTAACCGACCCGAATTCATAGCCCTTCTCGCGAAGCCATGCCCCCGTCGAATCGCCGAGCTCCGTGGGAAACGGCCCGTGGCCGACACGGGTCATGTAAGATTTCACCACCCCGATGACATCACCGAGATACTGCGGCGGAATGCCCAGCCCGGTGAATATCCCGCCCACTGTCGTGTGCGACGACGTCGTATAAGGATAAGTGCCGAAATCAACGTCCAGAAGGGAACCCTGGGCGCCTTCGAAAAGCACCCTTTTCCCTTCGGAGATTTTATTCATAACTCTCAGGGAGATATCGTCGACCATTCCTTTGAAAAGCTCTTCATACTGGCTCATTTCGTCGACTAAAGCCAGGGCCTCGGCGTCACGGTCGCTCGCCTCCTTGCCCGCGCAGAGATTGCGAATTCCGAGCAGATTTGCAGCTCTGGCCTTCAACTTATTGTGATCGAACAGATCCGCAACCCTGATTCCTATTCTCGAGACCCTATCGGCGTATGACGGTCCAATCCCGCGCCTGGTGGTATCTATCGCCAGGCTTCCGCGGGATGTCTCCTCGGAGTTATCTCTGTCCCTGTGAATCGACAGGACCAGATGAGCCGCATAATCGACGAAAACCCGGCCGGAAGTCGATATACCCCGTTCCTCAATAGCCGCTATCTCTTTTTGCAGCACGGCCGGATCACAAGCCACGCCGGGGCCGATCAAGCAGAGTTTCCCCGGATGCAGAATTCCCGATGGCAGAAGCCTCAGGATGAACTTCTCGCCGTCGACCACAATCGTGTGGCCGGCGTTGGAACCGCCGCCGAACCTGACGACGACATCGCTGGTTTCGCTGAGGAAATCGATGATCTTGCCTTTCCCTTCATCGCCCCATTGAAGCCCCAAGACCGCCGTGCTGTCAACTTTCATCATTGATCCTTTCAATTACCCAGCGCCAGATCATTTCATTGCCCGTTTTCTTTACCGAAGAATGTAGGATGGGATGATGGATACCGCTCCCCAGCAACTTCACCCTGCAGGCAGCTTCCCTGAGCGCATCATTCGCTTCCACTCTCGATAGTTTGTCGGCTTTTGTCATTGCCGGCAAGGTCTTCACCTTGTGCAAAAGAAGATACTCGATGAATTCTAACTCGGTGTCTTGAAGTCCCCTTCGGCAATCGACCAGAAGTACGAATCCTTTCAGCCTTGCCGAGTTTTCGATGTACCCTTCCACCAGCGTTTTCCAACTCTGCCTTTCGCCCGCCGGCACTCTGGCGTAGCCGTATCCCGGCAAATCGACAAAGTGAAAGGCCTCTTTTCCCGCGTCATTCTGCACCACGAAGTAATTGAGCATGCGGGTCTTTCCGGGGGTCTTGGAAATCTGCGCCAGCTTCTTCCGATTTAGAAGGGAATTGATAAGCGACGATTTGCCGACATTGGAGCGTCCGCCTATGGCTATTTCCGGTAAATTCAACTTGGGGACCTGCGAATAGGCGGGAAACGAGCCGACGAATCTGGCCTGAGCGAACTTCATAATCCAACCAGAGCATTATAGGCCACGATCTGCCGCTTAGCAAGAGCTTCCACCAAGCCCGGCATCATGGCGCTCAAAATGAGAGGGTTTTGGTCAGACGCCATCAGGTGTCGCAAGATACTATGCCGTTTACACTTAACCGGCGCTTTTTTGCCTTTTGGCCTCGTAAATATACTGCGGCCCGGCGGTGCGTAATATGACATCCTTGGTTATGACACACTTCCGCAGGCCCGGCATCGATGGCACTTCGTACATGATGTCGGTCATGACCCCTTCCATAATAGAACGCAGCGCCCTGGCTCCGGTCTTGCGCTTCATGGCCATCTCCACCATGGCATCCAGCGCCTCCTCCTGAAACTCAAGCTCGATCCTCTCGAGCTCAAAGTATCGCTGATACTGCCTGACGATTGCATTCTTGGGCTCGATGAGGATTTTGCGAAGAGCTTCCTTGTCAAGGTCGTCCAGCGAGCAGACCACGGGGAGCCTGCCGATTATCTCCGGAATCAAGCCGTATTCCAGGAGGTCCTCGTCTTCGACCTGCGCCATCAGTTCTCCGATTTTCCGGCTCACCGTCCTGGACTCCGTCTTGAAACCAACAACCTTTCTCCCCGTCCGCCGGGCGACTATTTTTTCGAGGCCATCAAATGCCCCGCCGCAGATGAAGAGAATATCACGGGTATCAATATTTATCAGAGATTGCTCGGGATGTTTCCTGCCGCCTTTGGGGGGAACCGCCGAAATCGTCCCTTCCAAAATCTTCAGCAAGCCCTGCTGAACTCCCTCGCCTGAAACGTCGCGGGTGATAGACGGATTGGCCGTCTTGCGCGCAATCTTGTCTATCTCGTCGATATAGATGATCCCCCTCTGGCAGGCGGAGACGTCATAATCGGCCGCCTGCAGCAGTCGCACCAGAATGTTTTCGACATCTTCACCCACGTAGCCGGCCTCGGTCAGGACGGTGGCGTCGGCTATCGAAAACGGCACCTGGAGGAATTTCGCCAGCGTCTGCGCCAGGAGCGTCTTGCCCGTCCCCGTGGGACCGACGAGCAGGATATTCGACTTCTCCAATTCGACATCGCTTGCGACGGCTCGTGCGTTTTTGAAAATCCGCTTATAATGATTATAGACCGCCACCGAGACGATTTTCTTGGCCCGCTCCTGGCCTATGACATACTGGTCGAGAAACGCTTTTATCTCGCCCGGTCGCGGAAGCTTAAATGCCGGCTGAACGGGGCGCTGCCGGCGCGGCCCCTCGAGCGCCTCGACGCAAACCCTGACGCAATCCTCGCAAATCAGGGCGCTGCCGCCGGAGAAAAAGCGCAATGCCTGCGATGTCGGGCGGCCGCAAAATCCACATTGTTTCCCGACGCCCGAGACGGTTTTCTTCCCCTTCGCCGGCATTCAGCGAACCCTCATTTCGTTTTCCTCTCGAACACTTCGTCCACCAGGCCGTAGACTTTGGCGTCCTCGGCCGTCATGAACAAATCCCGGTCGGTGTCGGCGATGATTTTGTCAAGAGGCTGGCCCGTGTGCTTGGCCAAAATCTCGTTCATCTGCTGCTTGGTCTTCACTATTTCCTTGGCATGAATTTCGATATCGGAAGCCGCTCCCTGGAAACCACCCCATGGCTGATGGATCATGATTTTCGAATTCTTGAGCGCCGCCCGCTTCCCCTTGGCGCCCGCCGCCAGCAGGACAGCGCCCATCGACGCCGCCATGCCGACGCAGGTCGTGTTTACATCTGACTTGATGTACTGCATGGTGTCATAAATCGCCAGCCCCGCAGTCACCGAGCCGCCCGGAGAATTGATGTATAAGAATATGTCCTTTTCCGGGTCCTCCGCTTCCAGAAAAAGCAATTGAGCAATAATAAGGTTTGCAATTGCATCATCCACGGGTGTTCCCACAAACACTATTCTGTCTCTCAAGAGCCGCGAGTAGATATCGTAGGCTCTTTCACCCCGCCCGGTCTGCTCAATCACTATCGGTATTAATGTCATACTTCGCTCCATCTATTTGGATGTTAATACTTCGGAGTTGTCGATTATGAACTGCAGCACTTTCTCCTCGATTATGGAATCGTCCATGTCCTCCTGTTTCCTGGCCTTCCCCAGCCTCTCCCTGGCCTCGTCTTCGTTCATGCCGTAGGTCTTGGCGAATTTGGCGACCCATTTCCTGCGATCTTCGGGCTCCGCCTTGAAATTCTCCTGGCGGGCGATTTCATAGTATAGATAACCCCAGCGGATAAGGTTTTCACCATGCTGCCGATACTCGCTCCTTATATCCCCGTCGTCGATCGCCGCGCCGCGCTTCCTGAAATCCTCGACGACGCCGTCAAGATACTTATCCAGGAGAGAGACGGGAACATCGAAGTAATTGGCGTCGGTAACTCGTCTGATGATTTCGTTGCGAAGATTGACGGTGGCGTCATCCCGCGCCTGACGCTCCAGGCCGGCTCGCATCTTCTCCCTCAATTCGACAAGCGTTTCCGACTTGGATACTTTTCTCGCAAACTCGTTGTTCAATTCCGGCAGCACTTTCTTCTTTATTTCCTTGGCAATGACCAGGTACAAAATCTGGTCCCCGGCGAGCTTGGGGTCGTAATAGTCGCGAGGATATCTCACCGATATATCCTTCATCTCCCCGATCCTCATCCCCAGCACTCCGCGCTGGAATTCCTCCAGGATTCGCTTGCCTCCGAGTTCGATTTCGACATTCTCGAGCTTGTCCTCTTTGAGCCGTCCGAATTTGTCGTGCTTTTTTATCAAATCGGCTATTACCAGGTCGCCGTCCTCTGCCGGGCGCTGGACAGGGAAAAACTCCGCCAGCTTCTCCCTGAGATAAAGCAGCGAATCCTCG
>Ga0315289_10010012_pt1 | contig 13604 bp, 13 predicted proteins | sample YL17G11_40_MG_FD_203452 | JGI IMG/M metagenome (GOLD analysis project Ga0315289, IMG submission 203452) | Sediment microbial communities from Yellowstone Lake, YNP, Wyoming, USA - YL17G11_40 | ecosystem: Environmental > Aquatic > Freshwater > Lake > Sediment | place: USA: Wyoming | collected...
GATCCGTGTGTAAAAAAGGAGGATTGGACAGGTTTCTACTTTGAAGCCATACCGATAATCATCTTCATTAGCTCTAGACCGTACTCCGTCGTCGCCGGATGGCTCTGCATGACGGGCACGAACTCAGTCCCCTTTAGCAATGTCGGCAAGTACTTTCTGAACTCTACCTCGAGCTCTTTCTTGCCGGGAGAGTTCCAGAGGCAGAAAGCCCCGTGATCCGACCTCATGTATGTGGAGCAGAGTTCGACCCCTTTAGCAACTTTGCCCTCAAGGAGGGCTGTGAATCCCGCCACCAGCTCCTTCATGATGACGATGTCATCTTCTGGTTTCCACTTGTGCACGGCTACAAATAGAGGCAAAAACTTCACCTAAATGATAGATGCATATACTGTTGAAAAACTTTTTGCGTACGCGAGAAACCGATGATCAGGCGATCAAAATAGGGTTTCCTTAACATGTAGATTATTAAAATTAATCGTATGTGTATTTAGTTACTTTTGAAATGGGGCTGGTTGGTTGGTTGGGATCAATTTTATCCCCAAACCCAAACCCAAACACCCTCATTTACTTTTACTTCTACATACATATTCACTCCTACTCTCCTCCATTTACTCTCCCATACTCTCTCTACACCGCACACCGTACCGCACACAAATAAATGGAATTTGTAATTTAGATCGTGATTTCAATCCTCTTATTCAGACAGAGGAAAATAATTAGATTTTTTTAAATAATACCGTATCCTATAATTAAATACTTTGAGTGAAAACCAAAGACGCCCTCATATTGGGTTAAAACCCAAAGGCATTAAAAAAACAAGACCTTGGATTGTAGAAGAAAATGAAGGTGAAGAAAGACCCATATTTACTTCAAATACCGAAGAATTAAAGGAAAATCTAACGACAGTAAAAAATAATAAAGTTATTAGAGATAAAGAAAATGATATATTTATTGAAAAGGAATATTATTTTATTATTGAATTATTTAATAAAATATCGTGGACCGAAACTCAAAGAGAGTTGAAAAAATTACCAATTAAAATAAAGGAGATAATAGATGAAACTACTATTAAAGTGAAGTTAAATAAAATGGATTATGATAATTTTTATGAAGCTCTATCTAACCTTAATCAAATAATTAAAAATATAAAACAAATAAATATTAATGATAAAATTAATGTATTATTATTTAAAGAAATATCTGAAAATACAGAAGCTGAATGTAAAATAACTTTAGAATTATACGATATAAATAAAGGAATAGATATAGATGATTATCAAATAATAGAAAACTACTTATTTAAATATATTATAAAAAATGATGGAAATATAGAAAAAATATTTGAATCAGAACATGATGTCTTATACTCTATAAAAATAAAAAACAGAAATATCTTACAAATATCTAGATTATTAGATTCAATAACTTGGATAGATAAGGATATAGAAATTACTTTAATTGATAATTTAGGAGGTGAAAAACTAAATTTTATTGAGACTAGTCCAATTATCGCAAAAGATTCTACTAATTTATTTAACATATGTATTATTGATTCGGGTATTTTTTCACAACATAATAGATTTTCAGGATTAATTAGTAGTACATTTGATTTATTAACAAATAATTATCTTCCTTGCAGTGATAATATCCCTCACGGTACATGTGTATCTGGATTTGCAATATATGGTGAAAATCCAAGTACAACAGTCGACCCTTCTGCTAAAATAATAATGATTAAAAATTATGACCGTAATGGTATTCAATATTTAAATTCTTTATCAGCAATAACGAATTCAATTGAAAGATATAGAAATCAGTTTAAAATAATGAATCTTTCCTTTGGTTCAACCACTCCAAACCCAAGTTATACAAGAGCTTTAGATAGTATTATTTTCAGAAATAAAATAATAACTGTTGTTTCAGCTGGTAATTTAACTCTGAGAGAAATACAACAATCCCTTCAAAATGGTGAGACTTATCCCTCTTATTTAATAAAATATCCTATATATTTTCCTGGAGATTGTCATAATGCGATTACCGTTGGGGGATGTACACATATTTCATCAAATTTAGCTCCTAGTGATGCTCCTGCTCCATTTACTAAAACTAATCCCTTCAGTACTCTAGTTAAACCAGACGTTTTAGCACTAAGTGGTAACTTACAAATTATAGATGGTGCTTTCAATATTGATGGACAAAATTTGGGTCTACGATCATTATCAAATAATGGTAATTTTATAGAGAGACATGGTACAAGCTTTAGTGCTCCTATTGTTGCAAATATGATAGCTCAATTAATGTCAAAGTTAGGAATAACTAATCCAGCATTATTAAAAGCTATATTATTAAATTCTACATCCTTTCTAAGGGATGGTAATTATTATTTTGATTCTAATATGCAAGGTTTTGGAAAACCAAACTTAGAATACGCTTTATTTTCAAATATTTGGAGATGTTGCTATTTAATGGAAGGAGAATGTAATATTTCTAGAAGAAATATATTAGATAGATATGAAATTTGGTTCCCAGAAAAAGCTGATATGTTGGAAGTTACTCTGGTATGTGAAAAATCCGAAACAATTTATAGAAATAGAGTGAACGATTACGTACAATTTAGAATACATCACAGACCTGGAACAAGTAGTAGAACTTATTTAGAATCAATATTAGGAAATGTGAAATGTTTTAACACATTTAAAGGAGAATATTTCGTTGAACGAGGAAGTAGAGGAAAATGGTCTCTAGATATTATTCCTAATTTTTCTCAAAAGGAATTATTCGATTTAAAAATGAGATATGGATGTGTTGTAACAGTAAAGGATAGTACAAAGAAAAATAATATTTGGGATTTAATAAATACTGATTGGTTAGAAGAATTATTAGGAGAAAATGCAGTGGATGAGCAAACACAAAATATAGGTTTACTTAGACCAATAATTGTTGAGCCGAGACTACCTACTTAAATAAAATTATATCATGATTTTTGGGGTCCAATTCTTTAATTCATTTCTTAAAAATTTTGCGCGCACGTACATTACGTATCACGTATATCACACACAAGAAAAAGAAGTAGAGAAAACAAAACTATTAACCTGAACTATTGCTGTTATCTTAAAGAATCCGTGAGGGTAATAGGTCGATTCTTACCAGAGCATAACACATTAAGCCTATTCCCACAATCGTCCATAGAATGGGTTGCTCAATAAGTATCCTTGTTGAAACAGTATTTCCTTGTATCGTTGCCATCTTATTAAGACAAAGTAATATTGAATATACAAAAGGAACTGTAGAATATAGGATATTAATAAACATGGTTATTCGAGACTGATGTAATTTATCAAGTTCTTGTTGTAGGTGATTATCTACATTTGTTGGATTGGTTGATAATAGATATTGATATAGCGTATTACCTTTACTATGAATTGCCCAAAGTAATTGAGCGTAAATAACACCACTGAAACCTATCAAAATCCCATTTAAACTCATTATAGATTTCATAACATCTTGGGCTAAACCAATAGTTATAGTTTCAGGATAGGATAGAATGTATGTTTGGAAGAAATATGAGAAAATGATAACACATACAAGTACCAACAAGCCTTTGGTGCTTGCTGAAAGTATTTCTCTTAGGGTCTTGGGTTTTATTCCCTTTCTTTGTTCATATGCTTTCCATGTCGACTCAAGTTTGAGTCTTCTGACAACCAACCCTGTTCCAAAAAATATGGTAAACCATAGAAATCCGCCTACTAGTAAGTTCCAGTCACGTATAACAACAAACCCAATAAGACCTGCTAAGAAACATAACAAACTAAAAAACATGAATAACCCGAATAAAAAATAAGCCACAAGTTTGACCTTTTCTATAATTTTTGACTGTTCTATTTCTTGAGTGATTTTTAGAGCAGCAAAGAAGGCTTTTCTCCAAGAAAACATGTTAAAGTAAATATTCAAATTAATATTAAAAATTTAAGATAGAGAGGATATTGATTAACCTCGTCTCGGGTTGTCAGTGTATTTAAGCCCTTATAAAGGAAGGCCCATCTTTAACCGAATTTTATGGGTTAATCCGAATCCTCATCAATAAAAGAATATAAACCACCAAGGGAATTTGGTAACGAATATCTTTATCATATGTTTTGAAGGTTTGGGGCGATGATCTACGAGAAATAGAGGCTAATTTCGTAATTCCTGATAAATAACCAAATTATTTATGAAACCATGATGAAACAGCGAGCCTACTGAGCTGATGTCGTGGAGACGTAGGCAGAAAGAAAAGTGGAGGTGTAAGAAAAACGGATGTTAGTTTTGCAATTCCTGTTGTATTTGCCGCGGCACTAGTCACAGTTGCTTTCTTGCTCATACAACGCAATAGAAGAGTTGAGAGGCATACTACAGAGCCTAGAGAACATAATACACAAGGAACCCCAGAAAGAGAAGACAATCCTTGGATACCCAACTTTTTAGAGGCAAAGCCCGTCAGGATAGTTTCTCTAATTGTAGGAATACTCTTCGTGATTTGGTTACTCACTGCTACTATAATTATAGTTCCTCCAGGACATCGAGGAGTTCTATTGACTTTGGGTAAGGTCGAAGAGCTGAACCTACCGGAAGGGCTGCACATTATAGTTCCTTGGCAAAATGTTGTAGCGATGCCAGTCATGATACAAAAAGCCGAGGTGACAGAGTCCACTGCCTCTAACGACCTTCAGGAAATAACAACAAAACTGGCTGTACACTATCGGATTAATGAGGCTCTTGCTTGGAAAGTCTACCAGACTATGAGGACTGACTATCTACATCTGCTTATCGAACCTGTAATTATGGAAGAGCTGAAAGCAACTACAGCTGACTGGACTGCCGAACATCTAATTGTAGAAAGACCACTTGTGGTTATACAGCTTACAGAGACTTTGAACAAGAGACTTCAGCCGTTCGGTATAGAGATTCTGACTGTAAACTTTATCGACTTCCAGTTTAGTGTAGAGTTCTGGGATGCGATAGAGCGTAAAGTAGTCGCAACTCAAGATGCTCTAACAGAAAGAAACAAAGTTGAAATATCAAGGTTTCAACAGCTGCAGAACATAATTAACGCAGAGGGTCAGTACAATGTGACTGTAATACGCGCCAGTGCAGATGCTCAACAGAAAATAATCGCAGCTCAGGCAGAAGCACAGAGGATACTTATTGAAGCAGAAGCACAGGCAAAGGCTATCAAAATAATAAACGAACAGGTTACATCGGAATATGTAAACTACTTGAGATGGCTTAGGTGGGATGGTAAACTGCCGGGTGTTCTAGTTACAGGTACTGACAGCGATCTGCTCATAACTATTCCTACTGTACCTTGAGTTTCGTTCCAATTTTTTTTTAACAAAAAGACTGAAGAAATGAAAAATATCAAAGATGGAAGATTCAGACGTTTTAATAAATCGTTTAAAATTCAGTCGCTAAATGAGCTTCGAGCAACTGTTTTTGATAATGATTTGCTCTGGGTTTTAGAGTATTGGGGGCTTATAGATAATAATCAGCATGAAAGACTCTCAATTTGCTTTACCATGAGAAATAATTGTGCACACCCTGGAGAAGCGCCATTAACAGAAGAGAATTTGGCATCTTTTTATTCGGATATTAAAATTATAATTTTTAATAATCCTAAATTTATAAATATTATTTGCGCGTGTGGAACCTCGATATCGAATTAAACTGACACTCCGTTATTCCAGGCATTTGCCCAATACTTAAATAATCTATTAATCATTACTAAATTATGGAAGTCAAAGAGATTAAGATGGATTTAATAAATATTTCTTCATTTAACACGAGAAAAGACCTTGCAGCAGGCACTGAAGATACAAGCTTAGATGATTTAGCCAACAGCATCAAAGAGAAAGGCTTGCTTAACCCAATTATGGTCCAAAGAAAAGACGATGGAACATACGAGCTAATCGCAGGTCAAAGAAGATTTCTAGCATGTAAAAACTTAGGATGGGAAACTATACCAGCAATTATAAGAGAAAAGATGGACGATACTGATGCCACGATTTTGTCGCTCATTGAAAATGTTCATAGAGCTGACATGAGTCCCATTGATAAATCACGAGCCTATCAAAAAATATGGGATAAATACAAAAATCCTGACAAAGTTGCATCGGAAACCGGTGTTTCTGTATCTACAATTAAAAAATATATAATACTTTTGAATTTAGCCCCTTCTATTCAAGAAAAATTAACAACAAGTGAAGGCCCTGCAGGGATTGGCACATTATCAAAACTCGCCGAAACTTTTAGCTCACATAAAGATCAGGAAAAAGTTTTAGAAGCTATAGGAGGTTTCAAACAGAGCGTGCAGCTAGAAATATTAAAAAGGAGCGGTGGAAAGATAGAAAATATTCAAGGACTTAGTGAAGAAGCATTAGAAGGCGCATTTGATATTGTTAGTTGTCATGGAATCGAGGATTGTAATTTTATTCCAAAAAATTTAAAAGAACCTATTATGGATTTAATTAAAACTTCAAAGAAAAAAGGAAAAGATGTATCATTTAAAGACTTGGTAAAATCATTATAAGACGAATTCAAATCAATCATTTACCATTTACCAACTTGCTATTGGGCTCAACAAATTACAGCAAATAACTTAATCATCTTTAATACGAGGTCAGAAGCGGAAGCAGCCGGATATAGAGCATGTTATGTTTGTCAACCATAAGGCGCGCGATGTTTTTCATAGAAACTCCCCACATGCGTTCTTGTTACTGGCATATAATTACTCTTTTAAATGTACTTCATATTTGCTAAAATTTTCTATAAGTATAGATTTCATTTCTGGCAACTTATCTATAATCATTTTATTCAATTCTTTGAGATCCTTACTACCAACAGATTTTATTGTGCCAATAATTTGTCCCATAATTAAACCAGCTACAAAAGTAAACATTGAATTTTCATCTATTTTGATATTTGGTTCATATTGTTGTATAACTGCTCTAAAGGTTCTCAATACATCAGGCTCTGCCATCAAATCGAACAGCGAATTAGCCATCTTACGCATATTTGGACGCATGATAAACCCAAAAATTATTTTCATCTAACACTTAAGAGGTTTTTGATTAATCCCTAAAATGACGACTTCATAATAGGTTTGCTTATATACCTTTTCGCGCGCAGTGAGCTAACCACTTTTCATAAGTAGACGGCTTTGAGACATTACCCTCTAACTGATTTAAAAAAAATTTAAACTAGAAAAGTCTTTTCCTAAGAAGTTTAAAGGTACATTTGAAGGACTCCTCTTGCCTAAAAATTGGCTTCATGTTCTTTTTGATATAATTACTCATGGAAAATATGTTGAAGACAATTATTACTGGTATTATCATAAGTGGAAAGATTGTCCATGGAAATTGTTAGGGAGGAAGCATAGAAGAGTAAGGCATGATGATTACAAAAAACTCATGAAAAAACTAGAAGAAAAAGGTATTCAATTGAACATAAGCAATCCTTATGATTTTTTAAGGTATATCTCTCTTTATGATTTTAAAAATGTAGACGTAGATAATTTTGACGTAATTGGATTAGGGCATGAAGTCGTAGATTATGTTTGGAGTCGTCTATCTAACGATCAAAAGATTGAATGGGTTAAATATTTCATAGATGTAATTATAAATCCAACCAAATATTTTGAAAACGGCATACTTGAACCAGACGATCTTGAACTAATTGATTTCAAGAATCTTAATAAATATATAAAAGGAAAGAAAGAAGAGGAATTAATTTGAGTTCTTAATTAATTATTATACTACTTTGCGCGCGCTCTATAAGATAAAAAAAGCTCCCCTTATAGCAACTAAAATTATAAATTCTCTTCAAACAACTTTAACTGGAGCTAAATTGAGTGACTTGAATTTTGAGCTTGAGCCAGTGGAGAAGAAGCCCCATAGAAGGTATCGTAAGGGTAGCAAGTATGACCCTCTAATCGACAGTTTCCTAAATGGACCGCATAACCTTGTGAAGGTTGAGGCTGTGGGTAAGGACGCTAACTATCTTAGGCTTCAGCTTAAGAAGAGGATAGATGCTAGGGATTTATCCAATAAAGTTGAGGTTTCGGTAGTAAGCAACAACACGTATCTGGAGAAGAAGTGAACTCAAATCTACTAGCACATGCGTATATCTTTTAACCATTTAAAATGCCATGGATTCGCAAAGGATTTAAAGTAAAACAAACGTTAAGGATGGCTATGACAGTTAAACTCGAAATCGACACCTCACAGCAAGGCTTGAGAATGGTTCTCAAGGAATACGAGGAGGAAGCTCTGTAGGTATTTTGGGATGACCCGCAAAAGGAGTACACGAGTAAGCTTGTGTGGGATAGGGTCAACCAGATGCTTGGACTTGGAAGCATCTCAAGGGCTTCGATAATCAACTTCCTTGAAGATATGGTTGAGATGGGCGTGCTGAGTAAGAGGGAGATTACTGAGAAAGGTGGTTATAGGGGAATATATTCGTCTAAAATTGGTGAGTCAGGTTTTAAAAGGTTCATGGCAGATACAGCTCTAGAAGCCCTGATGAGTAACTTTCCAGAGGAGACAAAGCAGGTGTGCACGCTTTTTCAATAGGAGAATCCAAGTCGCTATCCTTACTTTGGAGTTAAATTTTAACCCTTTTCTTTTTCTTCTTCTAACTAACTCTCTCTATATTCTTCTTCTCTTCTTCTCTTTTATATTCATTCTATTATTATCTAATATATACTAACTTACTTATACATCTCTCTATATCCACATCCCTAGGAAAAGAATAGTGGAGCGTGCGCTAGAGTTCTGAGACTGGGCTGTCGCGCGCGTATACTTCCTCAAATTATGGGTATTCTGGGAATCCAGGTCTTACGCTCATCCCTCAGATACTTGGCGAATAGCCCCGCCGCGCGTGCGCTATCTTCCCTTATTCTATCTATCTCTACCTTTCTCCGTATCACGTATATCATGTATATCACACAATAGACAAAGATTTTCACCACAAGTTGTATTAGTCCTGAAAAAGAGATATATGTTAGGGTTTGAAATGCCTAGACCACCCGAATTCAGCGCAATCGATAAGATCAAGATGCTCCTTTGGTCAGACCGTCATTGTTGTCTATGTAAGAAACCATGTGGTATCGATATTGTGGTAGCTCACATTGATGATCAAGCCGGAAATGAATTAGACAATGGAATACCTCTTTGCTATGATTGTCATTCAGAAATAGGAAAATATAACAAAAAACATCCTCTTGGTAACAAGTATAAACCAGAAGAATTGAAAGCACGAAGAGAACAAGTTTATGAAGAATATACTAGACATCTTGTCCCACCTATTCACTCTCACTTGGATCAAACAAAAATAGATGGAAGCAAACATACCTTGCCATTCGTAGGTTTTAGGCTTAGCCACCTCAGCGACTCCCTTCCAGTAAATATAAGAGTCGAGGCAAAAATAATTCATAATAAAAAAGTTTTAGGGATAGTTTCAGACCCTTCTGGTTACTATACTGGACACACAAAGTGGAATATTAATCCTCGAACATTATTTTGGGGCGGATTTAATTTGCTAAAAGAAGTCGCTGATAAACCTGATGATATTAAGATAGAAATCCGAGTTACTATTATCGACCAGTTTGAAAGAGAACATAAACTCTTGCCACAGTGCTATAGATATATTAAAGATGGCGATTTTTGGAATTTGGAGCCTCGTTCATTTACAGAATGGACTTAGCTCGCGCGCGCGTGCGTGCAAAGTACAGGTTCATGGATAACAAGATTTAATTTCTTATGACCGACTTTATAAAATGAATGCCTTCAAAACGAATTTATAATAAAAAAACCGGGAGATATTACAAAATTAGAGAAAGGACTACAAGTAAAGGTAAAAAAGGCGAAATAATGGGGCTGTGGAAACCACCAAAAAGGAAATAAAAAATGATAAAAAGTTATCTTGATACAAACATTTTTATTGAATATTTATTGAGAGAAATGAAGAAAAAAAATACTGACACTGATTGCTGCAAGATAATAAAAAAAGGAATTAAAGGGGATTTCACAATATATTTATCAGATTATACTCTGATAGAAATCGCACAATTTTTTACTGATTATTTTTTGGCTATAAGATGTTTAGAAGATGGATATGGGCATAGAGAATTTAATATTATGAGAAGAAACTACACTTTAAATGATGAAGAAACAGAAATAATTACAAGTATGATTGAAACTCTAAGAACAAGTCCATATATGTCATATATAGAAACAGAGGAAATAAAAGGAGATTACTATAAAATAATCATGTCTTATGTAAAAGAATATTTAGAATTTATTGATGCACTTCATCTAAGAACAGCTATAGATGTGAACTGCGATTATTTTATAACTAGAGACGGTGAATTACGAAAAAGAGCCCAGAGTATAATTGATAGAAAAATTATTGAATATCCGATTAATATTTCTACACCTAGTTCATTTTTAAAAGAATTAAGACTTAAAAGGAATATTGAATAAATAGTTATGTGCACGCGCATCATCGTCAATGTTCGCAGGTAGACTCTGTTTGCGCGCGCAATAATACAGAGAAAAAAGAAAACAGCTAAGACGATGGAGTTGTAGCGACCAATTCATAGTAGAAGCCAGTGGTTGCTGTAACTCGGATGACATATGAAGTAGACAAGTTTGGAGCAGCTAACGTGTATGTAAATGGTAGTGCCGCACCTATGCCCAAAGACTTAGGATTGGCAGCATCTGGAGTTAGCGTTACAGACGAAGCCCCTGCTTTGTTTTCCCTCATGGCAACTGATTCAATCGTAGCTGCAACGCTTCCTGTGTTCCTTATGGTAACAATCATTGTCGTGTGAGGAGTTGCACCCCAGTTTACGGTATCTACTCTTAGTTGTGTCTGAGCTTGTGTAGATTGACTTTCTAAACTCTCAATCCGCTCCTGTAATTTTGTCACGTTAGCCTTAAGTTCCTGAATTAAAACGTCTTGACTATCAATCATTTTAGTCAGAGTTTGGATTATTGTGTCTTTAGCTTGTAGTTGTGTGTCCTTTGAACTGAGTTCAGCGTCTTTACTTTGGAGTCTGAGTTCGTAGGTTAAGATCTGGTTTTGGAGATTCGTTGAGGCGATGAGATAGCCACCAACTAGACCACCGATTAGGCATATGGTTGCGAGGAAATAGAACTTCGAATCCATGAGGATTATTTCCTTTAGAAAGTTAATATATTTTAAGGATTTATATTATAGTGTAAGAGAACTCAAAACTCGTATGTATAAGCGAAACTTCACTCCCACCTTCTCGTGCGCACGCACGCGCGCCCTGATGAGTAACTTTCCAGAGGAGACAAAGCAGGTGTGCGTGCTTTTTCAATAGGAGAATCCAAGTCGTTGTCCTTACTTTGGGGTTAAATTTTATCCCCAAACCCAACATCCCTTCTCATACTTTCACTTTCTATTATCTCTTCTCTCATCTACTCTCTTATACTCTCTTCATCACCGTATCACCACGTATATCACACGTATCGCGTATATCACACAACAAAAAAGAACAGAGAAATTTAATACAGATTATACTACATTTATTTTAGAATAATCTAATTAATTCATTTATATTATCGAATGCAGGAGAATCGAAATGCCATATACTTTTTTGTGCAGCTATTCCGACACAATTTGTATATATTTTTTTTGAAGATAAATAACATAGCGTTTTAGACTTGTTTAAGTGATCCGGTAATTCACATCCTTTGTCTTTAAGGTTAATGAAAAATTGATCAATAATTGGCATTGCACAGTCATCGGTTACAGATTTTAAACATACATCTTCGATTGCTCCAATAGTATTAATAGATGGGACGATTAGGATCATCCACATAGGTCTACTTTGAGTTTTAACTAATTGTCTTGTGGGAGGTGTAAAACCACAACTCCTTATACTATTTTGAACTGAATTAAATGCTGCTTCAGGATTTTCGTCAGCATCTCTTATTATACCGATGATATCTACTATCTTAAAATTGTCATCTTTTCTAACAAGATCTAAAGATTCTTTAAACTTAGTTTTTCCACCTATTGGCATAATTTGTATGTCGTCAATTTTTTTTTCCTTAAAGTAAGAATCAAATAAGTTTTTTTCATCATCTCCTTCTACGATTAATATTTTATTTTTTTCTATTTTTAGGCTTTTCATTTTATTTACCTTACTTCATAGTCGACTTCTATCGCTTCATTTAAATTATTTTTGTCATAGGATATAGCATTTATTTTATTTACATCTTTTTGAAGTCTGAAAAAAGAAAAATCATATTCTTTAATAGATGAAAAATATTCATGACCAGATAAAATAGTATCTTTACTATGTGTTGTTGCAAAAACTTGAATATCATATTTAGATGATAATTCATTTATTATTTTCCATACATTATTTAAAATAGAGTAATGAAACCCATTTTCAATTTCATCTATAAAATAGATACCCCCTTTAGCATCATACATTTCTAATATTAAACTTACCAATTTAACTAAACCTTCACCAGATATTAATAAAGGATAGTATTTATCCTCTCTTAATTTTATATAAAATTGAGGAGTATCACCTATTGTAGAAATTGTAATATCTCCAAATTTATCCTCAATAATTTTAATTCCTTCTTTTAATATATCCTCATCACCATTAAGTTTCATTTTACTATATCTATCTACGTCTCCTTTGGGTGGAAAAATATTTCTGCTTGGGTGGAAAACTGATTGAAAAGGAACGTCAAAAATCTGAGGAACTTTCTTTACGCCCTCTCCACTAAATTCAATGTAATAGTTTTTAATTTTATTTTTTTCTCTATAATTAAAATTTAAAATTCTTGAATCAAGTTGAGTTGAACTTGATACAGTTCCTGAAATATTTGTTAATTTAGTAGATGGATATTTTTTATAAATTTTATTACGATCTTTTATAACCGAAATACGTGTAGCACTTTTATTATTATTAATATCTGTCGACTTAATAATTATTTCAGAATTATTATCCATTTTAAAGAATAAATTATCCCAAGGTGTGGAGTAGTGATCATTCTCTGATTTAGTCCAACCAGGTATTCCTCTCCACAAGTCCATTCTAAAAGCTAATTCAGGATTAAAATGTCCCGTATGTAAAAATATTGCTTCAAGTAAAGAAGTTTTTCCAGTGTTATTTTTCCCTGCAATTAAATTCACTCTTTTTAAACCGTCTAAATTTAAAGAATTTAATAACCTAAATTTCTGAACGGAAATTTGCTTAAATTGCATTTTACCCATGTTAAAAGGAGTGAAGTTAGATTAAGAGTTTTTGGGTTTTAATTTTCTAATTATTACTGAAGTTTTGCGTTTTTAGATTTTTAGTCGACGATAGATGGTTTCAGGCTTAGTTTGTTGTTTGAACTTCAGGAAGAGCCAGTCCACAAGCCTCCTGAAGCACTGACGCTTCACCCACCGGCAGATATCACCCAGCGTGTCGAGAACCCTCCCCAACTGGCCTATCGTCCCCCTCAGGGACCGGCGCAGTAGGGCTAGAAGAGTATAGGCGGTGAAGACCAGGTGCCAGTGTATAATGGCTCCTCGGC
>Ga0315289_10010013_pt1 | contig 13604 bp, 11 predicted proteins | sample YL17G11_40_MG_FD_203452 | JGI IMG/M metagenome (GOLD analysis project Ga0315289, IMG submission 203452) | Sediment microbial communities from Yellowstone Lake, YNP, Wyoming, USA - YL17G11_40 | ecosystem: Environmental > Aquatic > Freshwater > Lake > Sediment | place: USA: Wyoming | collected...
ACTCTGAAGGCCTGGGTCGACCCGTATGTGGCCTTTAGATTGGAGACCCAGTTTCTCGATGCCTCCTATGAGCCGCTGAAGAGAGCCTTGAACCCAATGTTGCTGACGGAATCCGCCGGCATAGCCAAAACCCTGTTCTCCAGAAACAAAGACCAAATATTGACCAGGCTTGGACTATCCTTGAGAGAGAGACTGAATAGGGTGATACCCGGCACGCCAGAGGACACTCTGACTGAAAACACCGAGCTGGAAACGACTACTGAAGGCGGTCTTGAATCGGTCACGGATGTGCAATATAAGTTGGCTTCGAATATCAGCTACATCGGGAAACTCTCCTTATTTAAAGCACTCTTCTTCTCCAAGAAAAACGAGTTTGAGGGGACTCCTGCGGCAGACTACTGGAAAACTGTCGACGCCAATTTCGAAAACGGCCTCTCGGTGGCGTTTTCCAAATATGTGTCTCTTTCATTCTATGCCCAATTGCTCTATGACAAGCAGATCGATCTTAAAGGGCGGTTCAAAGAGACATTCGGTTTGGGATTGACGTACAAAATGATCTGATTGGCTGAGACTTCGATTCGAAAGGACGTGGACTGGAATGGGGGTTATCCGAAAATGAAGCAGCCGTCATCGACCGATTGTCATCCTTTGGGCCCGATTCACGGGCCTGCTTCGAATTCTTCATTTATTGTGGAAAGGAGTCGAAATGCTCAAAGAATTTAAAGAGTTTGCGATGCGCGGCAACGTTCTCGACATGGCAATCGGGATCATCATCGGCGCGGCCTTCGGGAAAATCGTTTCATCGACGGTGAGCGATATGCTGATGCCGCCGATCGGGGTTCTGCTGGGGAAGGTCGATTTTTCGAACCTGTTCGTCAATCTTTCCGGCGGGTCGTTTGCATCGCTGGCCGATGCCAAGAGCGCCGGTGCCGCGACGCTCAATTACGGAGTTTTCATAAATACCGTAATCGATTTCATTATTGTAACATTTGTGATCTTTGTGATGGTGCGGTGGATTAATCGCTTGAAGCGGCAGCCGGTTCCCGTCCCTACGGAGCCGAGCACCAAGGAATGTCCTTTTTGCGCCTCTTCGATACCAATCAAAGCGAAACGTTGCCCGCTCTGCACATCGCAAATAACTTAAGAAAAGGGCGATAACGAGCCAATATGATTCGTTAGTGAGAATGCTTACATGAAACGAAGGAGGAAAAGCGAATGAAAGTGAAAGCGTTATGGATTGTTGCCTGGGTCCTGATATTGGCCCTCGGCGCCGGCGCCGGCGATTGGGCCGGCAAGGCCGCACTTGGAATCAGAGGGCCTATTTTCGTGCCTTACGACGATATTTGGGGTCCAGAGCGGTACCTGATGGGTTTCGACGGAAATTTATTCCTCAAGTATGGTTTATCAAGGAGTTTCGTTTTTGACGTCTCGTTGGGATACGCAACTACGTACGACGATACCACCAGCGACATGGATGACAAAAATACGTCGTTTTCCAGCAAAGATAAGGCTGTCTCCAAGCTGAGCGGATTCTTGTTGGGATTTGCGGGCAATTACTATTTCATGCCAGGCGGGAAAGTTCAACCGTACCTTTTTGCCGGCATCGGCATCGACATGTGGAAGATCAAGATGGTGCAGGATTATGGGGCCTTTCCCAAAGACTCCAACTATAAGTTCACCGATTTTGACGGCAAAGGCGGGCTGGGGGTCAATTTCTGGTTGGCCGAGAGAGTGGCGCTGGATATACGTCTGGTAGCCACCTACGTTCTTGCCAATATGTCGGGCGACGAAGCCTCTCCTCTGGGCAACCTCACCGATCTCGATACCAGGGCTTTCCGTGGCTATATAGAGCCGTCGATAGGCCTGACATACCTATTGGGAAAAGCCAAGGACAGCGACAACGATGGGGTGCCCGACAAAAAGGATAACTGCCCCGATACGCCGGCTGGGGCCATTGTGGATAATTCCGGCTGTCCGCTTGATTCCGACGGCGACGGCGTCTACGACGGCATCGACGAATGCCCGGATACGCCCAAAGGCGCGATTGTCGATATTACGGGTTGCCCTCTGGATACAGATAAGGATGGTGTTTTCGATGGCATAGACAAGTGTCCGAACACTCCTCCCGGAGCCAAGGTCGATAATGCCGGATGCCCGCTCGATAGCGACAAGGATGGAGTCCCCGATGGACTCGATCAATGCCCTGATACGCAGACCGGCTGCACGGTGAACTCCAGCGGCTGCCCCATGGATAGTGACAATGATGGTGTCTGCGATGGACTTGACAAGTGCCCGACGACCCCTGCCGGCGTTCAGGTGGACCAGAACGGCTGCCCGGTCGAAGTCAAGCCCCCGGTCAAGAAGATCACCCTCAATGTTAAATACGCCACGGCCTCATACGAGCCGGATGGAAAGGCCAGAGCTGTTCTTGACGATCTCGTTGAAACCATGAAAGCATATACCGGCACCAAGATCGAGATCAACGGTTTTGCCGATGACGTCGGTTTGGATGCGTTCAATATGGATTTGTCTCAGAAGCGCGCCAAGGGTGTCATGGAATACTTGCTGAACCATGGCGTCGAGGCCGAGAGAATGAGCGCCAAGGGTTTCGGCGAGAACCCGGCATACTTCGTGGGCGATAACAGCACCCCCGAAGGCAGACAGTTGAACAGACGCGTGGAAATCATCTCGGTTGAGCAGTAGAGCTCATTCTTGCAGAAGAATAAGGCGAGGCATCCTGCCTCGCCTTTTTGATTCTGCCAATAAGGCCGAATCTCATGTCGACAAGTTCGCCTTTACGGAATTGACGAATTTCACAATTTCATTATCGCTATGCGTCGCCATAGGCGTAATTCTAAGGCAGGATTTTATTTCACCGCTCACCAGGGTACGGACAGCGATTGTCAGATAACCTTCGTCGAAGAGCTTTCGCTGCATTATTTCCGAGTCTTTGCATGGAAGCAGCATAACCATGCTCTCTTTGGCTATGATCGGAATTCCGTTCTCCCGGCATTCATCGATTATGAGCTTTTTAGCCAGATACAGCGATTCGATTATAGAGGCATCGGTTTCCAGAATATCGAGCGCTTTAAGCGCCGCCGCCGCCGATGCCGCTGAAAGAGATGTTGAGTATTCCCAAGCTCGAAATGGCATTCTGAGATAGGATTCTACGTTGCGATTGTAAACCAAGAAGCCTCCCTGGGAGCCGAGGGCTTTGGAGAAGGTCCCCATGATGAAGTCGGCGGTGCCTTTGAGGCTGAAATGTTCTTCCAAGCCGCGCCCGGTTTTACCCAGGCAGCCGGTGGCATGGGCCTCGTCGAGTATCAGAACAAAACCGTGTTTTCGCTTCAAGGCCTCGAGTTTATCGAGGGGGGCAATATCGCCATCGACAGTGAAAACCGATGGCAGCGACACCACGTTGATCTTCCCCTTGTTCTCGCGGAGCAATTTTTCGAGGCCCTCGAGATGATCATGCTCAAAGCGCATGACCCTGGATTTTCTGGCCAGCCTGGCGCCGTCAACGGCCGATGGGTGATGGCGGTTTTCCAGATGGAAAACCGTGCGCTCGCTATCGAGGGCGTGATGTATGGCTTGGTTCGATTGGTACCCGGAGGCAAATACGACACCGAGCTCGCGCGACTTGAAGCGGGCGATTCTTCGCGCCAGTTCTTCATGAATGACCGTGGTGCCGGTAGTGGTGGGCGCTCCGCCGGTACCGGCGCCATACTGCAAGGCGGCCTCGGATACGGCCCGAATGACATCGGGATGCGCAGAGAGCCCCAGGTAATCGTTGGAGCTGAATATGATTACGTTCTTGCCGTTGACGATTGCCTTGCATCCCTGCCTTTTCTCAATCACGAATTTCAACATGCATTCCCTTTGTTATCAGCACCTTGCGAAAACATGATAGACTCTGACTCTGTGAATGTCAATTGAGGCCGACGTGGTTGTCCGGCTGCCGGTCGATACTCTTGTCCCTCAAGTCGGCATGGTTGAGCTATTTAACCCTTAATCCATCTTTTTGCTTGACACCGGTAAATAGACTCTATAGATATAGAGCATACACAAAAAAAGCGTGAAGGGCACTTGAAATGATTTATTGCCCCCCCATCCATCTGTAATTCAAGTGAAATATAACAGTCCGCCAGGCTTGGAATAATTCCGATGGATTATTGTAATAGGATTGGCTGGCTCTTTTCGAGCATACTTTGGTCCCTCCCGCAGTGACAATAAGGGCAAGCATTGAGAATGACGGACAAACGAACTGCGAAAGGATTAAGCCATGAAGGCGAAAATTATTTTGGTGGTCTTGCTACTGGCGACATCCCTTGCCGCCATTCTGCACGTGACTGCGATGGCGCAAATACCTGAGCCGGTTCCCAACTGGCCCTTCACATTGCCGACAAACGGTCTTCTAAACCACAGGGCGACGATTAGATTCGGGAGCGATTTCGGCGAACAACATCTCTATTGGAATACAGTATCGGGGGAAGTGGATAAATTTAACATGGATGGCGCTTTCTTTCCAGGTTGGCCGGTAATCATCGACACTCTCTACTTCCGGGATAACCCGGCCGTTGTAGACATTGACCATGATGGCATTGACGAGGTCGTGACTGGAGGATACAGGGTTCACAATGCTTACGATTTGATCTACGCAATTGATGACGATGGCTCAATTATGCCTGGCTGGCCAGTCAGATTACGATATCCATCGCTTAATGTCGCCGACTTGGACAACGACAATGAATATGAGATCATTTGTTACTCTGAGGTTGATTCGATATTTTGTTTTGACCATGCTGGAAACCCGAAGCCGGGCTGGCCGATTCCATTTCATCTGCCGGGAGTAGAGAGTTGGGGTGGTCCTGGGCGCGGGGCGATCGGAGATCTGGACCTGGATGGGACCAACGAGTTCATTTTAGGTTGGATATGGAATATATATGCGTTTCGGCATGATGGTTCGATGATGCCGGGGTTCCCTATTCATCTGGAGGATACAACTTATGTTTTCTACAACGGCGTGGAGCCTCCCGCCCTGGCGGACATCGATGGGGACGGATACCTGGAAATCTTAACCGCAGGCGACAACTGGTCGGTCGACAATCCCGAGAATTTTACCGGCTTCGTCGCGGTTTATGACCACCAGGGGAACATGGAAAGTGGATGGCCGATGATTTTCCCCAACCAGATTATCTGGAGCGCTGTCACTCCGGCAGACATCGACGGCGATAACACCCTTGAAATAGGATTTAAGACCAACGCCATGTATTTTGTTCACTCCAATGGAGAACTTCTCCCCGGTTGGCCATCTCAGAATGTAGCGTCAAATAATGACCTGATAATTGTGGATTTAGACGGTGACCGTGATTGCGAAATCTTCACTGATTATAACATCCTTCACCATGATGACCAGGGCCCTTACGGGTTGCTATTTGCACTCGACCATTTGGGGCAATTCCTACCGGATTATCCTATCCGAACGAGGGGCAGTTATCTTCAATTGCCGCCGACGTTTGCCCTGAATGAAACCAATCATAGGCTCTATATGGGCCTTGCGGACCACACTTCTGAGTATCACTACCTTGAGCTATTCCAATTCCCGGATTCGACGGGGCCGCCCGATCAGTGGCCTATGAATTCGCATGATAACTTGTCGACCAGAAACTACAACTTCGTCGACCGGGTGACATCAATCAACGACGAGGGTCAGGAGATTCTGCCCAGGAATATTATCCTCAAGCAAAACTACCCCAACCCCTTCAACTTCTCGACTATCATAGAATTCGTGTTGCCGAGGGAAGAGCATGTAACCTTGAGCCTGTATGATATTCTGGGGAGAAAAATTAAGGATCTGGTGAATGGTGAAGTCTCCGCCGGCGCACACGCGCAAAGGGTCGCTCTATCCAATCTCTCAAGCGGTGTTTATTACTACGTGCTTCAGACTCCAACGACACGAGTCTCGAGGAAAATGGTGCTCCTCAAATGATGTAGCAGCAGCGAGCGCTTTTATGACCTACGCGTTGAGGCAATTCACCAAAGCCGGTCGACTCAAAAGCGGTCTGGCAAACGCTTATTTCTCCAGCGCCATCCGCTTGACGATTGATTTCCCATTCCTTTGAAACTTGCAGAAGTATATTCCCGATGCCATCGCGGTCGCATCCCACGTGGTAGAGTAACTGCCACTTACGTATTCACCCGATGCAATGTTGGCAACCATATTGCCAAGAATATCGTAAACGTCGAGGCTAATCCAACCCGGGGCAGTGACTTCGAAATCGATTCTGGTAGAGACGTTGAACGGGTTGGGATAATTCTGCTTCAGCGCAAATTCACCCGGGCGAGGAGCTTTCTCATCGACCGAAACTTCGCTGTTGTTCAGGAAGAGCAGGATGCAGGGCTGACCCGATTGCCCCATTGCGAGATCGAGCAGGCCATCGCCATTGACATCGCCAAACGCCAGGGCGGTCCCGGCGCCATCGGCATCATAAACCCAGGATGGTGTCGATTCGAGAACGCCGTCGACGTTGAGATATATCCGCACTTGGCCGTTGGAAAATTCCACCGTCGCCAGGTCGGGGTCGCCGTCGTTGTCTATATCGGCCCAGGCGAGGTCCTGGCAGCCGTGGTAAGGATTGTTGGATTGCCAGATGGGCGTATTCCCCAGGATGCCATCGACATTATCAAAAAGCAACGTCGGTTCGGTGCCGCCGATTGCAAGTTCCGGAAAGCTGTCGCTATCGACATCGCCCCAGCCGATTCCCTTGTCGCTGCGGGTCGAGCCGCTTGTCCAGCCCGGAGTCCGTTGCATGACGCCCTCATTATTGGGGTAGACGCAGCTTTCGAAATTGACCCACTTGGAGACAGCCAAGTCGTACCAGCCATCGTTGTTCATATCACCCCAGCTTATGAAGCTGGAGAGCATCTGGTCGTCGGATTGCCATTCCGGTGTGGTCTGAAGGCCGTTGCCGGTGTTGATATAGATATACACCGGCCTGTTGTAGTCGGGATTAACGCCCTGGTTGGCCGTGGCCATATCGATATCGCCGTCGTTGTCGAAATCGGCGGGGTCGCAGCTGGTGGTCCAGGTCTGGTCGCTGGCCAGCCAGCCGGGGGCGTTTGAAAGCCCGTTCTCCGTCCCAAAATAGATGACATTGGCATCCAGCGTGAAATCGCCGTTGGCGGCGAAAAGGTCGAGATATCCATTACTGTCGAAATCGGCCCACTTGACATCGCTGGTCGAGCGGGAATCGGTGGACCACCAGGACGGCGATGATTCGAGTTGCCCATCGCTGTTTCTCAGAACGAAATTGCGCCAGTCATTATAGGGAGGATAGCTTTGCGAATGGTAGCATCCTGCGGCCAGGTCGAGGTCCCCGTCGTTGTCGAAATCGCCGAAAGCCAGGCCGCCGACCTGCATTCTCAGATTGAGCGAATAATCAGGGGACGTGGGGAGCGGCACCTCGTCCGTAATGATCTTAACCCCTCCGGGGTGGATGGACGGCTGAGTGGTTTCATGACCGTCTTCCGAGATATCGAAGGCTCGGGCGGGTAGCGCCGTCAATGCCAGTATAACAATCACCGGGAGCCTCTTCATCGCCAATTCCTCCTATCGAAACCCCATAAGTCCCCTGTAATAATTCGCGAATTTGTCAGTGATCGATTCATTATCGAATCATGCGCCGCCATTGTTGAGGACGTGACGGGACAAAAGAGTCAAGCACCATATAATGACACCCTCACTCAAGATAGTTCATTTATAGATAACGTCAATGACATTTTGGAGTGATTTGAGGCGGGCAACAGTCCAGGCAAGAACTGCAGAGCCGTCATGAGCCTGCAGCTTCGATGACAACGTAATGAAATTCGATGTCTCGTGGCCCTTAGGCCACCGGCATCTATTGTTCACGAGCCAGTGATCACAATCTATACCCTTGATGATCCATCTCATAAGTTTTATATTCTCTTTCACGACGACGATCCTGACGAATTAAGGAGCGTTCATATCATATGACAAAGATCAGGGGCAACATTCAGGCTTTTGGCTGGCCGGGGATCGAGCCACGCTGGACACACGGAGACAAGGCCGGGGTCGGCACAGCGTATTCGGCTGCCAGCCGCATCTGATTCACGCTCTGGAAAGGGATAATCACGGAAATCTATTATCCGACCGTGGATAGGCCGCAGGTGCGCGATCTCCAGCTGTTGGTAACCGACGGCAAAACGTTTTTCCACGAGGAAAAACGTCATCTGCTTTCCAAAACGGAGCGACTCTCCTCGAATGTCCTCGGTTACAGAATTATCAATTCCGATCCCGAGGGCCCCTATTCTATCCAGAAAGAGATCATCACCAACCCCCATCAGGCATGTGTCGTACAACGCACCAGGTTGAGCGGTGACAGCCAGTTCCTTTCGACATTAAAGCTCTACGCCCTCTGCGCCCCTCATCTCGACGTTGGCGGCATGGGCAACAACGGTTTTGTGATGGTTGCGGTGGGGTGCGAAATACTCGTCGCAGTTAAGAATAACACCTAGCTGGCGCTGGCGGCCGATATCCCCTTTTCGAAGCTTTCTTGCGGTTATGTCGGGTATAGCGACGGCTGGACCGACCTGAACGACAATTACTCGATGGATTGGGAATTCGACCAGGCGCCTGAGGGTAATATCGCTCTGACCGGTGAATTGGCTCTTAACGGCGCGACCGAATTCAGGCTCGGCCTGGCACTCGGCGACAGCCTGCACAACGCCATCACGACCCTTTTTCAATCGCTCGACGTCCCCTTCGAAAAGCACTATGTCCGATTCGAAGAGCAATGGAATAGGCCGTATTCGAGAATCCTGCCGCTCGACAAATATTCGCTGGACGGCGGCAAGCTTTATCACGGCAGCTACAGTCTCCTTCTTTCGCACGAGGACAAAACTTATCCGGGCGCCTTTATAGCCTCCTTATCGATCCCCTGGGGAGAATCCAAGGGTGACGAAGAGCAGGCAGGGTATCATCTGCTCTGGACAAGGGACATGGTCAACAGCGCCACCGGGCTTCTGGCCGCGGGAAACAAGGAGACTCCCATCAGGGCCCTTGTCTACCTCGCTGTCAGCCAGCTCGATGATGGTGGATTTCCTCAGAATTTCTGGATCGACGGCGGGCCTTACTGGACCGGGATTCGGCTTGACGAGGTTGCATTCCCGATTCTGCTTGCCTGGAGGCTGCACCAGGAGGATGCGTTGCGCGGCTTTGACCCATATCCGATGGTCGTCAGGGCAGCAGGATATCTCTTGAGGCATGGTCCGGCTACGCAGCAGGAGCGCTGGGAGGAAGCGGCGGGATACTCGCCATCGACCCTGGCGTCGAACATCGCCGCCCTGACCTGCGCTGCTCTTTTTGCGCGTTCCCGCGGCGATCACGCCACCGGCCAATATCTTGAGGAATACGCCGATTTTCTCGCTTGCCACATCGAAAGCTGGACAGTCACGACAGAAGGGGTTTTGGTGCCGGGCATTTCGGAGCATTACATCAGAATTCACCCTGTCGATATCAATGACCCGCACCCCGATGAAAACCCCAACGACGGCATGCTCGCCATCGCCAACCGCCCTCCGGGATCGCGCTGGCAATTTCCCGCCAAGGAAATCATCGATGCCGGTTTCCTGGAACTGGTTCGCTACGGAATTCGTCCCCCCGATGATCCAATAATCATCGATTCCATGCAAGTTGTGGACGCCGTCCTGAGAGTCGAAACACCTTTCGGGCCTGCTGGCGCCGGTATAACTACGATGGCTACGGGCAACGTCCTGATGGAGGGCCATTCGAGGGCTGGGGCAAAGGGCGGGCCTGGCCGCTTCTGACCGGCGAACGCGCCCATTATGAACTCGCCGCCGGTCATGATGTGAAGCCGTTCATTAAGGCGCTCGAGGGGTTTGCGTCAGCCAGCAATATGCTGCCGGAGCAGGTCTGGGACGAACCCGATCACCCGCAGCTCCACATGTTCTTAGGATATCCCACTGGCGCCGCCATGCCGCTGATGTGGACCCACGCCGAATATATCAAGCTTCTGCGCTCGCTGCGCGATGGCAGAATCTTCGACCAGATTCCGGCTGTGGCCGAGCGCTACCTGGGCCCCGACAGCGCTTGCCGGCTCATGGAAATCTGGAAACCCAACAGGCAGCCCAGAGCGGTGCGCCGAGGCTATACCCTGCGTATAGACTACCCCGCCTCCTTCCTTCTTCACTGGACTGGTGACGAATGGAATACGGCGAACGACGTCAAGTCTATATCAACCGCCGTGGGGATGGAATATGTCGATATCATCATACCCCACGACCAGAAAGCCCCCATCCGCTTCACATTCTTCTGGACTTCGGAAGGACGCTGGGAGGAAAAAGAATACCTGGTCAACGTGATTTAATTATCCAATCAACTCACATAACCCGGGCCAGCCCAAGGACCTTGTTGCCATGAGAGGCCGCCGGGCTGCAGCCCTGCAAAGCTTCGTAGAATTACGTTGACTATCTTCTTTGGAGCCATATTTTTAACCTGGGGGCAGGTTCGGAGGGACCGATAGACTCGCCCAGGCCGAAGCTTAGAACAGACCTTATCATCTCCCGGCAAGACGAAAAAGGGGCTGAGTATTTTGTATTCAAAGACCCCCAGAGCGGCCGTTTTTTTCGCTTGCGGGAAAAAGAGCATTTGATTGCCACCCTCTTCGATTCCACGCGGACATTCGAGCAGATTGCAGAGGTTATCACGGAGAAATTCGGCGTCCAGGCGAGCGTAGAGTCAATAAACGCTTTCTACGAGAAGCTTGATTCCATCGGATTCATAGAGAAAGACGGCGCCCTCTCCGTGCCGACGGAGCCGGACTTGTGGCAGAAACGTCCCCTTCTGCAAAAAATCCTATATTTCAAAATTAAGGCGTTTAACCCCGACCGCTTCCTCGAAAGCTCCCTGCCGTATGTAAGATGGATGTATTCTCCGTTTATGATCCCGCTTTACGTGGCATTGACCGGCCTTGCCGTTATAACACTTTTTTCCAACAGGCTCGAGCTTTCACGTCAACTGACGACAATCGGCCCCGGCACAATTCCCTTGATTTACCTGACCGTCATCTTTGTAACGATTTTGCACGAGCTCTCGCATGGATACGCCTGCAAGCTCTATGGCGGCAAGGTCTCCGAGATGGGATTCCTGATGTTGTATTTCTTCCTGTATTTTTATACCAACGTTTCCGACGCTTACCTCTTCCCGGAAAAAAAGAAGCGCCTGACGGTTAGCGCGGCCGGAATTCAGAATCAGGTCGTCGTCTGGGCCCTGGCCATGATCGTCTGGCGCCTTATGGCGCCAGAGACGATATTCAACCGGGTGGCATTCATAATCGTGACCATATCCTTCGTGGGGATTATATTCAATCTCAATCCTCTGCTCAAGCTCGACGGATATTATTACCTTGTAGACAAGCTTGGGATTCCAAATCTGCGGGCGCGGGCTTTCAGATATTGGAAGCAGCGCGTCTTTCGCTTGATTTCGCCGGGCCAGCCGAAGGTCGAATACCCGCCTCGCGAGACAAAGATCTACAGCTGGTACGGCCTGGCGGCCATCGCTTACTCGGGGGCCTTGTTTGGATATGTCCTTTACAAATTCTCCGGATTCATCTTTTCGAGAACGGGAATTTTGGGTATGGCTATTCTATACCTTCTTGTGCTATATATCGTCTTCGAGGCTCTGAAAAAGTCTGGGTTCTGGAAACTTGTCATGAGCGAAAGAGGAAGCATACTTCGTCCCCGTAGCTGGATCATCTTCGCGGTGGCGCTTGCAGGAATCGTATTCTTGTCCGTGATCATCAAGATGGAGTTGAAGATTTCTCAGGATTGTCTGATTTATCCCATTGAATCTCTGACTATCAGGTCGAGTGACGCCGGCTATGTCGAGCTCGTCCTGGATCGCGGCTCCGGCGAAAAGAATGTCCAGCGCCTCAATCTCGCGGGGCAGGACATGAATGTAATGTCGATCGAGCCAACGGTCGAGGAAGGGGATTATGTCAAGGCCGGCCAGCTCATAGCCCGGATCAGTTCCACGGAGTCGGAATCGCAGTTGGCAGAATCGCGGGCCAATTTGGATCGGGCCAGATCCCAGCTTGAGCTTCTCGAAAAGGGTCCGCGACCCGATGAAATCGCGCAGACCGATGACCTCATCGAGCAAGTCAGAATGAAGCTCGAGAAGTCGAACGCCGACCTGGCGCGGTCGCAAGAGCTTTCCGCCAAAGGGATGATTCCCAAAGATCAACTGGAAAACGATAAGACGTCCAACGAAATCCTGAAATCGGAGTTGAGCTTTTACCAGAAGCAGAAGCGGCTTCTCAAACAGGGGGCGCGGCCTGAAGAGCTGGCCATTGCCGAGGCCGATATCAGGGCCATCGAAGCCAAGATATCGCGCCTCGAGACGCAGCTTGCCGCCAACAATATATCGAGTCCCATCAACGGCGTCGTGACCTCGCTCAAGGCCGGTTCCGACCTTCTCACCGTGGCTCGCATAGATACCATGCGCATAAGAATCCCCGTGCCCGAAAAAGAGATCAGCCCCGTGACTGTCGGCCAGCGAGTCAAGCTCAAGGCTCGAGGTTTCCCGGGGGAAACATTCGATGCCGTCGTCACCAAGATTTCAGGCCAGACCGAGAGCGGTGAGTTTCAGCCGGTAATCGTGGCCACGGCCAATGCCGCCAACACCAACGGTCTCATGAAACCCGGAATGACAGGCAGAGCCAAGATATACTGCGGCAAACTACCTATATACAAGGTCCTACTCTGGCGCATGGTGCGCTGGTTCCGGGTGGAGTTCTGGAGCTGGTTCTGATTCTGGCGTCTCCATACCTCTTGACGGGAAGGCTAATAACGAAGAGAAAACGAAATTCGTCCGAATGGACGTCCTGGGGCAGATGAGTTCCTTAGATATACTTCCGGCCACCAATTCCTTATTATTCGCTCAATCGCTTACCGGCTCGATAGTCAGGCTTGATTCGCCCACCTTTCGCAGGCCGGTCATTCTATCCGTGAGGAACGACTGCGACGAAATCCATTGCTGAGACATCTCCAGCACCTGCTCCTGCGACACCTCCTCGACCCAATCAAGCACGACGGAATCGATAGACCTGCCGTTGACTTCCAAATCCTCCATGTTCAGCGTAAACCTCATTTTCATCGGACCCCCTCCTGGTCGATTGTCTGGGCAGGTTTCAACAAAGGGTATGCCGAGAAAATTCCGGCCCCATTCGATGTTTCAGGGATTGCCATAAATCATTAATCAACAGGGGACTACACATTGAAACGTGGGTGGAGATGAACGGCTCTGGGGGCCGCTATTCAACCTTTAACTATCGGGGATTCCCCACACCTTCTGGAGCAGCGCCTATTCCGGTTATTTTGCAATTAGTGCGCGGCGCGGCAACTTGCGCCATGATTCGAGGGTTTTAAGTAAGACGAAAATCAAGACGGGGCCGTGCATCACTGCTCAGATATTTCGCTTGATTGCCGCTCCTTGGAAGGTATATTATTGAGGAAGGAAACCAAGAGCTGCCGGCGACCATTTAACGCTGCCGATTTATACGTCTCAA
>Ga0315289_10010015_pt1 | contig 13602 bp, 8 predicted proteins | sample YL17G11_40_MG_FD_203452 | JGI IMG/M metagenome (GOLD analysis project Ga0315289, IMG submission 203452) | Sediment microbial communities from Yellowstone Lake, YNP, Wyoming, USA - YL17G11_40 | ecosystem: Environmental > Aquatic > Freshwater > Lake > Sediment | place: USA: Wyoming | collected...
GTTTGCGGAGACAAAAAGAACGCAGACATGGACTCTCCCCTCCCGCCCTTCTGGGGAAGCCCCCTCGACTCCGACTATCGCACTATGTTTGAAGACATCCCTGACGGACCGCTCAGCGATATCATGGGGTCCGTTTTGAGCTCGTTAGCGAAAAAGAAAGGCGCTGGGGAATGCACCGATTGAAGAGTTGGTTGGTTGTCTTTTTCCAAGGCACCGCCGAGTCCAGCTCTTTCTTTCCAGCTCACCCTCAGCTTCTTCCGTGACCCCTCTTCCTTTCTACGATCAGATTCTTACCAGCTTCGTCCCTCGCCGCGATGGCTTGCACTGTGAGTTTGCAAAAGAGCTTTGCGAAAGCGAAAAAAAAACAAATTCTGCTCCGGCGATTGAATTTGCAAGTCAAGGCAAACGCCGTTCCTCAATGCCGCGCCTCCCGTGTTCCCAGCCCGGGATCAAACAAGACTCTCCTTCCCTGCCAGCGAGCAAGCAACACCACACGAGCTTCCGAAATACACATAGAGCGCGCTCGAAAGCCCTTGAAAGAGTTCGACAAGGAAACCGTCGATCTGTTCGAGGACGCATACGATTTTTGTGCCTCGTCTCTCAGGGAGGACGAAGGCAGTTACTTGCCCTTAGGTCTCTCACCGTCGCCCTTTCCATCTCTCTCTTCCTCGTTTCTCTCAAAAAAAAAACCCAGTCCACGCGCCTCCGCTGCGTCGCCGACGACCCCAGGCTCTGGAACGCCCTCGGGAGGGCGCGCTGGCCGCTGATCTGGAGCGAGATCGTGGAGACGGCAGCCTCGGCTGCCGCCGCTCCTCCAACCGCCGGCGGCGGCCTACCGGCCGCCCGGCCGCTCCCGCCGCCGTCGTCCGCCGCCGCTTCCGCCTCCCGCCGCGCCTTTGCCGAGGCGGCCTCGGCCAGAGGCCTCTCTGACGGCGCCGAGAAGGTGGCAGAGATCACCCTGCAGGCGAAGAGGCGGCGGAGGGAGGAGGAAGGCGAGGGGGCGAGCGGCGACGACGGCGACGACGACGAGCGCCGCGGCGGCCGAGCGCGGGGGCAGGAGGAGGGGCAGGAGGGGGAGGAGCAGGGCGGAGGAGGGGAGGAGGCCGCCCCTACGGACGCCGAGACCAACTTCCCCCTCTTCTCCTCGGCCCCCATCTCCGCCTCCTCGGCCGCGGCCTCCAACGCCGCCCTCGACGCCGCGGCCTTCGAGCGGGTAGCGGGCCTGCTCTTTGCCCACTTCCTGCCGACGAGCGCCGACCCGCGCCTGCGCCGCTCGGGCGCCTACCGCTCCCTGCGCTCCTCGCTCCACTGGTGGCTGCTGCGCAGGCCCACCGCCGTCGTGGGCCTCGCGAGGGCGGCCTCGGGCGCGCTGACGGCGTTCGAGGGGGCCGCGGCCGCGCGCGCGGAGATCGGCTGGCCCGACGTCCCCCGCAGGGCCTCGGCGCTGCGCGTCGTCAGGGAGGCCGCGTCCGGGCTGGACGCGCGGAGGGCGGCCTCCGTGGCGTCGGTGGTGGAGAGGCTCGGGCGGGAGTCTGACGGGATCGCGGCGCTGCTGGCAGGGGTCTCGATCGAGGACGCCGAGGAGGAGGAGGAGGAGGAGGAGGAGGAGGAGGTTGGAGAAGAGCGCTCGTCGTCGCGGTCGTCGTCGCGGTCGTCGTGGCGGTCGTCGCAGGCGTCGCAAGCTTCTTCTTCTTCTTCTTCTTCTTCTTCTTCCTCTTCTTCTACGTCTTCTTCTCTTCCTCCTGCCTGCCGCCCCTGCGCCTGCGTGCCCCCCGGGGTGCCGGCCGCGCACTGGTGGTTCTGGGGCCGGACACCGGCAGAGGCGACCGCCGCGAGGAAGGCCGAGGCGGCGGCGGCGTCGAGGCTGCTTCTCGCGGCGGAAGAGGCGGAAGAGAGAGCTATTAAAGATTGTTGCCTCGTGTCCCCGAGGCGAGCTGTTCGCGCGTAGCAGTCGTTTTTGTAATCGAATTTTGGACCGAAAGCTCGGGACCCGGGAGGGAGATTGAAAGCGAGAGAGAGAAAGCAAAAAGAGGTCAAGAGAGGGAGGGACGAGGTCGAGAGGCGAAGAGGAAGAAGACGAGGAAAAAAAACTCGCTCTCTTCTCACTCAATTTCTTTTGCTTGAAGAGAAAGGCTTCGAAGAGCAAAACAAAAAAACACGCCACCATGCGCCTGATCGCGTCTACCAGGACGCTCGAGATCCCCAGCGATGTGACGATCGAGGTCAAGGCGCGCAAGGTCCGCGTCAAGGGCCCGCGAGGTACGTTTCAGGAGGAGAGCGACGAAGCAAAAGGAAAGGCTGCCTCTCCGAGCGAGCGGAGCGGCAGCGGCGGCGGCGGCCCGATCGCCCGCCGCGCGGAAGGGAGAGGACGAGACCAGCGCTCGCTGGTTTCGCCCTCTCTCGCAGAGTTTCTGTCCTGTGCCTTTTCGAATTGCGGTTCGGGACCATCTCTGCTGCACGCGGCGATGGCCGCTCGCTGCTCTTTGGAGCGGATGCAGGCTCGCATCGACAGATCAAAATGATAAAGTCGAGAAGGCAGCGGCGGCCCATCATCAAAGGGCAAAAGGACGAAAAATCTCACCTCTTTCTCCCTACAACAAACACTCCAAACAGGCACGCTGACGCGCGATTTCAAGCACCTGGCGGTCGACATGTTCCTTGTCGAGGAGGAGGGGAAGAAGGTAAGGGAGTCTTGATGACGCAGGCGCGGAATGACGGCGACAACGGCGGCGACGACGGCTGCGATCGGCCTCCTTTGGGCGTCCGTCGAGAGAGCTCCAATCGACAAGAAAAGAGAAAACAGCAGAGCCCCGTCCGAGCTTCTGCGCGTGCCCTGTGCTTCTCTTCCAATCCCAGCAAAGGCTCCGAGACACCATCACGGACCAAGGGAAGCGTTGGCAAAGGAGAGCTTTGCTCGAGAAGGGCCCTCCCGACGGCGCTGCTCAGCTCTTCCTCTTGACGCGCGCGGCGAGAGAGAGTCGACGAGCTCCCCCTTCCGTTTGCCCTCTTTCTTTCTTTTGCTCACCTCCACCTCCACCTCCACCTCTCTACAACTCTCCTCCAGCTCCTCCGCGTCGAGAAGTCCTTCGGAACCCGCAAGGAGCTCGCCGCCATCCGCACCACCACCTCGCACGTCTCGAACATGATCAAGGGCGTCACGAAGGGTTTCGAGTACAAGGTAAAAGAGGAGAGGAGTTTTTTGGTGGTTTCTTTTCTCTCTCTGAGAAAAAGAAGAAGAAATAACCTTGACCTGAAGGGAAGCAAAAAAAAACTCACCTTTTTTCTCCTTTTTTTTCTCTCTCTCTCTCTCTCTCTCTCTCTCAAAACGAAACTTCAGATGCGCCTCGTCTACGCCCATTTCCCCATCAATGTCAACATCGAGGGCGGCGGCAAGGTCGTCGAGATCCGCAACTTCCTCGGCGAGAAGCGCGTGCGCATCGTGCGCATGCTCGCGGGCGTCACAGTCGAGCGCTCGTCGGCCGTCAAGGACGAGCTCGTCATCTCCGGGAACGACGTCGAGCTCGTGTCGCGGTCCGCTGCTCTCATCAACATGATCTGCCATGTGCGCAAGAAGGATATCCGTAAGTTCCTCGACGGCGTGTACCTGGCGGAGAGGACGACGATCGTCAAGGACGAGGACTAAAGAGTTTTTCTTTTTTTGTTCCGTCGTTTTTCGTTTTCCGCGTTTTTGTTTTTTCTGTCACCAAGAAAAAACTTTCGTGTGTTTTCTCCCCCCCCCACTGTCCGTTTTCCTCGTCCCCCCTTCCGAACTGGGGGGGAACGCTAAAGAGCGGGGTTTGTCTGTCCTTTCGGGAATGAAAAAGAGTGGGGTGTAAATGCAGTTTCATGGAGGTGGCGCCCCTGCTCTCCTGGCCTTTCCCCCTTCGTCGAGGGGGGGGGGGCGGAGAGGCGACGCTCTGCTATCAAAAATTTAACTCTGTTCTTCATTTATCTCTCTCGTCGTCTCTCTTTCGTCGTCTCTCGTTCGTTGCTCTTCTGGCCGGAACCTCTTCTCCCTCTCTTTGCGCTTCGCGACGGTGAATCAAAAAGAGAAGGTTTTTCGTCATTTTTCAATTTTGTCCTTTTTTTTTTACAGCGTTTCCCTCTCTCTTCGTCTCTCTCCATCCCTTTCCCTCCTCCTCCTCACCATCAGCCGCCTGCTAGTTTGTACAGCACCCGCACCTTGCTGCTGCACCCGTCGCACGGCACAAGGACCTCGCAGCACTCCGCGCGGAGGTCAGCCTCCGCGACGACGAAGGCGCCGCCGCAGCGGCACGGGTACGAGTAGAAGAACCGCTTCCCTCTCTTCTTTGCTTCCTCCTGCCTCTCTCCTCCTCCCGATCCGTCTCCGTCTCCTTCCTCTTCCTCTTCCTCTTCCTCTTCTTCCTCCTTCTCTTCTTTCTCTTCTTCTTCTTCCTCGGAGAACCGCTCGCACTCGTCGAGGTCGAGCTCTGCGGCCACGGGCGGGCCCGAGGCCAGGGAGGCGGCCGCGGTCCTGGCCACGGAGGCGTGGCGGGACAGGGACGAAGAGGGGGAGGTCGCCCCCGCTGCCGTCGCCGCCGCCGCCGCCGCCGCTTCGCCGGGGAAACCTCTCTCCGTCGCCGTCCTCATCAGCTCCTCGTACGCCGCCGAGGCCTCGGCAAACGCCGCCGCGTCTCCCCCCTTGTCAGGATGGTGCCTCCTGGCGGCGGCGGCAAACGCGGCGCGCAGCGTGGCGGGGTCGGACGTCGGAGCTATCCCCAAAGCGGCAAAGAGGCGAAGAGAGGAGCGGGCTAAGAGGTGCCCTTTGCTGGTGCTGTTGTCTGCCATTTTCTTTCCTCCTCCTTCTCCTCCTCCTCCTCCTCCTCCTCCTAACTCTTTTTTTCCGTCTCCTCGGGGTCTCGCACGTCCGGGAAGCGCTCCTTGAACTCGGGCTGGCTCTGGAGGTGCCAGATGTGGATCTTTGTGCGGAAGGGGAGTTGGTGGCGGCGAAGGTTTTTGTTTCGGGGGGAGGTGGAGGTTGAGGTCGATGAGAAAAGTCTCAACGGACAAAAGAGAAACAAGCTAGCCAATCGACCGACGCCATATCTTTTCCTCACCTGCAACCCTGCTGCCCAGGCTACGAGCGCGACGCCTCCGATGAGCTTGAGCTTTTGTGGAATCGCCATGCGCAGAGAGGAACGAGAGGGAAGAACGGGAGAGAGTAGAGAGAGAGAGACGCTCTCTCTCTTTCCTCTCGATGGAGCGTTGTGAAACAGAGGCGAGAAAAAAAGTGTTTCCAAATCTCCTTCTCACTTTTTCTCTCTTTCCTTTCGTCGCGGGGAGAAGGCGCTTACGCTTACCCCGCGCCCCCCCCCCCTTCGCGTACAAACAACAAGCCTCTCCGAGGCGCACGCCTCTCTCCCGGATTCTCGCAATGCGGCTCGGCGTCACGATGCAGGCGCAGGCATCGTCGTCGTCGTCTGTGGCGTCGCCCGATTTCGGCAGCCGTCGTCACCGTCGCCCCTCTCAATCTTCTTGTTGTCCTTCTTCTTCTTCGTCGTCGCTCCCTCTCCCTGCTCTCTCAGGGCCCCACGTCGCAGGATGCGTCTTTCTCTTGTCGCTTCCGTGTCGAAGACGAAACAGACCCGGAATTAGAGCAGCAGCGGGAGCAGGAAGCGGCGGCAATTCGAAGCCGCCGGCGTCATCGTTGTCGACCTCGTCTTCTTCTTCGACCTCTCCTTCCTCGACCTCCAGAGAACTCCCCCCGGCCCCCGTCCGCCTCTCGTCGACCTCCGCGGGCTACCCGACCCCCACCAGCTTCAAGGCAGACCCCTACCGCCCCGGGAGGCCCGTGCCCGTGAGCCAGGAGCTCCTCGACGCCTGCGAGAAGCTCGGCATGCCGCACCCGAAGACGTGGCTCTTCGACCCGGCGACCGGGCTCGCCCTGATCCGCAAGAAGCTGACCTACGCGGAGCTGCTCCGCGACGTGCGCCTCGGCCGTGTCCGCACCGTCGCGCTCTTCGACCCGGAGCACGCGGTCTACGACGCCGCGGACGTCGACATGTACGGGGCCTACGGCAAGACCCCCCCGGGCAGCGACGGCGCCGCCATAGTCCAGTACCGCGAGGGCTTCCGCTTTGGCGACGAGGCCGCCTCCGACCGCCGTGTCGTCAGCGAGGACGACCCCGCCCTCGTCGCCGACCCGCAGGTCACCAACGAGCTCTACCCGGCGGGGGGCGTTGTCGCCACCGCCAACGTGCCCCCCTACGACGCCCGGCTCGCGGCGGCGTTTGAGGCGCACGGGGTCAGCGTCGAGCGGCTCCCCTGCCCGGGGGACAGGACCGCCTTCTTCCTGCAGGAGACGACCGCGGCCGGGCCCAGCCCGCTGCGCGCGCGGTTCTATCAGGCCCTGCCGTACCTGCTGCTCGCGGCCACCTACGGCGCGGCGCAGTTTGGGGCCTGGCTCAAGGGCGACCTCGAGGACCGGAACCTCATGAGGAAGGCGGACGTCGCCAGGGAGAAGGCCGAGGCGGCGCAGCTGCGGCGCGACGAGGCGCGGCTCGAGCTGGAGCAGCTGGCCGCCGCCGGGTACTCCGCGGAGGCGATCCTGGGCGAGGCGAGGCGCGTCGGGAGGCCCGCGAAGGAGGCCTACGTGCGGGCCCTCGTCGAGGCCTTCGTGGAGGGCGCGGGCAAGGAGTTCTCCGCGCCGCCAGCGGGAGGGGCGGGGGCCGCCGCTCCCTCCCAGGAGAAGAAGAAGAAGAGGAAGGACCCCTTCGAGGGCGACCCCGACGCGTACGCCGAGGCGCTCCGCAAGGCCGCGCTCGCCAAGCTCGCCAAGATGCAGGGCGGCTCCGACTCGGCGGAGGCGCAGGAGGCCGCGATCGGCAGGCTGTCGACAGTGCAGGTCCAGAAGGCCTCGGCCGCGGAGGCGGGCGGCGGCGGCCCCCCCGCCGACGCCGAGGTCTGGGACGACGACGCGACCGGCGCGGCCCTGCGCCAGGCGCAGCGCAAGCTGAAGGGCGTCAAGCTGCAGTACGTCGGCGCCGGCAAGGTGCTCTTTGGCGACGTCGCGGGCGTCGAGGGCGCCAAGCGCGAGCTGGCCGAGGTGGTCGACTTCTTTACCAAGCCCGAGAGGTTCCGCGCCTCCGGGGCCAAGGTCCCGAGGGGCGTGCTGCTGTTCGGCCCGCCCGGAACGGGCAAGACGCTGCTGGCCCGCGCCGTCGCGGGCGAGGCCGGCGTCTCGTTCCTCTCGCTCAACGCCTCGGAGTTTGTCGAGATGTTTGTCGGCGTCGGCGCGTCGCGAGTGCGCGACCTGTTCGCGCAGGCGCGGGCCATGGCCCCCGCGGTCATCTTCATCGACGAGATCGACGCCGTCGGGCGCAAGCGGTCGGGGGGCACCCAGGGCAACGACGAGCGCGACGCGACGCTGAACCAGCTCCTCACGGAGATGGACGGGTTCACGACGGAGCAGGACGTCGTCGTCATCGGCGCGACCAACCGCGCTGACGTGCTCGACGAGGCGCTGCTGCGGCCGGGCCGCTTCGACCGCATCGCCACCGTGCAGGAGGCGGACGCCGAGGGGCGGGCCGCCATCCTGAGGCTGCACCTGGGGTGGGAGGAAGGGGAGGGCGGGAGCAGGCGCGCCGACGGGAAGGGGCCCGAGGAGTTTGCGCTGGACGAGCGGGGGCGGCCGACGGGCGAGCGGAACCCCCGCCACCGCCGCTGCGACGAGTCCGTGGACCTGGAGCGGCTCGCCGAGGACACGCATGGCTTCTCCGGGGCGGCGCTCGCGGCCCTGGTGAACGACGCGGCCCTGCGCGCGGCGCGCGACAGGCGGGAGGCCATCTCCATGGCCGACCTCGAGGAGGCCCTCGAGGAGGAGCTCATGGGCGCCCCCGCGGCGCCCTACGCCGCCGGCGACGCCCGCGGTCCCCGCCTCGCGCTGGTCGAGGCCTCCGCGGCGGTGGCCGCCGTGCTGCTGAGCCCGCCCCTCGAGAGGCTCGCCGAGGTGACGATCCGGCCGCGCGACAAGTGGCCGTACGGGCAGACCGTGCTCGAGGCCGACGGCGAGCGCGAGCGGGCCGCGCTGTTCACGCGCAGCTACCTGCTCGCGCAGCTCGTCGCGGCCCTGCTGCCCTACGCCGCCGAGCGGCTGTTTCGCGGCCCCTCGCAGCAGTCGATGCTGGCCTCGAGGAGGCTGGCGACGGGGAGGAGGATCGTCGACAGGATGGTCGCCGGCGCCGGGATCGGCGGCGCCGCGCAGGGCGGCCCGGGCCGCGACTTCCTGAGCGTGGTCTCGAGGAGGAGCGCGAGCGCCTTCTCCGCGCCCCCGGAGTCCTCGGAGCCCTCCTCCAGGCTGATGGGCGGCGAGTGGCGCACCGTGGCCATCCCGGCGTGGTTCGGCGGGCGCGGGCTCGCGCAGGTCGTCCCCTCGCGCGTCTCGCGGGGCACGCACGCCGCCGCGGCCGCCGACGCGCAGGCGCTGTTCGAGGAGGGGCTCGCCGCCGCCGAGGCCCTGGCCTTCCGCAACCGGGGGGCCATCGAGGCCGTGGCACGGGCCCTGTTGGAGAGGCAGACGCTGCGCGGGAGCGAGGTGCGGCGGATCGTGGAGGCCGAGGGGGACGCGGAGGACGTCGCGAGGTGCAAGAGGGAGAAGGGGATGTTTTACTAGTTTTAGTTTCCCCCCCCCCCCCCCCCGGGGAGAGAGAGGGAGAGGACGAGAGGAAAAAATAAAACACTGCAATTTTTACAAATTTCAACCGCCGCCACAGAGCCTCCCCCGCGCCCGGTACCAGCATATCGCCGCGACCTCCCTCGCCGCCTCAAAAGCCCTCTCAAACCTCTCCGGCGGGCCCCGCGGCGGCGGCCTCGGCGAGGCCGCCACTGAGAACGAAAAGGCTAAGGGAGCTGCTGCTCGCAGGCCCCTCTTCCCTGCAGCCCCCCCCTCCTCCTCCCTCTCCCTCCGCCGTGCGGCCGCGCACCGGAACGTCGCCAGCGCCCTCCGCTGGTGGAACGGGGACGTCGCGATCGAGACGGAGAGGACGCGGCGCCGCTTTTCTCGCAGCCCCTCCTCCCCTCGCTCCTTTCTCTCTACTTCTTCTCCTCCTCCTCCTCCTCCTTCGGAAGAGGAGGAAGAGAGCACAAAGGCGCGGGAGAGGAGCTCGAGGGACTCGACGGCGTTCTCCCAGGTCGACGTCGAAGCCTCCTCCAGAATCCAGTCCGCCTTTCGTCCTCCTAAGAGCGGCGGCGGCCGCGAAGGCAGCATCAGGAGCTCCGAGGCCAGGCCCGCCATCGCGGCGGCCTCTGAGCGGGGGCCTCGCAGCCCGCTGCCCGGGTGCCCTCCGGAGAACACCAGCTTGGCCCGGTTTCCTCCTCCCCCCTCCCTCTCCTCCCCCTCCTCGCTCCCTCTGCTCGCCCGCTCCCACTCGCGCACGGCGCTGCGCACCCTGTGCTCGAGGGCCGCGGAGGGGGTCCCGTCACGGGCCAGGGCGTAGCCGAGGACGACGACGGCGTCGACTGGTCGCGGTCGGGGTCCTCCGCCGGCGGCGGCGGCGTCTCCTTCGCCGAGCGCGAGGAGCCGATCGTGCGTCCACTCCAGGGCCCAGTCGAGCCCTCCACCCGCGAGCAGGGCAAGCCCTGCAGCCAGGAGCGACAGGGCATATCGCAGACGGAAAATACGCATCCAGGGTGCGGAGGAGGAGAGTCGTTTTCTTTTTTTCAAAGCCCGGTTTTTCAATTCCAATCGGTCAAGTGCGAAGAAAAAAAAAACGCTCGACCCCAACACCACTCCTCTTCTCATCTCACCCTCCCCACCGCGTCTGCAGCTCGAAGAAGCTCGCCTGCGCGTCCTCCTCGAGCTCCGCCAGCCTCTTCACCGCAGGCGCCAGCTCGTCCAGCCTCTCGCGGATCACCCTGGCCGCCGCAGTCGTCCCCTCGTCGCCGACGATGCTGCCGTAGCACGCGAAAGCAGCGGAGGACGCACCGCCGCCTCCTGAGCCGCCGCCGCCGCCGCCGCCTCCCTCCCCGCCCCCGCCTGCTGCTGCCGCGGCCGCCCTCTCCGCCGTCGCCTCCACCCTCGCCCGCACCTCCTCTGGAAGCTCCAGCCCCGGGCCCAGCTCCACCACGGGCCCGCCGAGCCTCTCGCAGACGGCCCTGAGGCTCTCGGACTCGTCGAGCCAGGCGGCGTGGCCCCCCTGGCTCGCCACCCGCCGGTCCGCCGCGCGCGGCGGCCGGGCCTCCCACGGCTTGGAGCTCTTCTTGGCCACGAACCAGACCTTTTCCTCGACCCCCTCCGCGGCCACCAGCGAGACCGCGAGCCCGGCCGCTCCGGCCCTGCCCACGCGCCCTATCCTGTGGACGTAGTCCTCGGAGCTCTCGGGCGAAGGGAGCGTGAAGTTGACGCAGTAGGGCAGCCCCGCGACGTCGATGCCGCGCGCGGCGGCGTCGGTGGCGATGAGGAAGCGGACCCTCCCGTCGCGGAAGATCTGCAGGGCCTCGCGGCGCTCGTCGGTGGTGCGGGCGCCGCCGAGGACGGCGCAAGAGTAAGGGCCCGAGGGAAAGAGGAAGTCCGACGACGATGAGGAGGCGATGTGGTGACTCTTGTGCTTCTTGCCGCCGCCGCCGCCCTTTCCTTCTCCGTCTCCCTCTCCCGCTTCTTCCTCTTCCCTGAAGGCGGCAGCCAGCGCCTCGTCCTGCGCTCCCCCGCCCTCTTCCTTCAGGGAGCTCAGGAACCGCGCCAGCTGCGAGCAGTCGTGGTTGGCGCGGCAGAACACCACGGCGCGCGGCATCCGCAGCGCGTCGGCGACGCGGACGAGGAGCCGCGCCTTGAGCCGCTTGAGCGCGAGCGACAGGAGCTCCTTTTTTCGTTCTCCGCCGCCTTCGCCCTCTCCCTCGCTGCCGCCCGTCGCGAGCGCGAGCGCCGCCGCCGACGAAGGAGACGAGGCCAAGAGGGAGGCGGCCCCGGTCCCGAGGTGCACGCCGTCGGTCGGCACGATCGGGTGCACTTGCAGCCACGACGCGTCGCGTCGGGGGTCGACCCGCACGCAGAGGTGGTCGACCGCCACGGGCACGAAGCCCGCCCCCTTCAGGTCGACGCGCAGCGCGCCCGGGCACAGGCGCGCGGCGGCGGCCTCGACGCGCGGGGAGTGGAGCGTGGCCGAGAAGAACAGGGTCTGAAGGCGCGCGGAGGAGTCGCGGCGCCCCTCCCTCCCGCCCGACAGCCTCGCCGCGAGGGAGAAGAGCGCGTCGGCGTTGAGCGCGTCGACGAGCCTGTCCGCCTCGTCCAGGACGAGGAAGCGGACCCCCGAGAGGTCGAGCGAGCCGTCTTCGACGGCCGAGGAGACGCGTCCCAGGGTGCCGACGACGACGTCGACGGTTCCGGCGCGCAACGCCGCCCGCGCCTCCGTGTCCGCGGAGGCGCGGCCGCCGCCGCCGCCGCCGCCGCCGCCGCCGACGAGCAGCAGCGTCGAGACCCCGGGGGCGGGGAGGTAGCGGGCCAGGGACTCGAAGACGCGCGCCGTCTGCTCCGCGAGGTCCTTCAGGGGCTCGAGGACGAGGGCGAGCGGGAGCCTCCTCTCCCTGCTCCCGGTCTCGGTCCTCTCCTTCTCCTCCCTGTCCGGAGGCGGAGGAGCAGCGGCAGGAGGAGGAGGAGGGGGAGGAGGAGGAGGAGGAGGAGGGGCGGGCGCTTCCTCGCTCTGGCGGAGGACGAGGAGCGGCGACGCCGCGAGAGCGACAAAGGCCCTCCTGCCCCCCTCCGAGGAGGGCGGGAAGGCAAACGGTTTCCCTCCCGCCGCCGCGTCCCCTCCGAAGTTGAGCTCGACCTCGGCGTTCTTCAGCGCAAAGGCCGGGAAGAGGACGGCGGAGTCGCCGCGGGCCCTCTCCGGGAGGTCGACTGCAGCATCGGCGGGGGCGGCGGCGCCTCTGGGAACGACGGGCTCGCCGTTTCTGAAGAAAGAGACTTTTTTCGACCTCGGGTCCAGCGCGCAGCCCACGACGTCGCCCCTCTTGAACCCGCCTCCGCCGCCAAAATCGAGGAACTTCCCCGAGTGCACGAGCTTGCCCGTGGCCCCGAAGCCGATCCCGGAGGCGTCGGTCCCGAGGTCGAGCGAGGCCGAGGAGCGTGACCAGCCGACGCGGGCGAGGCCGTCGTCTCTGACGGTCGCCTCGAAAAAGACGAGCTCGGTGGCTCCTCCCTCGCCTTCTCCTGTGCCTCCTCCAGCAGCAGCAGCAGCAGCGGCAGGGAGCAGCGAGACCCCGGCGGTGGCCCGGGCCCCGGCCCACTTCCTCTCCGACCGGGACTGCGCGCGCAGGCCGCAGCGCGAGACGGCGAGCAGCTCGTCGCGGTCGGTCGCCGAGACCGCGGCGCCCCCCCGCCCGCCTCCCCCCTCTCCTGCGTCTCCCTCTCGCGCTCCCTCTCCCCTGCCCGCCCCTCCTCCGGCGCGCGCGACCGAGGGCAGCGAGGAGGAGGAGGCGACCCCGGCCCGCGCCTCGGCGACGGCCTGGAGCACCGGCAGCGCGAACGCGCCCGTCTTGCCGCTGCCCGTCTCGGCGGCGGCCAGGACGTCCCCGCCGCCGAGGATCAGGGGGACGGCGTCCGCCTGGACGGGCGTCGGGAGGCTGTTTCTCGTTTGTTTTTCGTCGGGATCGGTTTGACGGAGGGGGGAAAGGGCGCGAGCCGTCGTTCGGCTGGTTGGAAGGAAGGTCTCCGCTGGCGAGGTCGAGGCCGAGGCCGAGCGGGGCAGCAGCCGTCGTCGGTTCGGCCCGAAGAAGCATCAATCGACGCTTTCTCTCTCTCTCTCTATCTCCGTTCTCTCTCCATCCTACCTCCATCCGAGCTCCGAGACGCCCCTGATGAGCTCGGGCATGATGCCGAGCTCCTCGAAGGCTGCCGCGGACATCCGAGGAGAATGAAAGGAGAGAAACAAGCGCGAGAGAATTCAGACTCTTGAAACTAGCCACTCTGCTCGAAACGGAAGCGCGAAAAATGGCTCGGACGAGCACCAGAAAAAAACAAAGGGGAAAAAAACCGCTCTAACGTCCAGCGTTTCCCTTCTTTCTCGAGCGTTTTTCCCGTCTTGTTTCTACTTTTTCCTTTCCGTCGTTTTCGATGTCGTCATCGGACCCGTACCACATCGTCCGCGACGACATCCAGGCGTCGGTGAGTGTATGAAAGGTCGAGAGAGAGAAGGGAAACTCTTTCTCTTCTTCGGCGCCGATGGAAATAAAATAAAAACCATTGACCCCCTGAGCCATCTTCTCCGCAGTTCCCGCTCCATGCCAGGAGGGAGCCGTCCGATCCGAAACTCTGCTCAGAGGAGCAGATCGATGAGTTCTCTATGTCTGCGAACGCTCTTTGCCGTCTCGAGGGACAAGGATAGAGAGAGGGCGACAGAATGATTCGATGAGAGACGATGGGCAAGAGGCCGAGAGGTGGTGGTGCGCCTTTTCTCTCGTCCCTGCCTTCTCCTTCGCCTGTCCCCTCTCTCCCTCTCTCCGCTCTCCGCTCGCCCGCGTCTCTTTCTCTCTCTCTCTCTCTCTCTCTCTCTCTCTCTCTCTCTCTCTCTCTCTCTCTCTCTCTCTCTCTCTCTCTCTCTCTCTCTCTCTCTCACACAACCCCCCCCCCCACAATCAAAAAACAAAAAA
>Ga0315289_10010016_pt1 | contig 13602 bp, 12 predicted proteins | sample YL17G11_40_MG_FD_203452 | JGI IMG/M metagenome (GOLD analysis project Ga0315289, IMG submission 203452) | Sediment microbial communities from Yellowstone Lake, YNP, Wyoming, USA - YL17G11_40 | ecosystem: Environmental > Aquatic > Freshwater > Lake > Sediment | place: USA: Wyoming | collected...
AGATCGAACGGCTCCAGGCGGCGGTTCGCCTCGGCGCGTATACCGGGGTCCTGCAGTGCACGGGAACCGCGGGTGAGCGTATTGGTGCAGCCGCCACACACGGTCACCACCGTCCCGTGCCCCATCCATTCGACCAGCGCCAGGTTGTAAGCCGCCAGGTAGACCCAGCCGGGGGAGAAGGATTCGACGACGGGCGAGCCACAACAGGCGGCCTGCTGGACAATCTCCAACTCGATCCCCAGTGTCCTCAGCACGGCACGGGTGGCGGCCTCGTATGCGGGCATACGCTGGAGGACCAGGCAACCGGGGTAGAAGGTATATGTCTTTCCTCGCATCTTCGTGTGTCTGTTTACTACTGTCTCCCAAGTTACCTCAAGATGAGCGGCAGACACAATTTATAGTTTATGGCAGTAGTAGTCAGTGTGACTGTGGCCCACTTGGAGTTGTCTTCCCGCGAGATGGTGGTGATGGAGGCTATATCAGCCTCACCGTCTAGCGCATTTGGCGGGATGTAGACAGTCGCATCTACACTTGCGCTATCACCTGCTGACAATTGCACTGGTGGCGGAACTGTCGTTGGCCAAACGTTGCCGCTGACGGTCATGTCGAACGTATCGGAGATATTGCCGGTGTTGGTCACCTGCAGCGTGTAGGTTACAATTGTCCCGGCATGGTCAACCTGTGTATCTATGATTGCCTGTGTCTCCACACCACACACGATGTTGGCGGTCGTGGTCAGCGTGGCGGTGACCGATTGAGTGCTGTCACCTTGAGAAGTAACGATGACAATGACTGTGTCAGTTGCGCGCCCCATTGCGTTTGTGGGGATATGTATGGTTACATCCAACCTGGCACCGTCATCTGCCGCCAACGGGCCAACCGAGGTCGGCACGTTGGTCAGCCAAGTGTAGCCACTGGCAGCCACGTCGAACGTATCGGGGATATTGCCAGTATTGGTTACCTGCAGCGTGTAGGTTACCACCCCGCCAGGACCACCAGCTTGCGCATCTGTGGCGGGTTTTACTGTAAGGTCATGGAAGTTTTCGAGGTACGTTATTGCTCCCCAATTACCGTCTCCACTCTGTGGAATCGGGTAAGGGTGGCTTACGCTGTCGCCATTATCGTCATACTGGGGAATTTCATCATAGTAGTCGTTCCCTGCGGCGTGGTTAAACGCTTCCATCATAGAGATGTGACCATTGTGATTATGATCCGCATCCACTGGCACTCCCCATCGAGTTGCCCGGTGAAACGCGCTGGTGAAAAGCTCGACAAATAGATTACCCCAAGATACAGTTTCTTCTTCCGTGGCGGTTGAGATGACTCGATTGGAGGCGCTCAAATCGTCTATGAAACCTCCACTGAAACATTGTTCCATAAATATCGAAATGACGTTTGCGTCCATTCTATCCAGAAAGATAGCCATTTCATCGTCAAGCATATCAGCACTGGATAGACATATCTTTTCGTCAATGCTGACCCAATCGTTCACATCGCCATCGTCATTCACATCTATACCGTCAAATAGACCTTGGTTGTCCAGATCGGTGCCGTCAACCTCTAAGTTGTCAGGATCATAGTTGATGTCAATATCCACGTGGTTGTCAAAGTTGTAGTCGAAGATTATGTAGCTATCTCCTGGAACGCCTGTATTCACATGCGTAACATCGTCGTCGTAATAGTCCAGATCTCCCCAATCATCCTCATCAAAGGTTCCCGTTTCATTATCATAAGGGGGGTTACCATCCCCATCATAATCAAAAACTTCACCTTGATTGGTTTCGACGTATCCATCCCGGTCGGTGTCACCGAGCAGATAATCAACTAGTCTCTCGATGTAGATGTCATTGTCGCTTTGAATACCAGATCGCTCGAAATATAGATTAGTGAATGTACTCACAAACTTATTTCTGTACATTTCATAGGCGTCATGGGTGAATGAGTATCTGCGACAAACTTTAAGTTCATTCATGCCATGATTGGTGTAATAGTCTCCATAAGTGCAGAAGCTACGAAGCTTGAAATCACGTTCCAGATAATCTTGCTCATCACCGGGATCAACAGAGGCAAAACCATCCAGATATCCATAGTACTGATCCTGAGGACCGCTATACCCTCTTCCGTGGTCAGTTACCCAGACGAAGAGCTCATCATCGTCATCCATGATGGCTGCCAACTCAGTAAAACCGGCGTCAATGTTGGATAATGCGGCCGGATAATCTATCATATTATCTGGATTCATACCGTCCGGGTTGGTGCCGTCATAGTTATAGAGGTAGATGTGTTCGGGTGGAAAATCATAATCGTTGGTCAGGGTCGAGTACATAAACGTGACGTCGTCCCAGAAACGAGTTTCATATCCCCCGTTAATCATGACTGCGTATCGTTCAACGACACCGTCCCCTTGAGCCATTGCCGATGGTACCCGGCCTGGTTGTACTATGACTGCAGGCAGATATTCCTGTTCTCCAGCCCTGGGCAGAACAATTGCTTTCACTATATCTGATGCTACGTTTCCCTGTGTATCATAAACTTTTAGAATGGCATCGTATGTTCCTGTTGAACTATAGGTGTAAGAAGTTACACCTGTTCTCGTGGATTCAAAGTCATACGTTCCATCCCCATCAAAATCCCACTCATACTTGGATATGTCCGCCTCAGGGGCCGCCCCATATCCTGCAAACTTGGTCGGGAAACCTGTGTGGGTTATGAAATCTCGTCCTGCATACGCTACTGGAGGACGGTTATACGTGGCAGGAAGCACAGGAAAATCAACCGCTGTGGCCTGGAACAAGATGCTCTCAGAGCCTCGTGGTAAGGCCAGAACAGCCACGGCTGCCAACAGAAGTACGATCATTCTAGCTTTCATTTTAATCTCCTCTCTCGGCATCTCACCTCTGACAAACGTAGAAGACCAGGGTCATAGCCCTGTCTATACTGACCGTTTCCGTGTTCCTTCCTCTTTGAGAGGCTGCTTTGAGAGAATGGTGCTTCAGGGATGGAAGAAGACTAACCCCACTCCCATGCGCTCCAGTGCTTCCTCCGCGTAATAGGTGACGATGGCGCTCTGGTCGTCGAGCGCGGCACACAGGGCGGGGATGGCTTCCGGAGGCTGAATGATGCTCAGGGCACGGGCGGCGCCGGCACGGGTTGACACATCCTCCGCCTGCAGCGCAACGATGAGAGCCGGGACGGCAGGCAGGCCAACGTGGGCCAGGCTATTGGCCGCGATGCGGGAGACGAAGGCGCTGGGATCGGCCAGGCAGCGCACCAGTGCGGCCACGGCTTCCTCGGCGCGCAATTCCCCCAGCCCCTGCGCGGCGCAGGCGCGCACGTTGGGATCGGGATCGTCCAGTAAGGCAGCGAGCAGTTCTCGTGCCGCCTGGGTGCCCACGGCGGCCAGCGCACGGACGGCCCACCAGCGGCGGTCGGGGTCGGCTTCGGCCAGCAGATCGCGCAGCGGGGACAGCACTGCATCGCCATGGTCACGCAAAGCCAGCGCGGACTCTTCGGTATGGGCATCATCGCCACTGGCGATGCTGTCCAGAAACAGTTTGAGTGCGTCAGACATCGAGTTTCTCCTGCGACACCGGTTCACCCACAGCTCTGCGCAAGGTTACCATCATCCCACAGCGCGGTCCGCTGGCCACCCGTTAGTAGTGGAGCTTATGATCCATCTGTTCATTGTTCATTGACCCATTGTTCATTGAGCAGGTAATCCAGGTGCCAGTGTGAGGGTTTGGATGGACGCAGGTGCCGGGAAATGCGGGCCGCCAGTCCGCCCGGCCCATAGGCGCTGCCCACGTAGGCGTACCAGCCGGCCGGGAACCGAACGCGGCCCAATTGCCCGACGTTGACCGTGGCGGGGCACGGCAGCCTCAGAATCAGCACGTAGGTCCCAGGCCGGTCAGGAAGCATACATCCGTCGCTGCCACAAGGCACCGGCGCCCCAGGCCACGGCACATCCCAGTGCCAGCAGCACCGTTCCCAGGATATCCAGTGCCCGTACCGTGTGCTGCTCGTCGAAGCGATAGAGCGCCGGACCTTCGCTGGGATCGGGCATGATCAGCGCAAATAGCCCGCCTAACAGCAAGAGCACGGCCAGCGCGGCCAGCAGAATCACCCGCCACTGGAGCATAATGCTACTCGGCTGGCGGCGGGACCGGCAGGTCCTCGACCGCCACGCTGATCCATTTATCCCCTTCTTCGATGAGCATCACCGGAATGTCGTCGCGGATGGGGTACTTGCGGCCACAGTCGAACTCCTGGCACACGAGCCAGCAACCGTGGACCAGTTCCAGCCGGCCTGGATCGTTGCCGGGCTTGCGGGTCTCACCGCTGACGCAATAGGGACAGCGCAGAATTTTCAACAGGTCTTCGCTTACCATTGGTTGGTTGCCTCCTTGGCTCTCGAGACGCCCCCGAGACGGGGGCTGCGAGCGCTCTTGCGATTAGTATAACACAAGTGGGGAGAGGGTCAAGCAAGTTGAGACGCCGCTTACGGGGTCGAGGTAGGGTACAAGGTAGGGTATACAGTAGGATGATAGGGCGTGGCGGTGGGGGTGGGGGTCTGGCAGAGCCGGGCCTCTTCCAGTGCAGCGGCGTGCGCCGAGGCCGCAGCGCCGACGTCGACCGCGTATTTGAGCATCGTCTCGGCGTCCACGCAGCGCCCGGCGCCCAGATAGGCCCGCCCGAGCGCACTGAAGAGGTCGGCGATGGGACGGTCGGAGTGGATGGCCAGGCTGAGGTCACCCGCCTGCACCAGTGCGCGGGCCGCCTCGAAAGAGGTGACCGACTCCCGCCAGGCCTGTACTACCACGTAGGCCTGGCCCAGCGCAAACCAGAGCAGCGCAGGTGGATCAGGGGTGGTTTCAATGCCTTCGGCCAGGACGTGGATGGCGGTGTTCGGTGCGTCTCCTTCGATGAGCGTCCAGCCACGGTAATAGTAGCGCAGAGGATCGTCGGGGTGAGCGGCAGCATACTCCAGGCTCAACTTCAACAGCCGCCCACTGACGTGGCCTGCGCGGGCAGCCAGCCAGCGGGAGCGGAACGTCTCGGCCTGGAGTGTGGGATCGAGCGCCAGCGCCTGGTCGAAGGCTTCCAGCGCCGGGCCGGCACGACCGAGCAGGCGCAATGTCTCGCCGCGCAGCGCATACGCGGCGACGCTGGTGGGGTCGGCCTCCAGTGCGGCGTCAGTCTCGGCCAGTGCCAGGCGGAGTTTGCCCTGCGCCAGGTAGACGGTGCCACGCGCGACGTAGGCGGGCGCAAAGTCGGGCGCCCGTTGGATAGCCCAGGTGAAGGATTGCAGCGCGCCTTCGGCGTCACCAGCCTTCTGGCGGGCCAGACCATATTCATAGTAGGTCTGCGCAGTGATGGAGAAAGGGGTAGAAGTGGGCACAGGAGTGGGCGTGGGGGCACGGGTAGGAAGCCGCTGGGGTGTGGCGGACGAGGCGGTGCAGGCGGCCAACAGCAGCACCAGGAGACAGCATTGGCTAAGACGCGCCAGATGCATCAGATTCCAGCCTCACTATGTAAATCACGGTAAGCGGGCAAGCCCCCGGCGCCCTCGGCCGCCCGCACGCCGCGCACGATGGCCTGGGCGACGGCCTCGGCGGCGTAGGCTCCCACCAGGTTGACGTCGGCGCGCTTGTTGCCCGCGGCCAGCGCAAAGAGTGTGTCCCCGTCGAACAGCGTGTGCGCCGGGCGCACCGTGCGCGCGATCCCGTCCTGTGCCATCTGCGCGACCTTGTTCGCTTCCTCCTTGTTCAGCCGGGCGTTGGTCGCCACGACGCCGATGACGGTGCTCGAGGCGAAGCGCAAGGCGGCCTTGCCGACCAGTCCGCGCATCACGTCCAACGTGTTGGCCATCTCAGCGGAGTGGAGTTTCCGCGTCCCAGCCAGGATTTCTCCTGTAGCCGGGTCCACCACGTCACCGAAAGGATTGGCAACGACCAGTGCCCCCACGAGCAACCCGCCGCCCAGCGAGATGGCGGCGGAGCCCAGGCCCGCTTTCATCGCCCGGGCCGTACCCAGGATTTTTCCGGCCGTGGCCCCGCTGCCGGCCCCCACGTTTCCCTCCGCGACGGGGCCGCCGGTGGCGGCCTGGCAGGCGGCGTAGCCCATCGCCGCGTCGGGACGCGCGTGTGGATCGCCCAGGTCCAGGTCGAAGAGAATGGCGGCCGGGACGATGGGCACTTTGGCCACGCGAGCGTCGAACCCCACGCCGCGCTCCTCCAGGTAGCGCATCACGCCATCGGCGGCGGCCAGGCCGAAGGCCGAGCCGCCGGCCAGGAGCACCGCGTGGACCTGCTGCACCAGGTGCATGGGGCGGAGCAGGTCAGTCTCGCGGGTGCCGGGCGCGCCGCCCCGCTGGTCCACTCCACCCACGGCTCCCTTCTCGCACAGGACGACGGTGCAGCCGGTCAACCCCAGCAGGTCGGTGGCGTGGCCGACGCGAACGCCGGGGACAGCCGTGATCCCATCAGCAGGTAAAGTTTTCACGTGTATGCCTCCCACTCGAAGGTTGCCGCGGCCTGCTCCCAGATCGCATCCGGGACGGCGTCACAGTCCTCGAAGCCAGCCTCTGGCCGTGCCCCCCCCTGCCCCCCCGTATGCGGGGGGGGGCAGGGGGGGGTGGGCGTGCGCAAGGAGATAACTGCCGATGTTCTGGCCCGTCTCGATGCTGAGCAAGAATGCCCTGGCCAATGCTCCTCCTTCTACCAGCAAGCCACTTGCACGAAAGGCGGCGCGGATCCGGTCGAGGTCGTAGGGAACCGCCCGGTGCTCGACCGACCAGTGATGATCCTGCCAGGTCAGCAGCGCGTACTGGGCGCGCGTGTCGCCGTTAAGCGCTCCGCACACTGCGCCGGGATTGAAAACGAGGCCCCTTGCTTGCTCCTGTTGCCAGGGGATGTGGGTGTGCCCGCAGGCCAACACCGGTTCGTTGATCTGCGCCAGTACTGCGTCCAACGGCATCGGAGCGCGGTCAGGCGGAAGCAGGTCGGCCTTCCTGGCCACACGCAGCGTGAGCGGGTCACGGTCGGGGAAAAGCGGTTCTGCCGGATGGCGTGGGGAGCCGTGCACGACGCGGATAGGCGCGGTGCCAGGCAGGTCAACCGCCTGTTGCTCTGGAAGCGAGGCGATGAAATCCAACGTTACCCGATCAAGGTGAAAGTACGACCAGCGCATTACGGCCCATTGGCTGCTGGCACGCCAGGCGTCTGGTGCCTCTCCTGCATCATAGTCCAGGAGGTAGTTGTCGGTGTTGCCCCGGATCATCCAACCACCAAGTGAGCGCAACAGGTGCATCGTTTCGATGGGTTGTGGCCCGCCGGTAATGAGATCGCCAGCCACGATGATCCCATCCACACCGTACTGTTGTATATCCGTCAACACCGCTTCCAGTGCTGGCAGGTTGCCGTGGACGTCGGCCAGAACGGCTAGACGCATTGGTCTCCTGATCTGCGGGGATCTGCGTTAGTCTGCGTCCCAATCTTGCCTTCACTCGCCAGCAGGCCGGCCACCCGTTCCAGCACAACCTCAGCGACAGCGGCCTTGCTCATCAGCGGCAATTCCTCCGCATCTCCCTCCCGGTCCAGGAGCACCACCCGGTTGGTTTCTGCGCCGAAGCCCGCATCGGGGGCCGTGACGTCATTGGCGACGATCAGATCCAGGCGCTTGGCGGCCAACTTGGCGCGCGCGTTTTCCAGCAGGTCCTGGCTTTCAGCAGCGAAGCCCACCGTGACGCGCGGGAAGCCGGTCGCGGCGCGCTGCTGAGCGACGGCAGAGAGGATATCCGGCGTACGCACCAGTTGTAAGGTCAGGTCACCTTGCCCTTTCTTGATCTTGTGTGGGACGACAGTCGCCGGGCGGTAATCGCCCACGGCAGCCGCCATCAGCAACACGTCGGCCCGTTCGACGGCGGAGACCACGCGGTTGAGCATATCCTGGACGGTGACGACGTCTATGCGTTCTGCGCCGACCGGGGTTGGGAGATGGACGGGCCCGGTGATGAGCGTGACCTCCGCTCCCCGGTCCAGCGCCGCCTGGGCCAGCGCGAAACCCTGGCGGCCGGAGGAGGGGTTGCTGACGAAACGCAGCGGGTCGAAGAACTCGCGGGTCGGTCCGGCGGTGACGACGACGCGCCGTCCGGCTAGCGTCCCTGCCCGCCCCAGCACCAGCCGGACGTGGCCCAGGATTTCGTCCGGCTCCATCATGCGGCCTTCGCCTTCCAGCCCGGAGGCCATGCGCCCGCGGGCCGGCCCGGCGAAGTGCACGCCGCGCGCCCGCAGTGTGGCGACGTTGGCCTGGGTGGCCGGGTTGGCCCACATCCCCAGGTCCATGGCCGGGGCGACCAGCAGCGGGCAGCGGGCGGCCAGCGCCAGCGTGGTGAGCAGATCGTCGGCCAGGCCGTGCGCCAGTTTCGCCAGCGTGTGCGCCGTGGCCGGCGCGATCACGATCAGGTCGGTCGCTTCGGCCAGCCCGACGTGGACGACGTGCGTGGGCAGGACGGCGCTTTCGCCGTCGCCGGGCGCGGCGTCCAGCCGGCCCCACAGGCTGGCGTAGACCGGGCGGCCGGTGAGCGACTGGAACGTGAGCGGGGTCACGAAGCGGGTGGCCGCCTCCGTCATCACCACGTCTACCTGGGCCCCGGCCTGGGTCAGGTGGCTGGCGAGCGTGCAGGCTTTGTAGGCGGCGATCCCGCCGGTGACGCCCAGGAGGATGCGCTTGTCTTTAAGCAGAGGCACCATCTTCTCTCCCTGTGGGCAGGACAAGTTGGCTGTAAGCACTCGTAGGGTTATACCCCTATTTGCTCATTTACAATTTACCCCTTCGGTCAGGAGTAAGTCCACTTGACCGAGTTGTCCAACCCATAAAACCACCGATGTCCGAACCTTTGGCCAGTAGACGCTTGGGGGATGCACTAGACGCAATCATAAGATACCAGAACGCCCATTTGAATCAGAATGGGCGAACAATTTCCCCGGTTTCTGGTGGAATATGTCTCACAACCCTTACCATCTCGTTGATGAGCCAGCATCAAGCGCACTTCTTGGACATCCGGAGCGGTCCGCGATCCTTTCATGGGTGACACTGTCTGACCAAGGGGTAAGTTTTCAATGAGCAAAAAGGGGTATAACCCTACGCGCTCTGACAGGCAACTTGTCCTACGTTACCCCACCAGCCTGTCCCTCGAGTTGCTTCTCGACCCAGGCCAACAGCAGTTCGGCGTGGGTTAACATGTCTTGCGCCATCGAGACGGTCACGATCTCCTCCCCATACTGGGCCGCGGTCTTTCGCTCCAACAACCGGCGCAAGTGTTGTGCTGCCTGCTGTACTCCTTCCAGTTCACCGGCATGCGCAAGAAGCAATTCCACCGCCGCCGCATGATCCCCGTCTCTGGCCACCACGCCGGCCATCCGTGTCACCATTGCGTCTGTGGCTGCGATGGCACAGGTAGGAGCGATGGCGGCTACGGCGATCCAGTTGCCCTCGGCGGCGGAACGCTGCATGGCCCACAGCGTCTGTTGGGCGCGTTGCAGGTAGTTTCGCCAGGCAGTGGATCCAACCGCGCGGATACGCGCTGCATCAGAGCGCCGGCTGACTTTTCTGGCCATCACGCTGTTTCCCTGGAATGGGCCTTCGTCGCCTGCCCTGAGCCCCGTCGAAGGGCCTGCCCGTACACCAGGTGGGAAGGAAGCGAGCCCCTGATGGCCACGCCGTCCCGCAGGGCCTCCAACAGCCACGACTCGCCGCGCTGCGCCCTGGCGGTCAGTTCGTCCCTGGAGAGAGAGCGGACCGAGATCACCCCATAGCGCCGCAGCAGGTCGCCGTCGCGTTGCCAAACACGCTCGGTAGCCCGGCGGGCATCGTCAACCGTTGCCGTCACCAGGAGGACGTCCAGGTCGGAGCGCCAATCGTCTTCCCCCCGCGCCACGCTGCCGTAGAGCAACACGGCCTCCAGAGGAACGTCCATTCCGGCTAACAGTTCAGCCACGGCGGCCTCTCGTTGCGCCTTTTCCGTCGCAAATAGTGGACGCAGTCCCCGTTCCACCAGCGCATGGCGCTCGTTCAAACGATAATAGTAGGCACGTCCGGCCACGCGATAGAGTACGATCAGCGTATCGCTCAACTCCTTCAAGGCCTGGTGAGTAGGCGTCTCCCCCATCCCGATGGCGCGCGCGGTCTCTCGCCCGGTGTGCTCTCCACCGGCGGTACAGAGATAGCGCAGGATTCTCAGCCTGGCCTGGCTTCCAAGCAGGTCGTCCAATGGATGCGTGTAGCGCATTGTTCTCACCCGATATGTGCTAATTATAGCACATAAGAGGCTATAGGACAAGTTGCCAAGCGGCAAACTGGCCCGGCCGGGGACATCCGGTCGGGCCAGTGAGTTGTGAGAGACAGAGGGAGGCTCAGCGATTGCGCACGACGAGCGGTAGATAGACCGGATACCCCACGAACTGCCATACCTCCCCGCCGTTGGCATCGTTCCACGCCGTGCCAATATAGAGGCGGTTGTTGAAGGCGACGGTGCTAACCGACCAGAGTGTGCCTCCATTGTTGCTGTCGCCAAAGCCGTCCGGGTTGACCTGGCTCCACGATGTCCCATTTGTCGAACGCCAGACTTCAACGCCGGTCACCTCATTTCTTGTGCCAGCATATAGATAACCATTGAAGGCGAATGGCGACTCCATTTTGTAGTTGTTGTTGTCACCGAAACCGTTGCCTATCACCTGCTCCCAGGTCGTGCCGTTGAGAGAACGGTAGAGTTGAGCGCCGGTAGCGTCGTTGCGGGTGCCGACGTACAGGTAGCCGCCGAAGATGGCAAAACCGCCTGTCTGGTCATTATCCGAGTCGCCGAAACCGTCCGTGTTGACCGGGGTCCAGGTGATGCCATCATTTGTGCGCCACATCTGAGCAGCCGACGCCGACGAGGCTTCAACTGCCGCGTAGAGGTAGCCGTTGAACACGGTCAAACCGGTGCTGACACGATAGTCGGCGCCGCCGCCGAAGCCGCTAGTGATCACGCTCTCCCAATCGCCGCTGTCTCCGGTGTCGCTGCGCCAGATCTCGAGGCCATCGGTGGCGTTATAGGTGGCGGCATACAGGGTATCGCTGAAAACGGCGAAGGTGACGATGCCTACGTTGTTGGCGTTGCCAAATCCGTCGTCCTCCACCTGCGTCCAGGCCGTTCCTTTGGACGAGCGCCAGACCTGGCCTGCTACCCCATCGTCCCACCAGTTGCCGGTGCCGGCGTAGAGTTGGCCCCTGAACTCGATCATGTCGAAGGCGACGGCGTTGGTGTTGGTATAGGCACTCCCAAAGCCCGGCTCGCTGACCGCCGTCCAGGTGGTCCCGTCGCTCGTGCGCCAAACGCGCGCCCCACTATCCCAGTTCGAAGTGCCGGCGTATAGTTGCCCGGTAAACACTTCCAGCGCAGTTACCCCTGTGCCCCAGCGGTCTCCAAACCCATTAATGTTCACCTGCCGCCAGCCGGGCACGCCGGGGGCATATTTCTGGATGCGGTGGTTGTCGCGGTCGGTCACGTAGACGTTGCCAGCCCTGTCCAGTGCAATGCCCGACGGGCCGATCATCTGGCCAGTGTTCGTTCCCCATACGCCACCGATGGTGGTCAGGTAGGCGCCAGTTGAGTCAAACACCTGGACGCGATTGTTCCACTCGTCGGCTACGTAGACCCGGCCAGCCCCGTCCACCGCTACGCCGAGCGGGTGAGCGAGATGGCTAAAGTCGTCCCCTGACACCCCCGTCTCACCTGCGAACGTCGTGCAGGTGTAATCGCTATCACTCAAGGTACACTTCTGCACACGGTGGTTGTCGGCGTCGGCTACATAGATGTTCCCACTGGCGTCCAGCCCTACCCCCCACGGCCCATTGAAGTGTTGGTTGTCGGTGCCCGTTTCGTCACGTATACCCAACGTGGCTTTGTAAACCCGGCTGCTGCTGAAGACCTGGATGCGCTGGTTGCAGTGGTCTGTCACGTAGAGGTCACCGTTGGCCGGGCTGATGGCCACACCGGTGGGGCATTCGAACTCATAGTTCCCATTGCCCCCGCTGCCGAAGGTAGCAGAGTATACACCGTTGGAACTGAAGATCTGGATGCGGTTGTTGTTTGTGTCAGAGACGTAGATGCGCCCGGCCGCATCTATGGCCACGTTGCCCCCCAGTCCGGGCCACATACCGAGGTGGGTATTGTCATCGCCGTAGACTCCGGCCTGGCCTATCGTCCACTGTTGAATGCCAGCAGCGTTGAGTTTGACCAACCGAAGTCCCCGGTTCTCTGTGACGTAGATACTGCCATCTGAAGCCACCGCAATGCCCCAAGGCGTGTTCAGGCGGACATTGTCGGCCACATAGGGCACACCACTGACCCCGGCAAAGGTGCCCAGCGCGCCACCGCTGCTGTTGTACTTGCGAATCGTGCCGTCCTCCCAATCGCTGACGTAAACGTTGTCCGATGAGTCCGCGGCCACGCCAGAAGCCCCTATGAACCCGCCGGCAAACGCGCTGCAGGTCCCTGCACTGTTGCACTTCTTGACACGATGGTTGCCGTTGTCGGCAATGTAGACGTTGTCGTTGTCACCAATGCCTATGCCGCAGGCCCACGAACTCAGCTCGTCATCACCGCTTCCCTCGCTGCCGCCGTGGAAGGTGGTACAGGTCCAACCAGCCGCGTAGGTACAGCGCTGCACGCGAAAGTTCCCCGTGTCGGCAACGTACAGCCGGTTACTGCTATCAAAGGCAATCTGGGTTGGCCGGTTGAAGTGGGTGTCGTCGCTCCCGGCAACACCCGTCTCACCGATCGTGGTGCTGTAGACCAGGCTGCCCTCAACGGTGGACGTGTAGACCTGGACACGATGATTCTCGGTGTCTGAGACATACAACCGTCCCGCGCTGTCGAAGGCGATGCCACGCGGGCCGTTGAAATGCTCATTATCGGCCCCGGTGTTCCAGGGATCGGCGTCTGGGAACCTTTGGACTGGTGTACCACCGGTATCGAATTCCTTGATGCAGTGGTCCATCACAACCCAGATGTGGCCATCGCTGCTTTTCACGGTAACGTCATTGGGGTAACTCAGGTAATCGTCGTGGTGCCAGGGAAGGCCGGCATGACCCACGATCAGTTGGTTGGCCCCAGTCGCGTTAAACTTGAGCATGCGAAAACCACGCTCCTCGACCACGTACAGATCGTCGCCGTCGTCAATGAAAAGCCCGTAGGGAGTGTTGAGGTGCTGAGCGTCGGTGGGGTAGGCTTCCTCCGTCACCCCAAACGTCTGCACGTAGCGGAAACTCAGCCCCGGCTGGCCCAGGGGCACGGCAGGGGCCCTCACCCCTTCGACGGAGTTTATCCCGAGCGGAGCCGAGGGGCTCAGGGCAGGCCCTTCTTCTGATGTGCCGCCGTCCGGCGGCTCCTTGGCCGCCACGGCCGCCGTCAGGACGAGCGTCAGGCTCACGAGCAGCCCCAACCAGATGAACGTTCGCGCTTTCATTGTACCCTTCCTTTCCTCTTGCTATTTGTAATGGTGTATCGAGTTTGCGTGCGGAATATGCTTCCGGGAGTTTCATCTGTCCATAGGCTCACCT
>Ga0315289_10010017_pt1 | contig 13602 bp, 26 predicted proteins | sample YL17G11_40_MG_FD_203452 | JGI IMG/M metagenome (GOLD analysis project Ga0315289, IMG submission 203452) | Sediment microbial communities from Yellowstone Lake, YNP, Wyoming, USA - YL17G11_40 | ecosystem: Environmental > Aquatic > Freshwater > Lake > Sediment | place: USA: Wyoming | collected...
ATGATTGTGTTTATGCTGCGATTCATTGTGGAGATGAATTTAGAAGAAGATTTTTGGATAAACGAGAAGATGAAGCAAGAGAAACTAATGGAGATGTTGAGTAATGGAAAACGTTCATATTTCAGCTATAATTGACAGTGTTTGTAAAAAATGCGGAATAAATTATACTTCTTCCAATCCTTATTATACTACTTTAGTAGAAGATGCTATGAAATTAAGTGCAATTTATAAGGATTTAAAATGTATATTAGGAAATTTACAAGATATAGAAGATAGGCATAATCTTAATCCACAAATTGTAGTTAAATTAGAACAAGCCATTAAAGAGTTATTTGAAGCCGACCATGTAATTATTAAAGTAGCAAAAGAATTAATGGAGAACAAAAATGATACAATGCCCAAAATATAATCTTCTAATAAATGAAGAGACAGAGTGTATAGGGAGTTGTATTTTTTGTCTTATTTATTATGATAACGGAAACAGAAAAGTGCAATGCCAATTTAATGAATGGTATCCTGGATTGAAAAAAGGAAGGGAAGTACAATGAAAATAGAAAAAACAAAAAATAGTATTGATATTGAATTTAAAAATGGAATAATAATTGGTATTTGGGAAAGTTTATCGGAAATTATTTTTTATAAAAGATTTAATTGGAATACTTGGCAATTTATAAATATTGAATTTGAAAATGATAGAGCTATGCATGGATTAGAATTTACTTTTGTTTTATTGTGTTGTGGTCTTAGGATAAGAATTCCTACCCATCCTAAAGAAGAACATAAAATCCATAAGACAGTTATGAAATCTTTAGATATATTAAAAGAATCTTGTTATGGTTGGGTAAATAAGCAAATGTATGATAAATTTAGAAAAAAAGAAGGAAATTATATACAAATAGATAATATAAAAAGTAAAAGACGAAATAAAAAGGTATTTATACAATAAGGAAATAATATGATAACTTATATCAAATTAATTTTACAAATAGTAGCAATTATTTGTTTTAGCGGATTAAGTGTTATTGGATTAATTCAGAAAGATTGGAATATGGGAGTGGTAGTAAATATATTATTAGCAGTTTTTTATATCTTCCTTTACTTTCAGCCGATTAAATAATGAGTGATAGATACTATATTAAAAATAAGAAAAAAATACTTATTAGGGCTAAGATTAGATATAAACAGAACCGCAAAGAAATTTTAGAAAAAATGGAAATATATAGAAAACAAAATAAAGAAAAAATTTCCAAACAAAGAAAAGAACATTATAAGAAAGTGAGAAAAATTAAATTACAACAAGATAAGGAATATTATCAAAAGAATAAATGTAAAATTTTAAAAATGCGTCAGAAATATAGAGATTCCCACAGGAAACAATTATCTAAATATTTTAAAAAGCACTATCAAATGATTAAAGAAGTAATAAATGCACATTATAAAAAAAGAAGACAAGAAGATGCAAAATTTAGAATAATATGTAATTTGCGTATTAGATTGTGGAAAGTTTTAAAAGGAATCAAAAAAAGCCAATCTACTATGAAATTACTTGGCTGTTCTGTCAAACAATTTAAACAATACATTGAGAAACAATTCACTAAAGGAATGAATTGGCAGAATTATGGTAAGTGGCATATAGACCATATCAAACCTTGTTGTAGATTTGATTTAACCAAACTTTCTGAACAAAGAAAATGTTTTAATTATAGAAATTTACAACCATTATGGGCGATTGATAATTTAAGGAAAAATAAACAATGAATCGTATTATCTTAATTGACTCAACGAATATTCAATTTAGGGCGGTCTTTAGTTATCGAAAGAATCCCCAGATTCCGGCAACCTGGCTTTATTTAAATATGATTACTGCATATTTAAATGCTCTTAAAGTGGATTTAGATGATAAAGTTATTCTGGCTCAGGATTTTGGAAGTTGGCGTAAAGAAGTAGACCCGACATATAAAGCCCAACGCAAGGATTATCGGGAAAGTCTGGAAGAAAAACAATGGTGGGATACTCGATTTAAGGAATTTAATGATTTGTATTTAAAGTTGGATAGTTCTACTCCCTGGTATCTACTGAAGTCTTACAAAGCAGAATCTGATGATTGGGCTTCAGTTGCCTGTAGAGTCTTCAAAGATAAGGAAATTATTTTAGTCAGTTCAGATAAGGATTGGGAAATGTTGTGTTATTGGAATAATGTCAAAATTTATTCTCCCTTGAAAAAAGGCAAGAATAGATTTAAGGATGTTAAAAATCCTCTTAAAGTATTAATGGAGAAGATACAGGGAGATGTTTCGGATAATCTTATCGTCAAACCTTCTTCTGAGGCAGAATTTAATCGCAGAAAACAGATTGTCGATTTAATAAATTCGCTTCCCGATTATATTGAACAACCTTTGAAAGAGAAATTGATGTCTTTATTTCCAAAAAATATGTATGTGGATAAAATTCCGTTTCCATCAATACAAGCAAAAGTTAAGAAAATTTATAATTTATAATAAGGAGAATAAAAATGGAATACAAAGTAATAGTCAATGCTTTTGAAAATGGAACAGAAGGAATAGCGACTTTTTTAGAAACCGAAGAAATTAAAGATATTATGGCAACTATTGAAGATTATCAAAGTAAATTTAAAGGTAATGCAATAACGGAAGAAGTGGATTTGAAATCGGCTTTAAATATTTTAACTGGAATTCATAGCGAAGTTACTATAATTGCAGCAATAGCCGAGGCATACGCAGAAACCAATGAAGCCAGGGCATTATTGATTGCTAAGAATACTCCAGTAGATGATGGTAAAGGGGGACAAAAAGCCCCTACAGATGAAGTAGCAAAGGCGATGTCAAAGGATAAGAATTTACCCTATCTAAGAACCGCTAATTTATTTACAGCGTATAGCAAAGTCTGTGGACAGAAAATAATGACGATTCAATCCATGATGAATTATTTAAAGAAACCTATTCCTCCACAAGGATAAAATGAAAAAATTAGCAGTAATCAGAAAAGTTGCCAAGACTCCTTGTTATTGTTGTAATGGAATGGGATTATTAGAAATACCAAAGATACAATTTATTTTAGCAGGAAATATCAAATTTTGTCAATATAAAAAGCCTCTTATTGAAGTAAAAAAATTTGTTAGGAAATATTTACCACATTTCATTTGTAAAGTATGTAATGGAACAGGAAAATATCGTGAAACTCATTATATTATTTCTGATGGCAAAAATGCTATTGATGCGGATTTTATAAAATGACAAAGAAAGAAGAGTTAATTTAAAAACCAAAAAAACAAGGAGAAAACATGACTGAAAAAAGTGAATATAAGGGTAAACCAATTTTAATTCTAAAAAGAAATGAAGAGGATAAATTTCCTTTCTCATTCGGTCTCGGTAAAGCAAAATTGATTATCGAGAACATCGAAGAGATAAAAAAGTTCGTTGCAGAACAAGCGGGAGAATAAAAATGCAAATTAATGAACTTACAGTAGTTGGTAATTTAACTAAAGACCCCGAACTTAAATATTTGAATTCGGGTGCTGCTGTTGTAAATTTGTATATTGGCATTAATAGGAAATGGAAAGCAAAAGGAAGTGATGAACTTAAACAGGAAACAGTTTTCATCAATGTCGTAGTTTGGGGAAAAGAAGCGGAACGTTGCGGTCAAACTTTGTCTAAAGGACAAGAAATATTAGTTAGGGGAAGATTAACTCAAAGGTCTTGGGAAGATAAAACAACTCAGAAAAAAATTACAATCACTGAAATTAAAGCAGATAATGTGATACCCACTCCTAAGAGAGAATCTTCAGAAGAACAAGGAGGAGGCGAGGAAGATGGAAGGTAAAATAACTATTAAGAACAAAGCTCCTGGTGGTAAATTATGTGATGCGGAAAACATCTGGTATAATGTAGAAACTACAATCATTCCTCAGTTAGATAAAATTAATAAAGGGGATGAAGTTTCTATCGTTTATACTAAAAAAGGAGTTTCTCGGACTATTTCTAAAATCACTAAAGCAACTGTTGAAGTTCCTAAAGTAGAAACCCCAAAAGTAACTACTCCAACAGACCCTACAAAACCTCACTGTAAAGATTGCGGTAAGGAATTAAAAGATTCAAAATACGAAACCTGTTTTGATTGCAGTAAGAAAAAGAATCCTGAATTGGGAACGGGAAGTTATCATTCTGAAAATCCCGAAAAAACTGCCCAAATCCAAAGAAGCAATGCCTTAAATGCAGCAGCAGCAGTGTCATCTGGACAACAATTTATTCATCCCGAAACAGGCGATATTGACCCAGAAAAAGCCGCACAATTTACCATTAATTTAGCCCAGAGATTTTTAACCTGGTTACAACTTAAATAGGAAGTCGGGAAATTTAATTTTCCGATTATAATAGATGATAGCCAATATTTATGATAAACTCTTTGATTATCTAAAAGAAAAGATACCAGAATTTCAGAAAACTAAAGTATCTGGTCGCCACATTTTTTCTTGTCCAAATTATAAAAAACATTATTATAATCCCACAGATACTTCGGCTACAGTAATTAATGGAACCGAAAAGATTGCCTGTTCAATTTGTAATTGGATAGGAACCATTTATGATGCGGTAAGAGTGCTTGAACCAGATAAAAAAGACAAAACAGATGAGGAAATTACTATCTATTTAATGGAAAGTTTAAAATTAGATATGTATAGTGAATTAGATTTTTATGTGAAATATAATTGGTCTTTGACTCCTATAGCAAAAAATAGTAATAATCCATTTAAGGATAATTGGCAAAATACAGAAGTTAAAGATAAAATACAGTGGATTAAATGGTTGAATAATGGATATAATTTAGGAATTAATTGTAATTTGAGTAAAGTAATAGCAGTAGATGTCGATAATAAACCAATTTCTGACATAATAAAAATTCAACGAGAAGAATTGATTAAACTCCTGGAAGATTCTAAAACTTTAATGCAAAATACTCCGCATGGGGGAAGACATTATGTATTTTTAACCGATGCAGAAATTCCTCAAAAAGTAGATATAGCCGGATTGCATATCGATACTCGGACAGAAAAAGGAGCACTTGCTATTGCCCCATCGAAAGTAGATAACAATTCTTATGTTTGGATAAATTTAGGCACTGAAATTAAACCAATTCCTCTAGAAATTAAATCTAAGTTATTGGAACTAATGAAGGTAGATTTGGGTAGAAAGGAACAAATTGCGACAGACAAACCGATAATTATTACTCCTGGTGGTAGAAATGATACCTTATGTAGGATTGGAGGAGTTCTAATTAATAAATTTAATCCTCCCCAAACTAAATATCTTTTAGGGTTAATGAATAATACTTTTATGAAGCCCCCATTACCAGAAAATGAAATTCAAGCAATGTTAGGTAGTTTGGCTAATTATAAAGAGAGTAACGAAGAAACCCAAGAGAAGATGATTTATGAATATTTAAAACAAATGAATAAAATCCACACCAAAGATGCGGTTGAAAGTCTGCACTTGGCGAGAGGAATTGTAGATGCTCATTTATCAAAATTCGCTAAAGAAGGAAAAGCAATTCGATTAGATAGGGGATATTATCAATGTCGAGAACAGATTATTTGGTCAGATGAAAAACCTCAAGATATTATAGAATATAAATATAAAGTTCCTTTATTCCATGACATAATGACCTTCGAGGATGGAGATGTGTTAATTTTGGGAGCTGCCCCTAACGCTGGCAAGACGACGATTGCTATGAACATTATCAGGGAATTGATACTACAAGGAATTAAACCGTATTATATTTATTCAGAATCTGGTTCACGATTCCAGAAACTAGCAAAGGCTTTTAATATTGAAGGAAAATACTGGTATAAAGAATCCGTTAATCCCTTAACTATAGAATTAGCAAAAGATTCTTTTACTATCATTGATTGGCTCGACCTGGGCAGGGAAGGATTTGAAAAAACTGCTACAGTATTGGAATATTTAGGAACTGAAATGAGAAATAAAAGAGGTATATTAATTATTTTTACACAATTAAAACCAGAGAGTCAAGATTGGTTTGCTCCCAATCTTATTACACAGTATCCTACCTTTGCTGCCAGATATATTCAGGATGACGAAATGAAAACATCAGGTCATTGGGATATTTCAAAGATTAAGGAACCCAAAGGGAATTGGACAGTTTATACTTTGCCCTGTATCTATGACAAAACTACAAAAATTTTTGCAGTGAAAGATTTAACATGATAGGACTATCAAAGAAACAACTAAGGTATTTATATATAACAAAAAAATTATCTGCTCCAGTTATTGCTCGATTATATGGTTGCAGTTCTTGTTATATTTATAATTTATTAACTAAATTTAGTATTACAATACGCAATGCCAGTAAAGCTATGAAAGTTTTATTTAAAAATCCTAAACACCACCCAAGTTATAAAGATGGTAGGTCTGTGAAACCTCATTATTGTATAAAATGTAAACGTAAAATTCATTGGAAAAATCAATCAGGTCTATGTAAACACTGTGTTATGAATAAAAATTGGAAAAGTGCATTATATCGAGAAAGAAGATTAACCGCATTGCATACTCATCATATTGATGGAAATGGTCTAAATGATAATAAAACAAATAAAGATAGATTAACTCCAAATGAACATAGAAAAGTGCATAAAAGTCTTTTACAAATTGTCTGGAATTTAGTTAGAAATCATTATATTGTTTATGACAGAATAAAGAAAATATACAAAGTAAAGGATTTGACCTAATGAATTGTTTAATTTTAGATACAGCAACCAGAAACTTTTTAGGAATCACTTCTCATTATTTTAATGGAATTTACATTTATTTTAAAGAAGACTATCCACTAATAAAACTATGAATAAATTAAATAAAACCATTACGACTGCAAAACGGTTAATTAATCTTCCTTACAATAAATTTAATTTAGATAATTATTTTCCTATTCTTTATAAAACATTTAAAGAATTAGGATTTAAGATTACAGATTCAGAATTACCTATTAGATTAATGTCAGGAAAACATACTAATTCAGGAATAGTTACTTATAATCAATTAGTGTCTCCTTATAGAAAGAAAAATATTTATATTATAGGAAAAGGAATTCTTTTTGATTCTGGTGGTATGAATTTAAAAGATGAAGATTTCAGTGATATGACGGGAGATAAGGCCGGTATGATAATTGCGTTAGCAGTCGCCAATTATTTAAAGGGAAATGTAATTGCCTATTGTCCTATTACCACTAATTTTATTCATACCTCTAACATAATTCCTGGGGATGAAATAAAGATAGGTAAAAAAATAGTTAAAGTAACCGATACAGATGCAGAAGGTAGACTTATTTTAGCCGAAGCATTATCGACTCTAAATATAGGAAAGAACGATATTGTAATTACTATAGCGACTTTGACCGGAGCAGTGGGATATGCAATTGGTGATAAAGCTACGGGAATATTTTCTGATAACGAGAAATTAATAAAACAGTATACTAAAGCCGCTCAGGAAGCCAAAGAATATGTATGGAGATTGCCTCTTTGGGATTATTTACAGAAGAAATACTATGATAAAAAAGTAATTGATAATTATAACAAGAAAATTAAAGAAGGAGCTACACAGGCTGCAATGTTTGTGAAACAGTTCGTGCCTTACCCAAATAACTGGATTCACCTTGACATAGCCTATAGTTCCTTTAATGAAGGAAAAGCGACGGGAGTACCGATTAAATCATTAATAAATTTTATTAAAAATTTAAAATGAAGACGATAAATATAAGAATCCCGATTTGGAAATACAAGGCGATTGGAATCGCCGAATGGAAGGCAACTGATGATTTTGAAATCAAAATATCTTACAGGACTAAAGATAAAGAATTACTTTATCCCGATACTTACTTTATTACAAAAGAAGAATTGGTTAGGTTCCCATTAAAGTATTTAGGCGGGTTATTTGTTTACGTTGTTCCCATAGAAAAACTACATATTAAAAAGGAGAGTAAAAATGTCAGAAGATAACAAAAAGACCCCAGGACAAGAAGACCCCATTCGTGAGGCGGTACCTCAGAGAGAACTTACCCCTGACGAGATTGCTCAACAGGCAGCGAAAGAAATTGATGCTATCTTGACTAAATACCATTGTAGACTGGTGCCAACCCATGAATTAAAAGTCGTAACACTTCCTAAACAATAGGAGCAGTCATGTTCCAGAAAAAAAGAATCGTACAAGACAGTGAAATAAAAGAATCTTGCGTTGGTAATGGGCAATGTGAAGGAATGTGCCGAGATAAATATTATGCCATTTGCTGTGCCCATCAGAAATATTATGTTGATTATGCGACAGGGAAACCTATGAGGGTTTATTTGCCGCCACCAGAGGAACGGAAATGAGAATAAAAAGTGTTTTAATTTGTTATAGACACGACCAATACGATATTTTTTATGAGGTAGGCAGAACAGGAGTAACCCAAATAGTAAGAAAAGAAAGACATGGGGAAATGGCAATGATTTCGATTTATGAAGTATATAAAGAAAATATTTTAATAGCTACAGTAGAACGACCTGATGTAATAACTTATTTTGAGGAATAGATGTTAAACCTAAGCGTTTGTAATATTTTCAATATTAAGAACACGATTTATTTATGGCATCGGATAGCCGGAAAACTCTGCCTATTTAAGGACAGTTCATTTTATCCTTACTACTTTGAAAAAGCCCCTGCAGGAATCTTTAGGGGATATGACGGTGCCCGATTAATTAAAAAGACCTGTCAAGACCCTTATCAAGTTTCTCAAAGACGAACTTTAGAAAGTTATGAATCTGATATTATCTTTACGAAAAGATATTTAATTGATAAAATTAATATCACAAAATCCCCTATTAGGTGGATAATGTTAGATATTGAAGTTCTGACAAAAGAGTTCCCCAATGCTCATGTCGCAAACAAACCGATTTCTTATGTAACTGCCTATGACAATTTTGATAATGAATATAAACAATGGACTTTAAATGATGATGGTATTTCTGATATTTTAGTAGCAGAACAAAAAATTAAAGAAAATTTAATTGTCTGGATAAAATCTAAATCTCCTGACCTTATTATAATGTGGAACGCCTACAATTTCGATTATTTGTATCTTTGTAATAGGTGGACTGATTTTCCTGAGAGAATCTCTCCGATTGGAAAAAGATTAAAACGAAATAACTTCCCTGCAGGAATTTCAATTATTGATTATCTTGCCTGGGATAAAAAAATTTCCCATGACCGTAGAAAGTCTTATGCTCTGGAGTATGTAGCCCAAGAAGAATTAGGAACTCCATTGAAAAAGAAAATAGATTTTAGTGTTATGTCCGAAGATTTGAAGCAACGAAACTTTGAGGATGTTCATTGGATGGTAGAAATCGAAAAGAAAAAGAATTATATTCCTTTATTTAATGACATTCGGATTCTGTCAAAATGTCTTTGGGAAGATATGGAAGCAAATTCTAAAATAATTGACCAATTACTATTACAGGAAGCCAAAAAATTAAATGTTATCTTACCTAAGAAACCCGAATACCGAGAAGAAGGCGAAGAAATTCCCGAAGAAGAAAAATTTGAAGGAGCATTTAGAAAAGCATTTAAGATAGGAAGATTTGTACAAATAGGTTCCTATGATTTAAGTGGGGCATATTTATATTCGGGGATAGATTTATGTTTAGATTCTACTAATATAATGGCAAATCCCGAAGGTACTATTCCAGTAAGAATTACTGACCGAGAAACAAATGAAATCAAAGAAATTTTAAATATTCGCCAAAATTCTAATGCTTTATTGCCTTCATTATTTAGGAAATTAATCAATGAAAAAGTAAGATATAAAGAATTAAAAAAGAATACCAATCCAGAACTGCCAGAATATAAAGATATAGAAGGAAAATATGAAGCAATTAAAGCGATATTTTTAAGTGCTTACGGATGTATTGGAAATCGAGGATTTAGATTATTTAATCCCAAAGTAGCGGGAATGATAACCTCGGCAATAAGAGATTTAATTCTCTATGTTAATACAGAATTAAAAAAATTAAATTTTGAAGTTATATATTCAGATACCGATTCTTGCATGATTCAAGATGGGGGAGTTGATATTTCTAATTTATTAAATGAATTAATTCAGAAATGGTCGATGGAACGATTTGGAAAAAAATCATCTATTATTTTTGATTATATCGGAAATTATGAATCTATTTTTATAATAGAACGTTGCCACTATAAAGGTTGGCTTCGACAAAAATCAGGACTGAAAGAGGAGACAAAAGGTTTAGAATCTAAACGCAAGGACTCTACTACTTTTATGGCTAACTATCAAGGAACATTGGTAGACAAAGTATTGGCAGGAGAAAGTAGGGAAGTATGTTTAGATTATACCATACAAAAATTAATTGAAATAGAAAAAGCCCCATTAGAGAATATTGCAATGCCTTGTAAGATTGCCCCAAATAAAGAATATAAAAATGAACCTATTTTTGCCAGAGCTTTACGATATACTAAAGAGATAGTAAAAGACTTCGACCCAAGACCAGGAGAGAATTTTTATTGGATTTATGTTGAACCATTTGGAATTGAAGAAAAGCCTGGAAAGAAAACAGTAAAAGGAATTATTAAGGATACCATTACTAAAAAAAGCAAAGATGTCATGGCGTTTGATTTAGACCATAAAAACCATATTGAATTATTAAATATTTCTATAGACTGGCAGAAAATGAAGGAACGTAATATTCTTAACAAAGCCGAGACCGTTTTCAATGCAATGAAATGGGATATAACGAACTTAATTCCAGTAGTAGTAAAGAAAGAACGCAAAAAGAAGGTAGAAGATGATTAGTTTAAAAGAATTATTAGGTATTTTACTCGTTTTAACTGGAATTCTGGATGCTATAAAATACACCGTTCAGGCTAATAAAATTCGCCGAGATAAAATAGCCAGAATGTCCAGAAAATTCATTAATTGGGCATTATTAAATGATTATGTAAGATTAATTTATGGGATTGTTATTTATGATTGGTTTATTATGACATCGGCTTTGTTGGCTCTTATTTGTATGACAGATTTATGGATAACAATTTATCGGTTTTATCCCTATCGCAAAAGGGGACTATTAAATTTTAAAAGACCTCCTGTAATTAAATATTTATGGAATAGTCTCCAACCGAATTATTGGAGAAAAAGACTATGAAAACCTATCAAAAAGCAGGAATAATCTTCGGTGCGGGATTAATCGAACAATTAGGTTACACTCTTTATCTTTTGGCAATAAATAGATATATGATTATGACTTCCTCAATTTTAATGTTTGCATATATGGTAGTCTACCTTTTAATTATTAATTATGCAATTAAGGATGGGAAAAATTCATTGCCTTTATTAATCGTTTATGCAATTTCAAGTGGAATAGGAAATTGGATAGCAATGGCACTTAAAATTATTAAATAAAATGAAAAAACCAATTCGTAATTATCTTAAAATTTTAAATGAATTTATTAATTTACAAACTCCATTTGATACGGAAATTGTAGATTCCATTCACTATGATATTTGTTATCCTTTTATTTCTTTACATAATCATTCAAAATTAGCTAAATGGAATGTAGTAATAAATAGTGGAGCACATGGAACAGAATCTATAAGTATTAAAGTTATGTTAAGATTTTTACAAGAATTTAATAGAGAATTTTTAGGATATTATAATTTCACTATTTTTCCCATTGTCAATGCTTTCGGTTATAGATTTGCTCGCAGAAAAAATGGAAACAATCAATATGGAAATAATGGATTTAATCAGAAAAAACCAGAAAGTATAACTCCTGAAGCCAAATTAATTGAAGCTACTATTCCTCACAAAATAGATTTATTTATTGATATTCATTCCGATTCTGGTAAATCAGGATATTATCTTTATGAAAGAAAACGACCTGATAAAAAAAGTCTGGCAGAGAGTAGTTTAAATGAATTAAAAAAACAAAAATTTCCTATAATAGAAACAGGCACTGTTTATGATGAAAAATGTATTAATGGCATTATTGTGCAGCCAATAAAAGATGGAAGTATGGATGATTCCATGTTTCAAAGAGGGGCAATTTATTCTTTATGTATTGAAATACCTGGAAAAATATCAGAAGACCAACAAATTATTGGAGGTTTAGTTTTATTAAATTCTATTCTCAAAAATTTTAAGGAGTTAAAATGAAAAAGAATAATCAAGAAATCTACGACCCGACTCCTACCTTAGATTATGATGCCATTAAAAGACTGCAGCGATTAGAAAGACGAGAGATATTTTTGATGGATGAAATAGACTGTGCCTCTGTTGGGGATGCAATCGAAGATATTTTGTTTTTGGAAGCGAAGGACAAGGAGAAACCCATTGCTCTTTATTTATCTTCTCCTGGAGGCTCGGTAGGAGACGGTTTTGCTTTGATAGATATTATGTTAAATTGTAAATGCCCAATTAAAGTCATTGCTATAGGTGAAATAGCAAGTATGGCCTCGGCAATTTATATTGTCGGTACTAAAGGTATGAGACTTATTGGCAAAAATGCCTGGATTATGTTCCATCCTATTTCTCAGGACATGAGAGAAGATTATGTTAAATTTCAGAAGTCAAGAGTCCTCCAGGCTGAGGATTTACAGAAGCAATACGAAGAAATAGTCTTTAAGCATACAGAAATTCCCAAAGATATTTATAATAAGTCAAGAGATGCGGAACTGTGGCTTCCGGCTGCTGAAGCGATTAAATATAAGATAGCAGACGATTATTATAGAGGAAGACAATGATAATAATAGGCATAGATAATGGGGTGTCCGGTAGTATTGGATTTATTAGTGAAACTAAAGTAGGATACTATAAAACTCCTATAATTAAACAATTGAACTATACCAAAACAAAAAGATGGATTCATAGGATAGATTATTCATTATTAAAACTAATGCTAAAGAACTTTAAAGAAGATGTTCGAGAAGAAATAGAAAAAGTTATTGCATATATTGAGAGACCGATGGTGAATCCCACTCGGTTCCAGGCTACTGCTTCTGCTTTAAGGGCTTTGGAGGCTACACTTATAATACTAGAAGAATTAAAAATCCCTTATATTTATGTAGATAGTAAAGAATGGCAAAAAGATTTACTTCCTAAAGAATTAAAAGGAGAGGAATTGAAAGAGGCTTCATTAAATATAGGAAAGAGATTATTTCCTAAAATAGATTTTACCGGATTCAAAGATGCAGACGGAATTTTAATTGCCGAATGGGGAAGGAGAAAAAATGGCTCATAAAACTCACTGTGAAAGATATTTAAATGAAAAAAGGCGAATTAGAAATAAGAATCGAATATTAGAAAAAAGAATAAATAAACTTATAAAATCAAGAGAAAAAGGAATAGTTACCAATCCTAATAATAATTTAGAAATAAAAAGAAAATCGATAGATGATATTAAACAATCTTGTAAAATTGGTCGCCAAAGAGAAAAAATAAAATGATACTATTTATTGTAACTCTAATTATTGCGATAATTATACATGAGGCAGGACACCTTATTATTACCCAATTGGTAGGGGGCA
>Ga0315289_10010018_pt1 | contig 13601 bp, 13 predicted proteins | sample YL17G11_40_MG_FD_203452 | JGI IMG/M metagenome (GOLD analysis project Ga0315289, IMG submission 203452) | Sediment microbial communities from Yellowstone Lake, YNP, Wyoming, USA - YL17G11_40 | ecosystem: Environmental > Aquatic > Freshwater > Lake > Sediment | place: USA: Wyoming | collected...
TGGGGTATTCGATAATATCAAAAATGCGTGCCATAGTTCTCTCCTTTTTGGTCAAATCAACATCTTTATTATAGTCTATCGGATGTTTTGATACAAGTATTTTATACAGATTAATCTACGCTACTGTGTCTAAAAAGTTTTATTGAACTCCTGCAAAATCAAGAAGGAAGTACGTACTAACGGCTTCGGTCGTTGGCCTGAAGTAAAATGCGACTGCCTGTCCTGGCGGGCTAGGCCAGGGAAGTCGTCACGACATAAAGCCGAAAGAACTTTCACAAGAAACCTATTGCGTGGTTGCAACCGAAGCCAGAACATTGAATACGTAGACGAACACTGCTCCACTCAGGCACGAAAAGATCAGCGCCAGGATGGTGGTGGCGATCCCCGTGGCCTTGGAGCGGATCCAACCTGCCAGCCCGATCCCTGCCAGTAGGACAAAGATCGCGCCGTAAGTATCGAACAAGGCATAAGCCCCCAGCGCGCCCAGGTTGTAGAAAGTCCTGTTCGTTTCTGCGACGACAGCGTATATCAACACGAAAGCGAGCAATGCAAGCAAGAACATGAACGTGGCAATTGCAAATAAAGTGGTGGTGGCCGTGACGACTTTTCCTTTCTTCTCCATTTCGATGAGCTGCATGAGGGTAGCAAAGGCAAATCCTCCCAGAATGCCAACCAATGTGGCATAAATGCCGTTTTCCTGGAGCACGAGATCAACATTCATAGCGCCTCTTTACTAAGTTTTCCTTTATGGGATGCCCCACAACCTGACAGTGCTATCCGCATAACCTGCGGCTAATAATTTACCCTCGGGTGAGAAAGCGATAACCGGCGATGGGGCAAATCTAAATATTCTCATTACCGGCATTGACCAGCCTGGATACACTTCGAGGGTACGCAGAAGTGCGCCATCTGCTACTTGCCATAACCGTATTTTCCCATCTGATAACCCGGCAGTCAATATCTGTCCATCCGGTGAGAAAGCCAAGCTTTCTGTTGTATATATTTCGGATTGGCTGCCTGTTTCTATGGAGCGCAGAAATGTACCCTCTGGAACGTTCCATAATCTTATGTCGTCGGATCCTCCCGAGGCTAGGATTTTTCCATTGGGAGAATAAGCAATGGCCTCCTCGCCGCTTGCTGGTAAAGTGGCTATCGGAGCATAATCGGACAATCGCCGAATTTCTATATTGTTCTGACCTCCGGCAGCAAACGTTTCTCCATCGGGCGAAAAGGCCACAAGCCAGCCGTGTTCCACTACATTGAAGATGAGTTGAATATCTTTGAGCTGCACCAAGTGTACTGCTTCCTTTACGCAAACGTAATTAGCGTTTAATCCTACCAGGTCTGGTAAGACTATACGCCCTCCTGTGAGTAATAAGTCACCTTTGAGAGCGAAAGATACACTTTAAATAGGTTCATTCACGGAGACAGGTGATGGTGGTGGTAATTTCGTTACATCCTGGCAATCTGCACTCTGACTAAAGGTCGCTGATAGACCCTTCTCTGAAATCGGCCTCAATCTTGTTATGCTGTCCATGGATCCCGAAGCTAACGTTCGACCGTCTGGTGAGAAGGCCAGGCTAGTGATATCGCGGGTATGCCCTGGTAATATATTCAGCAACGTGAGATCGGGTATCTTCCAGAGCAGAATGTTGAAATCCGATACAGATGCCAGGATCGACCCGTTGGGTGAAAATGCGATGTTCCCCTGGTTCTGGCTGTCACCTGACGGATTGCCCTTCCAGCGAGCCAGTTCAATAATCCGGCTGGCATTTTCCGTGGAGATGGTTTCGGTCACTTGAGGGAGCGGCGTGCCAATCGAGACTGGTTGGAAAGGTGTCAGCGTGGGAGTTATGGTTGGCGTGGGTGTGCTTGTAGGTGTGCTCGAGGGCGTTGATGTGGAGGTTATTGCGGTGGGAGAGGTTGGCGATGGAACCTGGGCAGTGTTGAAGCCCTGACAAGTGGAGATAACAAAGATGATCATCAACGAGGCTGCGATCAATAAGGCTTTTCTACCTCGAATGAACATGTGTGCCTCCTACAAACTATCTCGGCTTCTTCATCGGCCTGCCCGACCCGCCGCCGCGCACCATCAGCACCTCTGCCAGGATGCTGACGGCAATCTCCTCCGGTGTCTCGGCCCCAATCCCGATCCCGATGGGGGAGTGGACGCGGGCGAGTTTCTCATCGGAAATACCTTGCTCGTTGAGTTCCTTGACGGTCATCGCCCAGCGTCTGCGCGAGCCGATCACGCCAATGTAGGCGGCTTGGGAATCGAGCAGGGCAGGCAGGCCGGGCACATCCACCGCGACCCCGCGCGTGGTCAGGACGATGTAGGCCTGTTGGGTGATGTTCAGGTGCAGGGGCAGTTCGGCCATCGGGCAGGCGTAGAACTCATCGGCATCCGGGTTGGACTCGGGCGTGCAGAACTCCGGCCGGTCGTCCGAGACGGCAACGCGGAAGCCGAGCCATTTGGCGAGATGTGCCACTGCTTTGCCAACGTGTCCGCCGCCGATGACGACGAGAATGGGAGGGGGCAAGATCGGTTCCACGAACACCTCCACCTGGCCGCCGCACACGCCCACATCACCGCGTGAGGGATCGGTCAGGTTATATTCGAGCAGGCGCGGCCGGCCATCACTGAGCGCAGCCAATGCTTCCTGGATGACGCGGTTCTCCAACTCCCCTCCGCCGACCGTGCCGAGGATGTGACCATCCGGATAGACCAGCATCTTGCTTGTGGCGTGGCGCGGCGTCGAGCCGCTGGCTTTGACGACGGTGCAGAGGGCAGCGGGCTGGTGGGATGATTCGAGATCGGTGAGGGCTTGATTGATAGATTCCATAAGGAATAGCTTTTTATCTCTCCAACAATCCCAACACAACCGGCAGCAACTGCTTCTTGCGTGAGGCGAAACTTCTCACGTCAGTTCTTTCGCCTGCACACGCACGCGGATGGCTTCCACCAGGGCATGCACATACACCAGGCCTGCCTTGCTCGGGTTTTTCTCCAGATGTTTCCAGCGCCGGGCTTCGAAGAACAGGCAGGTGCGCAGGTTGGTCAGGGATTGGGTTAGGTCCCGGTTCGCTTTGTGCAGGGCAACACCCTGTTTGGCGACTTCGCGACATTTTTGGACGGAACCCCAGTGTTCGTAGCCGTTGAAGGATTGAGCGAAGGGGATGATATTCTTCCATGCCGCGCGGCGGGAAGGGAGGTCGCCGTCAATCAGTTGAGAATTGGGTATTTTATTCATTGTTTACTTTTCCAGTAGTCCTAGGACGACCGGCAATAGTTGCTTTTTGCGCGACACCACGCCTTCTGCCAGCCGCGTGCCATCCGGTTGGGGTGGGTAGGGCAGATCAGAGAGTTCGGGCGGCTCGTCGGTCAGGATCAAGCGGCTGGAGCCGTTGACGACGTCCGTGACCATCAGCATGGCGAAATCCAGGGCGCGCTTGTCGCGCAAGGCGGTCAGGGCGGCGCGCAGGTTTTCGAGATGCTCATCCAGTTGCAGCAGGTCAGTCACTTCGGCCTGGGCGATGGCGAAGCGGTAACCTCCGGCCTCGTAGATTTTCAGATCGGTGCTGACGATCTCTTCCGGTTTACGCGATGAAAGTCCGGCACTTGCGCTAAGTACCTGCTTGCCGTAGGATTGCACGGTCTCGCCTGCCAGTGGCCCGCCGCGCACGAAGGCCCAACGCCCCAGCCGTTCGGCGGCTTTTTGGTCACGTTCGGTGGTGGTGGGCGAGGTCAGGATGAGCATATCCGAGAGCAGACCGGCCAGCAGCATCCCGGCCAATGCGGGCGGTGCGCTCAACCCGGCCTCCTCGATCTGCTCCGAGACCAGCGTGCTCGTGCTGCCAACAATATCTGCCGTGAAGCGGATGGGCACGTGCGTGGACGGGTTGCCCAGGCGGTGGTGGTCGAGGATCTCCAGCAACTCGGCCTCTTCCAGGTTGGCAATCGCCTGGCGCGGCTCGTTGTGATCCACCAGGATGAATTTCAGCCGCGGCGGGTTGAGCAGGTCGCGCTGGCGGCAGATGCCCAAGTACAGGCCTTTTTCGTCCACCACGAAGAAGTCGTCGCTCTCCTCGCGCAGGATTTTATTGAGCGAGTCGCGGATGCGGTTGTTGGCCGCGAATTTGGGGACATCCGCCTTGCAGGCCTCGCTGCAAGGGACATCCAAAATCTCGGCTAGGCGCAGTTCCTGCCGCTGCGGGTGTGGACCGACCAACCGGCTCACCAGCCCGAACAGACTCGTCCCCGTGACCAGGCCGCGCGGCGTGCCGTCTTCGTCCACGACCGGAGCCACGCCCCAGGTCCGCGAAGCAATCGCCCAGGCCTCTCGAAGGGGTGAATCCGGTTTGGCTGTATCCAGCCGACGGGTCACGGCCTCGAAGCGGGGTGAAGCATCGTTCAACAGGAGCGTGGCATCCAATCCTGTTTTCTTTAACGCCCAGGCCGTCTGCGGGTTGACCGCCCCGGCGCGCGCTGCGAGCGTATCCGCGCCGTCGCGCTCCCGCAGCAGCCAGGCATAGCCCATCGCAGCCGCGACGGTATCCGTATCCGGGTTGACATGTCCTATGACGTAGATGCGATCTGCCATAAATCAATCCGTGTTTATCTGTGTTGATCTGTGGTTGCTTTCAGCGCCATCCACACTTTCTCTGGCGTGACCGGATTCTCATCAATATTGACTCCAACCGCATCCAGTATAGCATTTCCTACCGCTGGTGCAACCCCATCCATAGGGATTTCGGCCACAGCCTTGACACCGAAGGGATGGCTCGGCTCGAAGGTCTCGACGAAGATGGTCTCCAATGCCGGCATCTCGTCGGCGCGGAAAATGTGATAGCGGTCGAAATCTTTTGCAAAGGGCTGGCCCTTCTCACCATATAGCATTTCCTCGCAGACCGCGTAGCCCAGTGCCTGGGTCATGCCTCCTTCGACCTGGCCGGAGGCGGTCAGCGGGTTGACGATCACGCCGCCATCCACTACCATGACCAGTTTGTCCACCTTGACCGCGCCAGTTTCGGTGTCCACCGTCACCTCGGCGAATTGCGCCGCAAACGGGGGCGGGGAAGAAGACGAGACATAGGAGGCTACGCCCATTATCTGTTCCTGGTCGCTATGATGCAATGATTCCAATGCAACTTGTTCGAGCGTGACCGAGCGACCGTCTGGAGCTATCACACGCCGGTTGGAAAGTTGGAAGTTTGAAATTTCAAGGTTGTCTTCAACATGTGGAACTTCAACCGGTGAACCTTCAACCTGTAATCTTGCAACTTTCAGCATTTTCGCGACACGCGCCTTGATTCTTTCGGCAACTTCCTGCGCTGCCTTGACCACCGCCGCGCCGGAGATGTAAGTGGTGGACGAAGCGTACGCGCCTTTATCGAACGGCGTGAAGTCGGTATCGGAAGAATAGACGAGAATATCCTCGGTTGGGACGCCGAGCACTTCGGCGGCCATCTGCGCCAGGACGGTATCGGAACCAGTTCCCAGGTCCGTTGCGCCGACGAGCAGGTTGAACGAGCCGTCGTCGTTCATCTTGATGGACGCGCCGCCCATGTCCAGATAAGGAATCGCGGTGCCTTGCATGACCATCGCGACGCCAATTCCTTTCCTGTTAGGGCGGAGTACTCCCGCCCCTGGACGGGGAGACCCCGTCCCTACGTGCCAATTTGGATTTCCATATTTCTCATCCCACCCAATGGCCGCCTTTCCCTGCCGGACACACTCCTCCAGCCCGACTGTGTGGATGGTTTCGGGATGCGGCTCGCGGCCTTCGTTCCAGGCCGTGCTGAAAGGATGGAATTCGCCCGGGTGGATGGCGTTCTCCAGGCGGAACTCGAGCGGGTCGAGTCCGAGGGCACGGGCAATCTTCTCCATGTGGCGCTCGACAGCCCAAAAGCCTTGCGGCACACCATAGCCGCGATATGCCCCAGAGGGGGTGTGGTTGGTGTAGACAATGTCCGCATAGAAGCGGATATTCGGCGACTTGCGATAATCGCCATCGCCTACATACAGCGCCATCGATTTCTGCCCGGTGTTGCCGGTCACGGTCAGGGCATGGCAGCCGTACGCGCCCGTATCGCTCAGGATATACATCTCGTTGGCGGTCATCGTCCCGTCCCGCTTGACGCCGGTCTTCATGCGGATACGCATTGGGTGGCGCGAGCGGGAGGCGGTGAATTCTTCCTCGCGGCTGTACTCGAAGAGCACAGGTCGACCGGTGGCGATGGTCAGATGGGCGGCAACGTCTTCGATCAGGATTTCCTGCTTGCCGCCGAATCCGCCGCCGATTCTCGGCTTGATGACGCGAATACGCTTGACGGGCAATCCCAGCACTGGCGCCAACTGCCTGCGGACGTGGAACGGGACCTGGGTGCTGGTGCGGATAACCAGGCGGTCGTCCTCGTCCCAATATGTCACCACCACGTGCGGCTCTATGTGCGCCTGCTGGACCTTGGGGACAAAGTACTCGGCCTCGAAGATTTCGTCAGCCTCGGCAAAGCCTTTCTCTACATCGCCGATGTCAATGCGGATTTCAGCGGCCAGATTCTTCTGCGGATCACACACGGCAAAGGGGACATATTCCGACTCATCGTGCAGGATCGGCGCGCCGGGTTTCATCGCTTCGGTGGAGTCGAACAAGGCTGGCAGGAGCTCGTATTCTACGTCAATCAGGTGCAGGGCTTGCTCTGCGATTTCGGGCATCTCCGCGGCAACAAAAGCTACCCGGTCGCCCACGAAGCGGACTTTGTTGTCCAGTGAAAAACTATCCAGCGGGCCTGGGATAGGGTCAGATTGACCGGCAGTGGAATATACGACGCGGGGAATATCGTGCCAGGTTAACACGGCCGCCACGCCAGGGAGGGCACGCGCCTTGCTGACGTCAATTTTCTTGATGCGGGCGTGGGCGTGCGGCGAGTGTAGTACCTTGGCGTGCAACATCCCGCGCAGCTCGATGTCCGCGGCGAAGGCGGGCTTGCCCTGTGCCAGTTTGACCGCGTCCACCTTGACCTCCGGCTTGCCCACCACCTGATAGGGCTTCACCTCCGGCGCGACAACGATCTTGGGTGCAACTTGCGTCGTGACCAGCGGTCCGTTGTCAGTTAATAGTCCTTCAGTAGGGGGCATGTCAAGTGCGGCCGCGATCCCACTAAGTACTGATAACTGTTCACTCTTCACTGGCTCGCCCCGTAAGACCGCTGCGGCGCGCAAGACAGCTTGTATAGGCTTCGTGTAGCCAGTACAGCGACACAAAACACCACTAATCGCTTCACGAACCTCGACTTCAGTCGGATTGAAATTCCTGTCGAGCAAGGCTTTGGCGGCCAGAATTTGCGCTGGTGTGCAGTAACCGCACTGGATCGCGCCAGTCTCGATGAAGGCTTGCTGGAGAGGGTGGAGACCCTCGGTTTTCTTCCACCCCTGATCGGGGACCTGTCCCAGTCCCTCGATGGTAACGATGGCGTGACCTTCAGCCTGGGCAGCCAAGATCAGCCCGGCGTTGACCGGTTTGCCGTCCATCAGGATGGTGTCCGCGCCGGTCAGGCCGTGTTCGTCGCCGAATTTGACGCCATAGTAGCCCAGTCTGCGCAGGGCGGAGAGGAGGGATTCGCTTGCTGTGGTGGATTGTTGATAAGATGCGCCGTTAATAGCTAATTCAATGTTCATAATTCACCTGAATATTTTGAACCAAAATGAAAGGGAAAGTGAAAGAACATTTTTCCTTTGTGTTCTGCGTACCTTCGCGGTAAAATTTTTGCCTTTCTGCCCTCAAACTCAAGAGAATATAGGGTAGCAGGGGGTTAGGTCCGCTTTACAACTAGCCATGCAACCAACGCCGCAATGCCTGTTAGCAGCAGACCGAAGGCAGCCACAACGAGGCATTGAATGACTGACAGGAAGGCAACGAACATGCTCAACATATCTGGCAGCGCCCAGGTGACCAGCGCGCCGTTCAGTGAATAACTCAGCAGGTTGGGGATCGCCAGCAGGTAGATGGTCATCAATGTCAGCGAGAGGGAGGTCGAGGCGGCATGAAGTGGTCTATGCCGGAAGGCGCGCAGGATCAGCATGACCGCCAGCCAGGCAATCGTGAGCGCTACTGTGCCGGTAACGGCCACGAACATGATAATGTCCATCTCACTTGTGGGGGAACTAAGCGAATAGGTGCGGCCCCCTAGAATGGCGTAGCGGAAGTTAAAGAGCAGGACATAGAGCAGCGCGCCGCAGAGCAGCCAGAGCACTTTCCTGTCTCTGCGAATTACCAGAATGGCTGCCGGAATTGTGGCGAGGAACAGCGCCAGCAGCCCGCGCCAGGTTCGTTCGCGGAACAGGCGTTGAGATCGCGCCGCGTCCATTGCTTGCTGGTAAGAATTCACTACATCTTGACCAGGCTCAACCAAAACATTTGTCGCTCGCTCACCAATCGCAGGGATATAAGTCTGTTCAAGTTGAATCTGCTGGTAAGCCACTGCATCGTGAATGGCTGCTAGCTGCATATCGGACAGGTTCAGCATATTGGTCAACACATGCCCCTGGTTCGAGGCGGGGATATTCGCGCCCAGAAGCGCGGCAATGGTCGGAGCGACATCCACCATGTTGATATCGCCATACATCCCTGGTATGACTCCTGCCCCTGTAATGACAAACGGTTCGATTAGGGCAATGGGATCTTGCCCGCCGTGTCCGCCGCGATCAATATGACCGTGGTCGGAAAGCACGATAACGGTATCCTGTGACAGGTCCAGGTGGGTGACGATCTCGCGCAAGAGTTCGTCGGAACGCGCGGCTGCGGCATCCCAGCGCGAGTCGAGCGGGCCGCCTTCGTGATGTCCGGCATAGTCTACCTGGTCAATGTGGATAAGCACCAGAGCGTAATCGCCTTCCAGCATGGGCGGAGCAGCATCCATCACCTCGCGGTCGGCAGCCGCATCGTCGCCAGCCGTGTAGAACGATGCGTCCACCGATGCCTGTGGGATTAATTTCTCGAACCAGTTATTAGCCGAGATGGCCGTGCGCAAGCCGGCGCGGTGGACAGCGCTGAAGAGATCATCCTGCGTGAAAGTGGGCGTTTCTTCATAGGGCAGGTTTAGGGCCGGCCCATCGGAGATGTCGGGCCATGCGCCGGTCAGCAGGACGCTGTAGCCGGGATCGGAGAACGAAGGCGGGCGGCTGTGCATGGTGGCCGAAGCACTCCTGGTGCGAAGTTCGTTGAGGAATGGCATCACTTCGGATTTTAGCGAGGTATCCTCACGCAGGCCGTCAATCAACACGAGAACAACTTTGCGTGTCAGCGGTTTGCCCAAGGGATCGCCGGGCGCGGGCGGGCTGTTGTGTAGAGGCGAGCGATAGGCGTAGAGCGAGTTGATCATGCCGTTCGCCCAGAAGTACGCGCCTGCGGTGACGGCTAGGCAGGCGAGGATGCCGAGAACCAACCAGACAGATTTTTTCATAGCGTGTCACCTCTTTGTGCGATGAGTTTTTGGCGCAAGGTATCAATCGGTTGGCGTTGACCGGTTTCGTTCTCATAATACCAGTGCTCCCAACCATTGCAGGGAGCGTCTTGGGCTACAGAGCCAGCCTTATGGATCGAACCGATGAAATCTTTATATTTGATATTGCCATCTGATAAGACAGTGGCTGTTTTTTCATCCTTGCCGCCAAAGAATAAGGTCTGGCCGGGTTTCAGGAGTCCATTTTCCAGGAGATTGCCAAAAGGAATTCTCGGCGCATTCTTCTTGCGATTTACACCGTAAATGTCATTATCAGCGAACATGATTGGCTGGATTTTATCAATTCGTTCTTGAGCTATCTCGATGTATGATTCTTCGCGCTCGATGCCAATCCAATCACGATGAAGCTTTTTGGCGACTACACCGGTCGTCCCGGAACCAAAGAATGGATCAAGCACAATGTCGCCAGGGTTGGAACTCGAAAGAATAACACGATAAAGTAAAGCCTCAGGTTTTTGCGTAGAATGAGCTTTTTCGCCGTTGATTTTTACGCGCTCAGAACCGGAACAGATCGGGATGACCCAATCCGAACGCATCTGCAATTCCTCATTGAGGGATTTCATGGCCTGGTGGTTGAAAGTGTATTTTGCACCTTTCTTCTTCTGCGCCCAGAGCAAAGTTTCGTGTGCGTTTGTAAACCGGACGCCTCTAAAATTCGGCATTGGGTTTGTTTTGACCCAGACGATATCATTTAAAATCCAGAAATCCAAATCCTGCAAAATTGTACCGACACGGTAGATGTTGTGATATGAGCCAATGACCCAGATCGTGCCCGTCTCTTTCAGCACACGGCGGCAGGCGGAGAGCCATGCGTGTGTGAAGTTATCATAATCTTCAAAATCTGCAAACTTATCCCACTCGTCGCTGACTGCATCCACGCGCGTCATGTTTGGCCGCCATAGCTCGTTGCGAAGCTGGAGATTATAGGGCGGGTCGGCAAAGACCAGGTCCACCGAGTTCTCGGGGAGTTGGGCGAGAATCTCGATGCAGTTGCCGGGGAGGATTTGGTTGAGAGGGAGTTTGTCCACGAAGATCAAGAAGAAACACGAATCTATTCAGCCATTCAACCTTCAACTTCCAATCTTCCAACACACCGCCTCGTCAGCACTGCCGTGACCTCGCTGCGATATTCAGCGCTAGCCCATTCATCTCCGGATTCAGCGAAGGCGTTACGTGCTGCCTCTTCCGCGCCACCCGGTTCGTTGCCGTCCAGCGCCAGCAATGGGGACTTGCCCCAGCCGCCCAGCACCAGCCGCGTCCGCCCGGAAGGCCATTGTGCCAGCGCGGCGCAGACGATTGGCTTATCGGCTGGTGTGCGGGCGACGGTTTCGAAGGCTAGTTTGACATTCAGCGGGATTACGATCTTGGTGATGAACTTGCCTCGTAGTAATTCAGTACACAGGGGTAGTAGATCTCCCAGACTGATCACTGATAACTGTTCACTGATTACTGTCACCTTCGCGTCTAGAGCCAACATGGCCGTCGTGAATGTCGAACGGCCATCGCACGCGACAAGTGTCCCGGCGACAGTGGCCATCTGGCGCAAGTTGAAGGTTGTTTCCAGGCGGATAGTCTCTTGCAGCGCGGACAGAATGTGCGTTGAATCGAGCAGGGACTGCAAGGTGGCCGTTGCGCCGATTTCCAGTCTGTTTCCGCTCTTATGGATTTTGTTCAGCCCCAGCGCCTGCAAGTCCACGACGGCAAACCGCTCTGGGGAGGGACGGTTGAGCACAGTTCCGCCTCCGAGGGGACGGGTATCCGGTTTCGACAAGAGCTGGGTGGCTTCGTCAAGAGTTTTGGGGCGATGGTATTCAATGATCATGCGCACTCCAGGGAGAATGACAATAAAGGGCTTGACTATTGATTATTATACACTCCCCCCCATGCTCGTAGAGGGCCTTCTCAAAGTAGAGAAGCATCCTGCCAGTGTGCCCCTCCCCCTACCTCCTTCCCCAGGGAAGAGGGAAAAGAAGCGAAAGAAGGGGTGCGGTGGGCGCGAAGCGCCTCCGCACCCCTTCTTTCGCACAGTTCTCCCCGCCCTGATTCGGGGAGGGGCCAGGGGTGGGGTTGAAACTCATATTTTGAGAAAGCCCTATCCGGTGTCTTCAAAACATCGGGAATCTGCAGATTATTCGTCAGGATACACTTTCCAACCTAGCTTTTCCAGGATACTTGGATCGGGTGCTTCAGGCAGGTTCATCAGGAGTGCATCGGCTTCGGCCAACAGAGTCCCATCCTGGTTATAGATGGCGGAGGTGGCTTCGGCGGCACGTCCCTTGTCTCGACCGGCGCGGCCGACCACTTTCAGCGGTTGGCCGACGGGGACGTTCTTGCGGTATCTCACCTCCAGTTTGCCGGTGAACATGAAGCGCGGAGCCGCTGGGTCGCCCATCAGGGCGCGGCCGGCCGTCTCATCCAGGATGGCGGCGACGATACCGCCGTGCAGAACGCCAGGGTAGCCCTGGAAATGCTCGGGGGCGGTATAGTCCGCCGTTATTTCCCCAGAGCTGGTTTCATAGAACTTCAGGTGCAGTCCAACGGGATTTTCGATGCCGCACACGAAGCATTTGCGCGAGTTGGGTTGTTTGTTCATGCGCGGAGGATGGGTTCCTTCGGCCCAAGCAGGGTGGCCAGTTGCGACAGTTGCGAGGTATGGACGAGCGCCAGCACCTCGTCAGCGGGCTGTAAAACTGTGTCGCCATGCGGGATGAGGAGCTGGTTCTTACGGATGATGGCGGCGATGACGCACTCGCTTGGCAATTGGAGAGCGCTTAAGTTCTGGTTCAAGGCGGTGGCCAATGGGTGCACCTTTTCTTCGACCAGCGAGTACTCCCCGCGGCGCAGCTTGAGCAGGGTCATCATGTCGCCCAGGGACATTTCCTCGGCGATCAGGTGGGCAAAGATTTCCGCCTGGTTTAAAGCCACGTCCACGCCCATTTCGTGCGTGAACAGCCATGCGTTCTTGGGATTATTGACGCGGGCGATGACGCGCGGGACGTTGAACTCGAAGCGCGCCAGCGAGGTGATGACCAGATTCGTTTCGTCCAGCCCGGTCACAGCCGCCAGGACATGCGCGGACAGCACGCCAGCTTTTTCCAGCGTGACCGGTGAGCTGCCATCGCCGGGAATGACGGTTTCAGACGGCAGCTCGGCTTTGAGTTTTTCGAGGATTGCCGAACGCTCTTCGATGACCTTGACCGTATGGCCTCCGTCCAGGAGCATTTTTGCCAGATACGAGCCGGTATTCCCGCCTCCGACAATGATGACGAACATGGCTACCTCCTCTCCAATCCGAGCAATTCTTCCAGCCGATCCATCGCGGTCGTCAACACGGATAGGTGGAACAAATCACCCTCGTGAAACTCCGTGCCTGGGACTGGAATGAATGCCTTGTCATCCCGAGTGATGGAAATGACGATCACTTCACCCGGAACGGTCAATTGGGCAACGCTGCGGCCAATGAGTTGTGGGGGAACTTCCAGTTCAACGATGGAAACATCGCCGCGACCGAAGGTGTTCAAGATATCCAGGTCGGTGTGTGAAAGCACCTGGCAGATCCGTTTCGCGCCCCAGGCAGTGGATGAGATTGTCGTCAGCCCGAGGCGTTCGTAGATATCCGCTCGCATCGGGTCGTAGAGGCGGGTGACCACGCGCGGCACGTGGAATATATTGCGGGCGATGCGTGCAGCGACGATATTGGCATTATCCGATGCACTGGCAGCCACAAAGGCGTCCGCCTGGTGGATGCCGGCTTCGATCAAGACGTTCTTGTCGAATCCGAGTCCCTTGACCATCCGGCCTTTGAAATTTGGCGCGAGCCGGCGGCTGGCATTGGCGTCGTGGTCAATGACCACTACTTCATGCCCCGCTTCAGACATCAACATGCTTACCTGGGAGCCCACTCGACCACAACCCATGATGATAACTTTCATAGTTTATTATCTCCTTTCTGAACGATCGGCGAAATGACCTTCTCGTATCTTCTCGATTTGACGGTTTACTGCTTTACGCAGCCATTCCAGGGTATAGAGTGCCGGCGCATATAAGAGCAGGATGCCCCAATACTGGACAGGGAAGGC
>Ga0315289_10010019_pt1 | contig 13601 bp, 3 predicted proteins | sample YL17G11_40_MG_FD_203452 | JGI IMG/M metagenome (GOLD analysis project Ga0315289, IMG submission 203452) | Sediment microbial communities from Yellowstone Lake, YNP, Wyoming, USA - YL17G11_40 | ecosystem: Environmental > Aquatic > Freshwater > Lake > Sediment | place: USA: Wyoming | collected...
TTGGAAGAACGCGGGGGCCTTTCTATTTTGCTACCTCGTCGGACGATCACGGCGGCCCCCCCCCCCCCCCCCCTGAGAGAGAGAGAGAGCCAACGAAAAACTCACTTTTTCTCTCCCCTCTCCGCTCCTTTCTCCCTCCAAAACAACACCAACACCAACAGTTCTACCGCGAGCTGCCCCCGGCGGACATCACCGACGACTACCTCTGGTCCCGGCTCGAGCCCCTCCTTTCGTACCTGACGGTCGCGGAGAGGGGCAAGGTGCGCGAGGCGCTCAACCTGGCCTTCGACTCGCACCAGGGCCAGGCGCGCAAGTCGGGCGAGCCGTTCGTGACGCACCCGGTCGAGGTCGCGCGCATCCTGGCCGAGCTGGGGATGGACGCCGAGAGCCTGGCCGCGGGACTGCTGCACGACACGGTCGAGGACACCGACGCGGTGAGCTTCGCGGAGATCGAGGCATGGTTTGGGCCCGCGGTGCGGCGGATCGTCGAGGGCGAGACCAAGTTCAGCAAGATCGGGAGGCTCGCCGCCGCGGCCGCCGAGGCGACGGAGGGCGGAGGCGGCGCTGGCGCTGCCGCTGCTGCTGCTGCTGCTGCTGCGGAGGGGGCTGCGAGCAGCGAGCCTGCCTCAACAGCGGCGGTGGCAGCAGCATCAGCAGCAGCGACGTCGCCTGCTTCTTCTTCTTCTCCTCCTTCTTCTTCTTCTCCTTCTTCTTCTCCCTCTCATGACGCAGAGGCCGCTGCCGCCGCCGCCGCCGCGACAGCGGCAGCAGCGGCAGCCGAGTCCGCCGCGGCCGACCTCAAGCAGCTCTTCCTGGCCATGACCGAGGAGGTCCGCATCCTCGTCGTCAAGCTCGCCGACAGGCTCCACAACATGCGCACCCTGGGCGCGATGGCCCCGGCCAAGCAGGCGCGCATCGCCGCGGAGACGCTGGCGGTCTTCGCGCCGCTGGCGAGGCTGCTCGGGCTCTACTCGGTCAAGGAGGAGCTCGAGGAGCTCGGGTTCCGCTACGCGGACCCGGCGGCGCACGCGCGCACGCGGTCCCTGCTCGACGCCGTGGCCGCCGCGGCGGCCCCGGGCCTGGGCCTGGCGCGCAGGGCGCTCGAGCAGGCGCTGCGCGGCGACCCCTACCTCTCCGCGCGCGCCGGCTCGATCTCGGTGAGCCCCGTCGTCAAGAGCGCGTACTGGGTCCACCGGAAGGCGCTGCAGCGCGGGCTGCGGCTCGAGACGGTGTCCGACGTGGCGGCGCTGCGGCCCGCGGCGCTGCGGGTGGTGATCGCTCCCAGGGCCGTGAGCGTGGCGGCCAACGGCGGCGGGGGCTCGTTCTCCTCGAGCCCGGGCTCGGGCCCGGCCTCCTCGGCCTCGCCGGCCTCGCCGGCCTCGCCGGGCGACGGCGGCGGCGCGGCGCTCTGCTACCACGCGATGGGCGTCGTCCACGCGGCCTGGGCCCCTCTCCCGGGCGGCGTCAAGGACTACATCTCGACGCCCAAGTCGAACGGGTACCAGTCGCTGCACACGACGGTGCTGCCGTTCGGGGCCGAGGGCGGCGGCGGCGGCGGCGGCGGAGGGGGCTTGCTCGAGAGCGGCGAGCTCGAGGGCGCGGCAGCGGCAACGTCGGGCCCCCCCGCGACCACCGCCGCAGCCGCAGCCGCAGCCGCAGCAGCAGCCGCAGCAGCGGCGGCAGCGGCGGTCTCCCTCTTCCCGCTCGAGGTCCAGATCCGCTCAGCGGAGATGCACCGGCTCGGGGAGTACGGCGTGGCGCGCGACGCGGCGTGGGGCTCCAAGGCCGCCAACTCGTCGTTCTCGCCGACAGTCAACGGAGTCAACGGCAGTTCCGCCGCGAATGGAGTCAACGGCGGCAGGTCCGCCAGCATCGGCGTCAACGGTTCCAACGGCTTCTCTTCCAACGGCTCCTCGACCTCTGCTTCTTCGGTCGTCAGCGGCGCGCCTCGGATCACCGGCGCGTTCCTCGGCGGAAATGGCAACGGGAGCAGCGGCGACGGCAACGGCAGCAGCAGCAGCAACAGCAGCGGCGGCAACGGCAGCAGCAGCGCTCCCGCCTCATCTTCATCCCCTCCGCCGCTCCCCACCGCCACTCCCGCGGCCTCCTCCCCGCTCTCCGTCGACCGCAGGGCCGCGGCCCGCCGCGCCAACTGGCTCGCGTCCATCCGCGAGTGGCAGGCCGACTTCCTCGGCTCGCTCTCGGCGGCCGAGTTTGTCGAGTGCGTGACGGGCGACCTGCTCGGCAGAGCCGGGGTGTTCGTGTTCACGCCCCGGGGCGAGATGATGCGCCTCCCGGCGGGCGCCACGCTCGTCGACTTCGCCTACCACGTGCACACGGACGTCGGCAACCAGATGATCGGCGGCAGGGTCAACGGCGCGCCGGCCCCGCCGCACACAGCGCTGAGCAACGCCGACGTCGTCGACGTCGTCACGCAGCCGGGCCCGCCGACGAGGCTCGCGCTGGCCGCGCACGCGGCGTGGGCGAGGCACGCGAGGACGCGGTCGGCGAGGCACAAGATCGCCAAGTTCCTCAAGGAGCACGGGTGGGTTGACGAGGAGGAAGGGAAAGGAGAGGGAGGGGGGGAGGGAGGAGGGGAGGGCGAGGAAGGGGGAGATGCAGCAAGCGCCGCCGGCGCCGGCGCCGCGGCTGGTGCTTCTCCTGCTGCTGCTGCTTCCGCTTCTCCGACGACCGCCGCTGCTGCCACCTGGGACGCGCTCAGCTCCGGGTCCGACGGGAGGGTCGGCACGACGACTCCGAGCAAGGCGACGGGCGCGCTTGCCGGGCGTAGGAGAGCGGAAGCAGGAGCCACCTCCGCTTCGGCCGAAGCTACTCTGGCGACGGCGACGACCTCAAAGGCTCGCCGCCGCGCCTCCCTTCCTCCCTCCTCTCGCCCCGCTTCTTCTTCTTCTTCTTCTTCTTTTTCTTCTTCTTCTTCTCCTTCTCCCAGTTCCAGCAGCTCCGTCACCTGGCTCACCGTCGAGTGCGCGGACCGCGCGGGCCTCCTCGCCGACGTCGCGGCCGCGATCGCGGCCCAGGGCTCCAACATCCTCTCCTACTCTGGCGAGCGGAGCAGCTCGGCTCCGTCGTCGTCGAATCCTCTGGGGAAGCCGCAAAAGACCTTCGTCATGAAATATGAGTTGGAGCTCGCGGTTCCCTCTTCTGCTGCCGGTCCCTCCTCCTCTGCCTCCGGACAAGACGGCTCGGAGCCCGAGGAGTTTGACGACGACGACTACGAGACCCCCGAGGAAAGGGAGGAGCGGCGCGCCGAGGCCGCGCGGGCGGCGGTCGAGTCGCTGTGCTCGGCGCTGGAGGACGCGCCGGGGGTCTTGCGCTGGGCCGTCGGCTGCGGCTTGCCTGACTCTCCGTCTCCGTTGGCGACGGAATGAAGGCCGTTTTTAACAACTCCAACCCCCCACTCGCCCCCCCCCCAAAAAAAAACATTTTGTAAAATCTCTGGCTTTCCCTTTCCTGTCCCGGGAAAGAAAGAAATGGAAAAAAACCGTGAATGTTCTCCCCCCCTACTTCTCTCTGGTTTGCCCTTTGATGACGAGAGATGTCGCAACATCGCCATCGCAGTCGCCGCCCGCCGCTCGCGATCATCTCTTCCCACGGCGAGAGCGCAGCGTTGCACAGGCTCGATGGAGGCAGCGGACCGATGACCGTGCTGCTGCTGCACGCCAACGGCTTCTGCGGGCTCATGTGAGCAGTCGATTGACACCGGAGCGAAAACGAAAAAAAAAAACACGTTGGCTAGCAAGAAACTCACCTCCTCCTCCTTCCCTTCTCTTTTCTCTTTCCCTTCTCCCTCAGGTACGAGCCCCTCGTCCGGCGCTCCTCGCTCTCCTCGCTCGCCACCGTCTTCGCCCTGGACATGCCCGGTCAGGGATCGTCCCCGAGACCCAGGAGACGGGGGAAGGGGTCGCCGGGAGCCCTCGAGAGTTACAGCTTCTTGGCGCTCGCGGCTGTTGATTGGCTGAGGGAGAACGAGATCGTCTCCTCCTCCTCTCTCTCTCTGCTGTGCGCCTTTGGCCACTCTGGTGGGGGGCTTGCGGCGCTGAGGGCTGAGCAGCAGAAACCGGGGACGTTTCGAGCTGTAAGAAGAAGAGTATTTTGTTTTTGGCGTTTGTTGTTGCTGCTACATTCTTTTCTTCCTCTTCTCATGCTTTCCCTCCCTCCCTCCCTCTCCGCCTCCTTCTCTTGACACAACGCAGCTCTACCTCTACGAGCCCGTGATCCTGACAGCAGAAACAGCAGCAGCAGCAACAGCAGCGGATCCTTCCCAAGAGAGGAGCCAGAGAGAAGAAGAGGCTTCGATCTCGTCCCCTTCCTCTGCTCTCCCCCCCCCCGCGCTCTCTTCGACGCCGTCGCTCGAGGCCGGAGCCAGGAGGCGTCGCAGGGCCTTCAGCTCCAGGGAAGCGGCCCTGCTCTCCCTGCGGAGAAAACCTCCGTTCTCGCTGTTCGACGCCGAGTGCGCGCGGATCTACGCCGAGGAGGGGATGGTCGACGAAAGGGAGGGCGAAGAAGAGGGAGGCGAGGCGGAGGGGGCAGGGAGGAGGAGGAGAGCAGCGGCGGCGGCAGCTTTGCCTCCACCGACATTCTCCTACTCCACCACCACCGCCTCCGCCCCCACCGCCGCGGTCTCCCTCGCCGCCTCCCCCGAAGACGAGGCCGCGGTCTACCTCGAGGCTGGCCCGCTCGGGGCAGATGCCGGGAGGAGGCTGGGAGCCGTTGCCGCTCCCGTGCTAGTGGCTGCGGGCGGCGGCGTGCGAGGCGGAGCGAGCGGCGCTGCCGGCGGCGGAGGCGGCGGAGGCGGCGGAGGCGCGGCGACGAAGGGGCAGAGTTCAGGTCTCCTCCACGCGCCGCTCGCCAGGGCGGCCCCGCGGACGGCTCGCCTTTTGCCTCGCGGCAGGCTCGAGGTTTATCGCGGGTTAGGCCACCTGGGCCCGTTTGAGAGGCCCGAATTCGTCGGAGAGAGGGCCGCAGAGGCGTTTGGGAGGGCAGTGGCAGTGGCGGAGGGGGCGAGTGCGAGCTGGGGGTCGCTGCCGCCGGAGAGGGAGCTGGAGCTCCTCCGCAGCGGCCTTTCCGCCAAGCTGTAGAGAAGATGGGCTTGGAGAGAAGAACTTTCCTGCACTGAGCGCTTTGTGAATAAAGAAGGAGCGAGCTAGAGGTGCAAAAGTTTCGCCGGGAAGCGAGAAGGAGTGCGGAGTAGGAGACGAGAGAGAGAGAGATGAGGTTGAGTTTTTTTTTCCTGACGATTTTCCCCTCGAGCCGGCGAGGCTCACTTTCCTGAAGAACTCTTCTTCGCTCGCGGAGAGTTGAGAGCGCTTCGCTCGATTTCTCATTCTTTTCTCCCTCTCTCTCTCTCCTGCTCGTGCCATGGCGCCCGGAGAGAACGAGGCCCCATTGCCTTTGCAGCTAAGCGAGGGAGGCGCTTCTGCGAGGTGAGGGCAAACTCTTCTTTTTTTGCCGAAATGCAGACGCTCGCTCGCTCGCTTTCTTGCATTTCGAGCCCTTCTTGCCGTCGTTCCCCCATCTTCTCTCCAGCCTTGTTTTGTGCCTCGCCTGAGAATTAAGAGAGGGGAGGCACGCTCCAAGCTCCCAGAGTGCGCGAGTCGCTGAAAGACGCGGGATTCAAGGAAGACAACAGAGGCATTCGTTTTGCTCTCCTCGCGTTTGTTCCCACCTCTGTTCGCCGCTGCGCTTTGCGCGATCTCTTCTTCTTCTTCTCAACCTCCTCTCTCTCTCCCTCTCTCTCTGTCTCTCTCTCCGCCCCCACCCCCCCCCACCCCCCCGTCCCCATCAAACGCCGAAACAACGCAGTTCGCTTCCGGCCCCCAAGCGCAGATCGGCAAGACTGTCTTCTCTCGACGGCAGCGGCGGCGCAGCAGAAACAGCAGCACAGGCAGCAGCAGCAGCAGCTGGCTTCGGAGGGGGCCCCTCGCCTCCTTCGACTGCAGCTGCCGCCGCCGCCGCCGCCGCCGCCTCGGCCTCCGACTTCAGCTACTGGCGCTCAAAGCTCGCCCCGCCCGCATTCGTCTCTTCGCGGCGGCAGCAGCAGCAGTGGCAGCGGCGGCAGCAGCAGCAGCAGCAGCTGCAGCCTGCTCTCCTCCCTCGCGTCGTGCAGGACGACCCGATCCAGCTCTCTGGGGAGAGTCCCGAGGCGGGAGGCGGCGACGGCGTCGGAACCCTCGAGGAGCGGGTGCAGCTGCCTCCTTCGCGCCGACGGCGGCGGCGGTCGAGCGACGGGGAAGCGAGAGCAGCCGCGGCGGCAGCAGCAGCAACAGCAGCGGCGGCAGCACCAGCGCTGCCACCTCTCGTCGCCGCCGCTTCTGCAGCTGGAAACGTCGTAGCAGCGACGGGCGTCTTTGCCTCCGCTTGTTCTTCCGGGAGCGAGTCGGAGCTTGCCGCTGCCTTCGATGCTACAGCGGCGGTGGTGGCGGCGGTGGCGGCAGCAGAGACGACTCCGGCTGCCGCCGCTCCCGCTCCTGCCGTAGTTCGCTGCTCCCCTCCGCTGCAGCCTCCGTCGCTGCCCTTGCAGCCGCCTCAGATGCTCCAGACGAACTCGACGACGCCCGAGGCCGCTGCGGGGGCTGCTGTTGCTGCTGGAAACGGAGCGGGAGCAGCAGCAGCGGGAGTTTCTGTTGGGGCAGTCGCGGCCGCGGCGGCAATGACGGCGACGACGGCGACGGCGACGGCGACGAACTCGACGACGACGTCAAATTTCGTCGAGGCTCGCGCCGCGCGCCCCGGGGCAGGCAAGCACCGCCTCAGCAACTCGAGCCTGACCGGGAAAGGCATTGCGCCGACCCCGAGCAACGCGGGCACGATGCCCGGAGGCAGCGCTCTCGCCCCAGCTCCTCCTCCTGCTTGCCCCCCTCCTCCTCAGCCTCCTCCGCTGCCTCCGCCGTTGATGCCGCTCTTCTTCCCTTCCCCGGCCTTTGCCCCTGCCGCCGCAGCCGCCGCCGCTCCTGCTCGTGCGGCCAGCTTTGGGCCCGGATCGCAGCAACAACAACAGCAGCAGCAGCACGTGCACGAGCAGCAGCACTTTCCGTCCCCGATTCTCCCGGGAAACAGCCTGGGGAGCCCCAGGCTGAGCTGCGGAGGGGGAGTTGGCCTCGGAAGCGCCGCCGGCGGCGCCGCTGCCGCTCCCGTTGCCGCTGCCGCTCCCGCTCCAGCTCCTCCGCCGCCTCCTTCCTTCTCCCCCGAAGGCAACATCACCAGCACCGCCAACGCCGACGCCGACGCAGACGCCGACGCCAACGCAGCAGCAGCAGCAGCAGCAGCAGCAGCAGCAGCAGACCAGCGGGACCCGCTCCTCCTGACCTCGTACCTCCTGCCGGAGCAGGCCGCGGCGCTGGGCGTCTCCAGGCTCTACCCCTGGCAGGCAGCGGCCCTCGCCCTGCCGGGCGTCCTCCGCGGCGGGCGGTCCCTGGTCTACTCCGCCCCGACGGCCGGGGGGAAGACGCTGGTGGCCACGATCCTGGCGCTGCTCCGCGTCGACGCGAGCAGGAGGGCGGGCAACGGAGGCGCCTCCCCTTCTTCGTCCTCCTCGCCTTCGATCTCGTGCCGCCCGGCGCTGCTCGTCTTCCCGTACAACTCGCTGTGCCGCGAGAAGGCCGACCAGTTCGAGAGGCTGCTGCGGCCCATGGGCCTCCGCGTCGGCCGCATGTTCGACCGCCTGCCCTACCGGCCCGCCGAGGCGGGAGGGCTCGACGGCGTCGGCGCGCTCGTCGCGACCTACGAGCGCGGCAAGCGCCTCGTCGCCGACCTGCTGCGAGAGCGCCGGCTGCACGAGCTGAGCTGCGTCGTGGTCGACGAGCTGCACATGCTGTCGGACCCGAGCCGCGGGTTCCTGACCGAGATCATGCTGACGATGCTGCTGTACAGCGGGAGGCTGATGAAGTGGGAAGGAGGGGAAGGTGGAGAAGGAGGGGGAGGCGGAGGCGGAAGCGGAGGCGGCGTCGGCGACGGCGGCACCGCGGCGCAGCAACCGAACGAGCTCCGGCGCCAGGCCCTTACCTCCTCCGCGGCAGCAGCAGCAGCAGCAGCAGCAACTCAGGCCACCGCCACGACGCAGCCCACGCCTGGCTCTTCGATGCGCACCTCTCAGTTCTCCTCGCAGCAGCAGCAGCAGCAGCAGCAGCAGCACGCCCCTTCCTCCCCCTCCCCAAACTCCCGGGCGCTGCTGCAGACCAGCATCCAGCTCGTCGCGATGAGCGCGACGATGCCCAACACAGCCGAGCTGGCCTCGTGGCTGGGCGCGGCGCTGTTCGAGACCCACGAGCGGCCAATCCCGCTGAGGCACTACGTGCTGTGCGGGTGCAGGATGGTGAACAAGCGCGGGAGGGTGGAGAGGTCCGTGCGCGGGGAGTTTTTTGAGAGCGGCGGGGGTGGTGGCGGCGCGCTCGCCGCCGCCGCCGCTTCCTCCTCCGCTGCCGCCACGGCTCCGCGCCTTTTTCCTCCTTCTTCCTCCTTCTCCCTGCCCGCCGACGACCGGGACATGAGCGGCGTCGCCGCGCTGGTGCGAGAGACGGCCTCCGACCCGGGCGGCTCGGCCCTGATCTTCTGCGGCACCAAGGCCAGGGCGGCGGACACGGCGCGGCTGCTGGCGCGGATGCTGCCGGTGCCGCTGCCCGAGTGGAACCTGGCCCCTCTTTCCGCCGCTCCCGCTCCCTTCCCTCCCGCTCCCGCGCCCGCCGCGCCTCTCACCCGCGCCGAGGTGATCGCCCGCGTTGACGCCCTGCCCGCGGCAAACGCCACGCTGCGCGCCACGCTGCGCATGGGCGTCGCCTTCCACCACGCCGACCTGACCTCGGCCGAGAAGGAGCTCGTCGTCGCGGCGCTCGAGGCCGGCGCCGTCGCCTGCGTCGCCGCGACGTCGACGCTGGCGGCCGGGGTCAACCTGCCGGTCCGCAGGGTCGTCTTCAGGGACACGTTCAAGGGGCTGAAGAGCAACGAGCTGGACGGGACCGAGTACCTGCAGATGGCCGGCAGGGCCGGGAGGGCGCTGGCGGATACGCACGGCGAGGCGGTCGTGGTGGCCAAGGCGCCGTGGAGCGCCGCCTCTGTCGTTTCCTCTTCTTCTACTTCTTCGTCTTCTGCTGCTGCCTCTGCTGCCGCCTCTTCGATCCCGATCGAGCGCGAGGTCAACAAGCTGCTCTCTCTCGTGCGCTCGAAGCCCTTGCTGGTGCGCTCCTGCCTGGCCTCGGACGACGACGGCGACGCTGGCGACGGAGGAGGAGAGAAGAAGGACGGAGGGAAAAGTGTCGACAGCAACAGCAGCAAGAACTCCGACTCTGCCAGCTTTGGCTCGCAGCAGCTCCTCCGCGCCGTCTTCGAGGGCGTGGCGCTGCGGGCCGTGGTCTCTGGAGACGACGTGCTCAAACTCTTCACGAGCACCTTCATGTGGAGCTGCGTCGAGAGCGAGCTGAAGGAGGAAGAAGGGGGAGAGAGAGCAGCAGCGGGAGCAGCAGCGGGAGCAGCAGCAGCAGCAGCAGGAGCAGCAGCAGGAGCAGCAAAGGCCGACGCTGCTGACGTCGCCGCCGCCGCCGCGACGGACCCAGCCCCACCAGCTCCGCCTCCGCCTCCTCCCCGGAAGAACAAAAAGGAGGCCAAGAACAGGCTCTTCAGCAAGCTTCTGGCCGTGCTTAACCACCTCCGGGCCGAGGGGCTGATCAGGTGGGGCGGCAGCGGCGGCGGCGGCGGGGGCGGCGGCGGCGGCGAGGACGGCTGCGGCGGCTGGTCCCCGACGCCGCTGGGCTCGGCGGTGCTCGAGGCGGGCCTGCCGCCGCGCGAGGCGCTGGCGCTCGTCGGCGGGCTACGGGCCGCCGCGGCCTCGGGCATCGTGCTGCGCGGGGACCTGCACCTGCTCTTCCTGCTGGTCCCCGGCGACGCGAGGCTGGGCCCGGACATCACCGTCGCGGCGCGGATTGTCGAGAGGTCGCTCTTCGGAGGAGGAGGAGGCGGCGGCGGCGCGAGCCCCGACCGGCAGCGGCAGCAGCACTTTGCCGCCGCGGCCCGCGCTCACGTCGCCGAAACCGTGGGCCTGACGATGCTCGACTTCCAGCGCGTGGCCTCGGGCATTCCCGTCGACGAGGAGAAGCAGCAGCTGATCCTGCGGATGCACGCGGCGCTGGCCCTGGAGGAGCTCGTCGGGGCTGGCGGCGGCGGCGGCGGCGGCGGAGGAGGAGGAGCCGGACGCGTGAGCGGCGTCGTCGGCGCCGCGGTGGCTGGGCTTCTCGCCGCCTCTGCTTCCCCTTCTTCTTCAAAAGCCACCGCCGCTGCCGCTCCCTCGGTCGTCGACGAGCCCAGCGCGATCGCCCAGCGCTTCGAGGCAACCGTCGCCAACCTTTCTGCTTTGCAAGAGAGCGTGTCGCAGCGGGCCTACCAGGCCTCGGCGCTCTGCCGCGGCGACGGGAGCAGCTGCTGTTCTTCGTCTGGTAACAACGGAGGCGGCCTCGAGCAGCTCGCCGACGCGCTCGCGACGCTCGACCGCAGGGTCGGCGCGGGCGTCCGCGCCGAGCTCCTGGGCCTGACCGAGGTCGCCGGGGTCCGCCGGGCCCGCGCGCGCATCCTCTACGCCTCGGGCGTCTGCGACGCCGCGGCGCTGGCCGCCGCGGACCCGGCCGCCGTCGCGCGCTGCCTCCGCGACGGCGGCGACACCAACGCGAACCGAAGGCTGGTCGAGCGCATGCAGGCCTCGGCGCGGCTGATCGCGAGGGCCGCGGCGCTGCGGGCCGAGAACGAGGAGCTGGCCGCGCGCGCCTGGATGGAGGAGGAGGAAGGGACGGCGGGACTGGGGGAGGAGGGCGATGGGGACGAGGAGGAGAAGGCTGGCGCCGGCGGTGGCGAGAAGCGCGACGGTGGCGACGACGACGACGATGGTGAAGATGGCGTCGACGACAAGGACGGCAGTGGCCCGCGGAAAAAGAGACGCGAGAAGGATGGGGACGACGGGGCTGGCGGCGGTGGCGCTGCTGCCGCGGGCAGCGGCGGCGGGAACAGCGGAGGAGGAGCGATGCCTCCTCCCCCTGCTCCTCCTGCTCTTCCTCCTCCTCCTCCTCCCGCTCCCGCTCCGCCTCAACAGCAGCAGCAACCGCCACCTGCTGCCGCTCCGTCGATGATGCAAATCGACAAGCGAGAAGGAGCAGCAGCAGCAGAAGGAGCAGCAGCAGCTCCGGCCGACGCGGAGCTCGCTCTCCTCGCGCCCAAGACGCGGCCGCCGCTCCTCCCTCCGGCAGCGGCAGCGGCAGCGTCGGCGTCCGCGCCGCCGCCGTCGGGGGGCCTCGACGACGCCTCTGCTCCTCCTCCTCTGCCCCGCTTCACGCAGCTCGCCTTCACCTCCTCGTCGCTCCTCGCGGCTGCTGCCAAGGGGGGGTTCCTCGCCGTGCGCCGCCCCGCCGACGTCGACGTTTTGTTGGGCGCGTGGCGCCGACAGCCCGTCTCGGCGTTTGCTCTCTCGCTGAGGCAGGAGGTCGGGGCGGGGCCCGGCAACGGCGAGAGCGATTCGGAGGAGGAGCAGGAGGAGGAAAAAGGGGCGAGGAACGAGAGGGGGGGTTCGTCGCTCGTTGCGGCCGCCTCGACCGCGGCCGCGGCGCGCTTCTCCCTGTCGGTGCTGCCCGGGTCTGTGGCTGCGTCGAAGGCGACGAGGACAGTTGCTGCTGCCTCTGTCTCTGCTTCCGCTTCTGCGAAGTCTCCATCGCCGCCGCCTCCGCCGCCGTCGAAGCAGAAAAAAAGCAAGAGGCGCGTCGCCGGGATCGCCCTGACTTGGGAGCCCGGCCGCGTCTTCTTCGTCTCGTTCAATGACGACGACAACGACGGTGGCGAAAAGGAGCAGGAGAAGGAGGCCGAGCTCGGCGACGACGGCGACGGCGGCGGCGGCGACGGCGGTGGCGACGGCGACCGCTGCCGCCGCCGCACGTCGACCCGAGCCGCAGCAGCAGCCGCCACAGCAGCAGCAGCCGCCACAGCAGCAGCAGCGGCAGCCGCAGCAGCCGTCGCAGCAGGAGCAGCAGCAGGACCAGCAGGAGCAGCACCGACAGGTTCGTCTCGCGCCAAGGTCCTTTCTGCCCTCGCCTCCCCCGGGGGCGGCAGGAAGGTCACGTTCGACCTCAAGGGCGTGCTTCACGAGCTGTCCCTGGACTCGGCGAGGGAGGCGAGGAGGAGGAAGAAGCGGAGGAGGACTGGAGGTGGCGGTGGAGACGGCACCGAGAAGGGCGTCGACGCCGCCGACGCTCTTTCTTCTCCTTCTCCTCCTCCTCCTCCTCCGCTTTCCTTCCACGGCCTCGTCGCCTCCCCCGTCTCCGACGTCAGGGTCGTGGAGTGGCTCCTTGACTTCACCGTCAGGGAGGCAGAGGACGGGATGGGGCCCCGGGCGCTGCTGCTGGTAAAGAATGTTTTTCTTTTCTTTGAAAGCTCAGAGAGAGAGAGAGAGAGGGGAGAAGAAAAGGAGTGAGCTCATCCGTTTTCCCACTTTTTTTTCACTCCACCACACACACGCACAAAAATCCCAGTCCGAGCGCACCCTGGCGCGTCTCCTCGACAGGAGGACGGGCTCCACGGCGGCGCTCGCGGCTTCTCTGCCCACGGAAAAGCTCCCGGGGGCTCTTTCCCCGCTGCACAAGAAGCGCCGGCAACAGCACCACTTCTGGGGCGGCGTCGGCGTCGGCGGCCAGCAGCAGCAGCAGCAGGAGGCTTCGGCAGCTGCCACAGCGCCTGCTGCGCCCCTGCCTTCCGACTCTGACCTCGCCGCGATGGCTCTCCTCGAGAGGGACCGCAGAAAGGCCGCGTGCGTCTCGGCAGCGAGGTGCCTGGCGCTCTTCGACCTGCAGCGGGCGGAGATGGAGAGTGCGAGGGGAGCAGCGGGTTTTCCCTCTCATCTTCCTGCACCCGCTCTTCCTGCTCCTGCTGCTCGTCTACCGCCTCAGCCTCCTCCTCTCCTCCTCGCCCTCGCCGACCGCGTCGAGACCGCTCTGACGCCTCTGCTGGCCTCTATGGAGCACCGCGGGGTGCTGGTCGACGTCGCGGCCCTCTCGGGAGAGCGCGCGTTTCTCAGAAAAGTGCAGGCCGCGGCCGTCGCGAGGCTGCAAGGGCTCGCCGGGGAGAGGGCGTCGCGGCTGGCGGTGCAAGCTGCCGCGGGCGCTCGCGCTCTCTCTTCGCGTGCTCTCTCCGCTTCAGCCACCGCCACCGCCTCCTCGCCGGCGCTCCGCAGGCTCGCCGACGCCGCGAGGGACCGCGCCCGCGCCCACGTCGGGGCGCTCAACCTCGAGGCCCCAGTGGACGTGTCGCAGCTCCTCTTCGACTGGCTGGGGCTGAGCAGCCCCGGGGCCGCCGCGGCCGCTGCTTCGCCCTCGAGCGCCGGCGGCGCGGGAAGGGGGGGCGGCGGCGGCGGCGGCGGCGGCGGCGGGCCCGCTGCTGCGCCGAGGCAGCCGACCAATGCGCGCGCGCTGGCTCCGCTCGCGGCGCGAGGGGAGCCCGGCGTGCTGCTGGTCCAGGCGTGGAGGGGCGCGCGGAAGCGCGAGGAGGATGTGCAGCTGCTGCTGCGCCGGTGCGCGGTGACGGCGGCCGTGGCCGAGAGGGAGAGGCAGAGGCGGCGGAGG
>Ga0315289_10010021_pt1 | contig 13600 bp, 12 predicted proteins | sample YL17G11_40_MG_FD_203452 | JGI IMG/M metagenome (GOLD analysis project Ga0315289, IMG submission 203452) | Sediment microbial communities from Yellowstone Lake, YNP, Wyoming, USA - YL17G11_40 | ecosystem: Environmental > Aquatic > Freshwater > Lake > Sediment | place: USA: Wyoming | collected...
TCAGTTCTTGCTTTTAAAATCGCCATTTTAGTTAAAAAGGTGGGTTTTCCCCACCTTGGTCATCACTCCTAACCTGGAAGAATTTTATCACCGAGCTTCCTAGAAGTCAACTTGCGCAAGTCGCTTTTGATGTTCTATAATCGGCGACGCTGCCCGTTTCTATGTCTAAAATCGAACGGGGCATTCCTCCTGAAGTTGATCTTTCTGTCGACCCTGCCGTTATTGAATTGGCAGAAAGTCTTCTTCAAACAAAGCCCGACCTTGAACGCTCCGCTAAATGGATTCAGAGCCCGGAAAAATTGGCCAGAGAAAAACTTTGGGCCGGTGTTCTTTATAAAACCCTTTACCCTTTTCTCTTCTTTTCTTGTAAAGGCGTCGAAGTGTTTGACGGACCCCCGGTTTTCCACGAAATCACCGTTGCCTTTTTAGGCCCAAATGATACCTTAATTAAACCTACTAGGATTTCAAAAGTTCGCTCGCTCACAGTAGAAGCCGGTCATCAAGAAATTGGTCCTTTTGAGGGCACTGTTTTTCGTGGAGGAAGAAGAAGAGCCGAGGAAGAACCGGTTGACCCCCGGGTCCATTCATGGGTAGGCAGGGCCATCAGAAAAACAGGTCTTGATGAAATCCCCCAGCTTAAGGCAGCGGCCGAGGGAAAAATGGCCTTTATTGGACCCCGCGGCTATACCCCTGAGGAATTAAGAGATCTTAGGATTGCTTTTGAAGACCCGGTCTTAAGTCAGGGAATTACCGTTAATGATCCCTTATTGAAAGAGGGACTCTTAAATTATCAGGAAATCATGGCTAGGGCCGCCCCTCGCCCCGGCATTGCCGGCCTCTATGCGGCTATTCTTAAAAAAGACTTGACCTTTGTTGAAAGACTGCTCCTTGATGAGTACTATTGTCTCTGTGCTACTCCCATAGGCGATATTAGAATTGTCATTGCCACCATGAAATCCACTTTAAAAATGACCGGGGCGAGATAAATAAGAAAGGCTCCGGATTAAAAAAGAAGTAACTCCCTATCCCGCCAGAATCTTAAGCTCTAGCTGGATTTTTAAACATCTTTCCGTGCCCAGGTATAATCCAATCAGCGATTTCTAATATCTTCTTCCGGCTTTTCAATAAAGCTTTCTTATCTTTAACATAGCTATCTTCCAAATTAAGTAAAGATTTTTCATCAATCTTCTGTTTCTCTCCCTCGCTCCACCAAAAAAGATCGCCAACAATAGCGACAAGAACTTTATCTGTCGACACTAAGAGCGAGCAATCAAGTAAATCATGTCCAAAGGTAGAAACAATTTTTAATTTAGTTTCAGGAATAACGCCTTTATGTTTCTTGGCCGTATCACCAATATAAATTAATTCATTGTCTAAAATTTTTGCTTTAGGGAAAATTCCTACCAGCAGGGAATGATCAACATGCCAATGAGTAATCAAAACATAATTTATATCATCTGGCTTTAAGCCTTCCTTTTTAAGTTTTCTTAGAAGGAGTTCTCTATTGTTTCCTGGATCAATAATGATATTTAAACCTCTATCTTGGACCAAGATTACTGTTGGCGCCGCATGCCATGCACAGCCAGGAGATTTCTTGTCATAACCTTCAATTAAAACTTTAACCTTCGCCATATTTTAATTTTACCAAATTCAGGGGCAGGATTTTTAGGGGCTTAGAAATTCTTTTCAATAATCCTTTTGTCCTCAAGCTTAATCCAATCTGATTCTCTACCAAATGACTTGAGAATTTCAGAACTGATAATGGTGGTTTCAGAAGTCTCGAGAGTTTTCATTTGATAGTAATCTGATTTTTCTTTAAACCAAGTGGCGGCAAAAACTTTATTTTTTCGGGCGAGAATGAAGTTCAAGGCTTTGTAGTTTTTGAAAACGGAAAGAGACTTTTTAATTCCCTTCTTGGAAATTTCACCATTCAAAATATGGTAGAAAAGTTGCTCTGTATCACCGTCTCCTTTTGGTTTAAATGATAGAAGTTTGAATTTTTTCCAATCGACTTCCTCTATACTGCCATTGTGGCAAAAGATATAATCGGTTGAGTTAATTTTTGCTTCGAACGGATGAGTATTTTCTATTCTTACCGAGCCTTTAGAAGCATGTCTGGCGTGGATCATGATTGCCGGCGCCTTAACTGATTTCAACTTCAAAAAATCCTCATCTTCATAGCAGGGCTCTATTGATTTTCTTAACACCCACCTATCGTCTTTAAGGTAAGCAGCTCCCCAACCGTCTTTATGAAGAAACTGGCCCTTAATATCTTTATTTCTTTCATGATCCTCATTCTGATCCCGAGCCATGAGAAGAAAATCTTCAAGCAAAGGGACAATCTGTAGATCCTTGCCAAAAGCAAAAACCATCCGGCACATTTGAGGAAATTATAACAAATTCAGAAGAATTTTTTCGAAGCGACATTTATGGGAGCGAAGTCGAACCAGGATTTTAGGGGCTCAAATTAGGTGTCAAGCTATAATGCCTTCCAGGTGTCCAGATTGTTCTGTCATCTTATTTCTTTTTTGCTTGATGAAGCGCTAATAGAATCACCATTCCCCTTTCAACATCCCCTCGTTCTTCTTGCGGAACATCTTGAAGAAGATCACCGCTCTGGGTTTCAGCAGCCTCAACCCCTCCCATTGCCAACAAATCAGTATAGGTCTGAACTGCCAACTTGGCTGCTTCCGAAGAACTATTAAAAGCTTCAGTTACATCTTTTTCTGTAACAGTTTGTGTTACTGAATCTGGACATTCTGCCTTTACACCCCTTTGAGGTTCATTACATTCCTCACGACAATAGCCTGCTGTTATTGGCTTACCTACTTGATGACAAGGAAATTCTTCTTTTCCAGTCATTTGTTCTATATTCTACCAAATTCAGGGAAGTTTACACTGAGTAAGTCGAAGTGAAATTTTTCGCAGATGCCCGGGAAGTTGATCTTATTCTTTGCTAAAGAGGCCTTTAATCCAGTCTATCAGTGAACGCAGCCAGTCGACAAGAGAGGTGGCTTTATCCACTTTCTCCTGGTCTTCTTCCAATTTATCTAAAGTTTCCATGTTTTGATTATACAACAAATTTCTCTAGGGGAATTTTAAGAGTTCTTTTTGTCTAATTCGGTCTCTGTTTGCTTTTTTGAAGGAAGATGGCCATTATTGATTTCTGAAGCTAGCCAGTGAGCTCTCTCCATTTGTCCACTTAATTCTTCTCTTTGTTCTTCTGGAACTTTTTTCAGAATTTCTGCCCGCTTTGCTTGAGCCTCTTTAGGGTTTTTTATCGCCAAGTTTATATATTCATCAAGGGCCTTGCGGAAGTCCCTCAGCCATCGATAGTGAGCGGCGATTTGCTCTCTAATCTCTGGAGGCACCTTCAGTAAAACCTGACCATCGGCTAGAATTAAAACTCCCTGAGCTCCACGAAACTCTTGATAGTTGCTTAATCCTAATTCCTGAAGCTCTCTTAAAATAGCCTCCTTATTATCTTTGTCAACCACTTTTCCCCAAATGATTGAGGTAGTAATTGATTTGGGGTCTACCTGATATTCATCTCGAAGGGCATGATAAATCTTGGTAATTTTCCCTTCGTCTTCTCCAGACAATTGATAATGAACTCCACCAGCGACGAATTCTTCTGACACTTGCCCCCTTATCGTTACTAAAGCACATTCGCCCAGGGCGCCGGCGACGATGGCTTCAGCTTCAACACTGGAAACAATGCCTGATTCACCGGCGGCGAGGTTAAGGATTCTCCCCTCAAGCATGGGAGTTTCTTTAAAAGATAAAGGTTGTCCTTCTTTTCCTCCAGGAGTTAACATTTGGGTTCTTTTGAACGGCAGCGAAAAACAAGGTTCTCGCGAAGCGAGGTCCTTACATTATAACAAAACAGAAAGAAAATTTCGAGGGAGTAGGATTTTAGGGGCTAAATATTTTTCGGATAGCTTTTGGAAAAGATAGATAAAAATCGGCTGACCAAATCATTCTTCAAATCATTTTCCCGATAATATCTGTCTGCTTCCTCCATTTGAGAATAAGAAAGATCTTTATATTCAAGCATTTCTTTATTGGGCTCGTCGAGAATTTCTCGGTGCCAATTGGTAACCACTTCATTAAAGTCGATCTCTGAACCTCGTTGGCCAATAGCTTCTAATTCTTTAGCAGTTGCTTCACTGTAAGCAAAGTTTTTCGGGTCGGTAATGATCTCGTAAAAATCAACCATCTTTTGACACTGAAGAACAATGTATGATTTAAAGCCTTCATCAATATCATTATTTTTATAAAGTTCCTCAGCCTGATTAATTAGTTCTTTGGCTACTCCGTAGGCGTCGGTCATATCTTGAAAATGTTTTTCCCAACTTATGTCTTCTCTAGAACCAGCAAACTTCTGGTTGGCAATGTCTAACTGCCTGACTAACCGAAAACCCTTATGCTCTTTTGCCTTGATTTCTCTGAATATTCGGAGACCCTTTTGGTAATTATCAAACGCTGGCTTTTTCAACTCATGGTATTTTTTATATTTAGCCGGTAAAAGGGGGATTTTATTTTGGTGATTGACATAAGCTTGATAGTCGTCCAATAGCTCACCAACAATCTCCAATCCTTTCTCGATATCTTCTGTAAGTTTGTCAAATTTTGCTTCATCCGAGATAAAAACTTCTTCCTTTCCGGTTCTAATACCAATTAAATATTCGACATCGTTGCTAAATTGTTCAGCCAATAAATAATTTGCTCTTGCTCGCCACTCCAGCTCGTTATAAATGAAAGCGGGAATGTTTTGATTAAAGATAATGATTGGGGTAAGAATCAGAATGGCAAGAGCGAGAAGAATCTTCTTTAAAATTTCCACTTTAGCCATTTTTACTCACCGCCAATTTAAGCTAAATTTTTATATGGCCTCATCTTCTCCCTGTGGAAAATTTGTTCCTCTGGTTGTTCTATAATATATTTAAATTCTTTTGCGCTCCTGCCAAAAGCTTTCTCGAAAAATTTTTTCTTAGGACCCACGACGCCGTGAGTTGCGTGCAGAATGCACTGAATTCCTCTTAGTTGTTGCTTTGTCCAATGTGGATTGTCTACAAATCCTCTTTTTGCAGCATTTAAGGGAATATACCTCATTGGAAATGAAAAAATACTAAGTCCTAGTTTTTCATTTAGTTCAATATTTATTTTCAACCTCTCATAGAAATCTTTTGGAGTATCTTTAAAGTTATAAAGAATATAATTTGATAGCTGTTTAATCCCGTATTTAAAAGCTAGATGTATCTTCTCAATATAAAGCTTTTTTAATTCAATGTGATCAAAGGCTATTCTGAGGGGTTTAATTGCTATCTCGCTTAAAAGCTTCATTTTTTCTTCATTTAATAGTCTAGCATCCACTCCCTGATTAAAATCAACAAAGCGGAGTTTACCATTAATCTTAGCGCCTTTATAAAAACCATATTTTTTAATTTCTTTTATTATTTTCGGAAATTTAGGAGAAGCTAGAACATTATTATCGAGCAATATTAAGTCTTTTTTTGTAGGGTTTATTTGGTTTTTTAAGGATATGAATGGGACATACTCAGGTTCTAATTTTGGAACCGCACAAAACGGGCATCTTCGTACACACCCTCTAGTTGTATAGCCAAAGCTTGCATCATTAATAGGATAATTGTAAACGCCATCAAATAAACCATAGTCTGGCGGAAGTCTGTCAACCTTTTTGTAAAGGCCAAAATGGGGCTTTATTCCCGTCTCTCCTTCTACTTCTTTTTGCATTAATGAACCAAGGATGCCCCCGACTTTAATATTTTTATTAGCTTTATTTTGTTGGTAAAATTTTATCGTTTCTATCGTAGTATTCCATTGGTATGTGAACATGGTAGTAATGTAAATAATGTCCCACTTCTGATCTCTCAGTTCAGCATTCATACCTTTATAAAACACAACCCTATCCCCCCTTTTTTTATGGAAGGTTGAAATCTTCATCAGTCCGAGTGGGGGATATTTAGTTTTATAAGCCGGCTCTATGAGTAGAATTTTTCTTTTCATAATTAAATTTCAAAGTCAATTATAAATTTTATATTTCACTTTCCCGTTCCGTTCAAGCCTATACATCTTCTTATCCATTTTGTACCCCAATAGCCAAGTTTTTTTTCTATTTCATCTATGTCTTCCTTCCTGCCCTCTTCTTCATGCCCAATATAGGCATTTCTAAGAATTTCAAGAGATTTAAATTGACTCGAAGAATATTCCATATCCCCAAATATTCTTGACAATTTTTTAGAATTATTCTTCATTCTGATAACCTCTTTTAAATCAGAAGTCGAGGAATAGTTTATAAACCTTTTTTCATTTGTATAGGCGCTAATTATTTCTTTTTTATAGGGAGACCTTTTTAGTTCTTGTTTAATTTTATCACTTATTCTCTGTTTAACTCCTTCAGGAACGCCTACCAGCCACCATTCCCTTTCACCGTGAATTTTTTTAAGCTCTCTAATGAGAAATTCTTTACTTTTTGTTTGCGTATCCTTAATAAGGTTTTTTATTCTTTCTTCATTATCCTCCTCGGATGGTATTGGCGGAACCCATCCCCCTTTAAACCATAGTTCAACCCCAAAATTAAATTCCTCTTTCAAATTCCACACTAATCGTTGTGTATTCATCATAACTTTATCTTTAGTTGAGTCTTTTCTAATCTGATCTCTTTCTGAATCTGACATTTTAATTACTTCATTAAGAAGAGGGCCTACTATTTCCTTAGCCTTGTTTTCAAACCCACTTAAATTTTCTCTTATGTAAATTCCTTTCATTCCTTTATAATCCAGATATTTAAGAAGCTGCCTAAAAATTATGAGAAAAATACGAATTCCAACATTGGTCCGAAGAAGCCCTCTATCTCCCTTTTCCCAATCTTGAGGAAAAAACTTAGCGATGACATCAAAGTACGTTCTTAATCTCTTATATGCGAAGTCAACGGTGTGTTCATAGTCCGTTTTATACAAAAGATCTCCCTTATTCACTAATCTGTTTTCTTTAATCCCATCACATATATTAGTTAATGTCACATTAGCAACCTCTTTGTTTTTTATGGGAGAACTTGGAATTTCGATATTATTATAAAGGGGTGAACTCGGCTCAAAGTTTAGCTTTTTAGCTATTAATGAAATACTGCTCAAATATTGTTGTTTTGGATCATCAGAGCCGCTATAAATATCTGGATATAAATCCCAAAGTAAACTAGAACTTACTGGAACTTGCTTTTTATTTATTTCAACGAAAAGGTTTGCTTGTTTCTTAACTCCAAGTCGCACAAATGCTACAACGGGTAAACTAGCCGTTTCTTTTTTTTCAGTACCCAAATAGCCATATAGCCTGTGTTGACCATCAATAACCCAGGCGCTCTTGTAGTACGGTGGAAATTTAAGAACTCCATAGTTAATGTCTCCAACCTCTCCCTTTTTTTCAAAAGTTGGCTCTTCAGTAAAATTAAGAATAATGTTGTTAGGAAAATGTCCTCCATTTTCAATAAAATCACAGATCTCTCTAAGCCTACTTTTTTTGATCATCCTTTGATAAGTTTCGCTTACCTCTTTAGGGCTACTTTCTTCTCTACGGTGCACATACGCAACCCGTAGCAACTTCGCGGGCTGAATAACAAAGGTATAAAATTTGTCTCCAGTTCCTGCTAAGATTGCCGGCACCTGAATATCTTTGAGTTCGGAGAACTTTTTTCCGGGAAATAATATAGAAAACATCTGAAATTTCGCTGCCTCACCAAACTGATTGGCTAGATTCATAAATGCTTCAAGGTCTGTCTCTCTCCAAAAAAAGAAGCCTTTATTTCTGCTATCACTAGCAAACCTTTGAGCATTCGGAGTCCATTTTATATTTCTAGTTATCAGTAAAAAAGAAAAAATGAAATTTCCATTGTAGTGTTTTCGTGTTGATTCAATAATGTACTTTTTAAGGTTCAATATTTCGTGAATGGTTGGTAACAAATCCCTCGAGCCATTTTTAGCTTTACTTGCCTTACATTCAATTATAAAAATACTGTCCTTATCTCTGGCAAAAACATCAATCTGCTTTAGGATTGAGCCTGCTCTAATTTTAAACTTTCGATTTTTATTCAGTTCTGCAAAGCCCATGTTTTTAAAAAGTAGCCACGCCTCGTCCTCTAATAATTCATCGTATTCCTTTCCTTTTGTCATCCTTAATTTGTTTTTATACTCCTTTTTTACCTCCCACCCCTCCTTTAAATATACTTCTTTTAATTCTTTTGGTATGGTTTCTTCTTTGTATTTCTTTTTCCTTTCTCTCGCAATTTTCTCTAACTCTTCGTTTTTAACTAAATCTCCATAAAAATACTTATCTTTTTCTTCTTTTAATGCAATTTTATTCGTAAAATTTGTCAAATTAACATCCCACACTTTATTTGCTCTTTCTAGGAGAAGTGGAATGATTTCTTTATTTGCAACTCTATTAATTCCAGATCGATAGGTCAATTTGAAATCTCTAATAATAACTCTTTTTTCTTTCCAGTCAGAATCTGGAAGCTTGTGTATTACATCGAAGTAAAAACGAAAGGGCCAAATTGCTCGTTTTTGGCGAATTTCGTCAGGCCAGTAAGGAGTTTTTTCTTCTGCTTTCCTCGTAAGCCTGCCAAAACCGATAATACCACTTATGGGTGCAGTTACGTAAAAAACAAGAATGTCCCCAGGAGTAAGTTGATTCCAACGAAGCTTAAGATTTACTCTAGCGCCCCATTTATTTTCTTTGAAAGCAATATCCCAGTTCCCCTCTGTACCACTGAGAATCCAAAACTTTCCCATCTCTCCCTCCAGTTGTTTTCATTTTACCACTTTCTGCAGAAGTTATCCACACTTCTGCTTCGCTCAGGGTAAACTTTTCCGAGGCTGAAGAAAGAGGCAAAAGAAAATAGCTAAAGCTCAATTTTGGAGAAAAGGTAACTGCCGATGACCAGCAGGATTCCGGTCGCCACTCCGAGAAGAAGAAAATCCTGGGCAAAACCAAATTGGTAGCCAGCCCCTAAAGCCCCCCTTAAGCCATCGACTCCATAAGAAAGGGGGTTAATCTTGACAATGACCGCCAAAGTTCCCGGCAGGTTTTGTAAAGGAAAGAGAGCGCCCGACAAGAAAAAGAGGGGCATGACTAGAAAATTCATAATCAACTGGAAGCCATGCATGTCTTCCATCTTTGAAGCAATGGCCGTTCCTAAAGCCGTAAAAAGCAAGGCAATCAAGAGCATAAAAACAAAAACCAAGAAAAGACATAACCAGTCACCCAAGCGAAAACCAATCAAAAAAGAAATTAAAAGAACAACCGTTCCCTGAATAATCGCCACCGTCGCCCCGCCCAAGGTTCGGCCAATCATAATCTCCATTCTCGAAACTGGCGCCACCAAAGTTTCTTTCAAAAAACCAAACTGGCGGTCCCAAATAATCTCAATCCCGGAAAACATCGCCGTAAACAAAACGCTCATGGCAATAATCCCGGGCACCAAAAATTGAATGTAGGAACCTCCGGCCGCTCTTTGATAAATCGGACCAAAGCCAAAACCCAAAGCCACCAAAAAAAGTAAAGGCTGACCCAAGGAGCCCACTAACCGAGATTTAGAACGAAAATACCTTTTTAGCTGTCTTAACCACAAAATATAAATAATCTTCATCTTTTCATTGTTCTTCTCATTAAACGCATCCGATCAATATCTTTAACTTCCTCTTCTCTGATTTCATAACCAGTAAGGGCAATAAAAGCCTCTTCTAAAGATTTGGTTTTAGTTTGTTTCTCAAGCTGTTTAGCTGAACCTTGAGCGACAATTTTGCCATGGTCGATAATAGCAATCCGTTGGGCCACCTTTTCCGCCTCCTCCATATAATGAGTGGTAAAAAAGATGGTGGTTTTCTCTTTTTGATTGAGCTCTTTAATGTAATTCCAGATGTGATTTCGGGTCTGGGGATCTAGACCGAGAGTGGGCTCATCCAAGAAAAAGATTTGAGGGTGGTGCAAAAGGCCCCGAGCCACTTCTAATCTCCGGCTCATCCCGCCGGAAAATTTTTTAATTAAATCGTTTCTTCTCTCCCAAAGTTCAACAAATTTCAATAATTCTTCTATCCTTTTTTGGCGTAAGTCTGCAGGCATTCCATACAAAACACCGTGAATGTCCATATTCTCGAAGGCCGTCAATTGATCATCCAAGCTCTGGTCTTGAAAGACAATGCCGAAAGAGCGCCGTACCTCACTTTCCTGAGTGACCGGATCATAACTATTAATCCTGATGGAACCTCGGGTGGGATTAGTCAGGGTGGTGAGGATTTTAATGGTCGTTGTTTTACCGGCGCCATTGGGACCTAAGAAGGCAAAAATTTCACCCTTTTTGACACTAAAAGAGATGTTATCCACCGCTTTGAGACCATTGTAAGTTTTGGTTAAATTTTTGACCTCGATGATAAGATTTTTTTCAGACTTTTTCTTGTTCATATTTTTGAGCAATCTTTCAAACGTGCTTAATTTTAGCACACTTCGACTTTCCTTCGACAAGCTCAGGATAAACGCTCAGTGTAAACTTTTCCGAGGCTAAAGAAGGGGGAGATAACTTAAATCCCTTCCAGATTTTTTAGGGCTTCTCTTTGTTTCCTGGTTAACTTTTCCGGGATTTTGATTTGGAGACGGACGTATTGGTCGCCCCGGCCAAAACCCCGAGGGTGTCTAATTCCTCGACCGCGGAGACGGACCATGATTCCCGGCTGAGTGCCGGGTCTTATTTTCAGTTTAACCTCTCCGTCAACCGTCGGCACTTCAATGGCGCCGCCCAAAATTGCCAACGTCAGGGGAATTTCGTAATTGACAAAAACATCGGCTCCGTCTCGCTGAAAAGTTTTATCGGGCCGAACATCAATGGTAACGTCAAAATCTTGAAAGCGGATTCTTGACCCGTCATCAACTCCCGCGGGAACTTTAATCGTCTTTCTCCTGCCATCAATCGTCACCGTTTTCTCACCACCCTTGGCCGCTTCCATAAAAGAAAGAGATAAGCCATAACGGGGCTTGGCCTCTCGCCAACCAAAGGGAGAACCGCCACCGAAAAATTGTTCAAAAATCTCAAAAGGGTCGGAAAAACCGCCTAAATCGAATTCAACTCCCGGACCGCCACCATAGGTAGTGTAAGTAAAAGGTCCTTTTTGATAAGTCCGGGCAGAACCGCCCCCAAACGGCCCTCCGGCAAAACCCCCTGGCCCTGCCCCGCCATAGCGGGGGTCAAAAGCGGCGTGACCAAACTGATCATAGGTCTCTTTTTTCTTGGGGTTGGACAAAACCTCATAGGCCTCGTTGACTTCTTTAAACTTCTCGTTGGCCCCAGCCGTTTTATTCCGGTCCGGATGACACTCTAGAGCTTTCTTTCGATAAGCCTTTTTAATCTCCTCTTTTGAGGCGTTTTTGGCAACCCCAAGAATGTCGTAGTAATCTCTTTTCGTGGTCATAGTTAATTTAATTTCGAGCTTAAGCGAGAAACAAGGTTCTGAGCTAGGCTCAGGTTCTTATTCTAGCAAAAATGAAGCCGCATTAAACGCGGCTTTTTATTTCAATAGTAAAGTCAGTCCCTCTCCTTACTCAACCACTTCCCCTTCTTCAACCCCTTCGACAGGCTCAGGGCCTTTGGCCTTCTCTTCGCCCTTTTTCTTGCCTTTTTTCTTTTTTTCCTCTTCGGGCGGTGCTTGTTGGGCTTGGTACATGGCCGCGCCGACTTTCTGGAGTTCGTCAGAGAGTTTCTGTGAGGCCTCTTCTAATTGTTCTTTGGTTGTCTCCTCTTTACCAAGAAGCTCCTTGACATTCTTAATCTCCGTTTCGACTTTTTCTTTGTCTTCCTTACTAACTTTATCGCCGGCGTCTTTGAGGGTTTTTTCGGCGGTGAAGACCAAGGTATCGGCCTTGTTTTTGGCTTCAACCGCTCCTTTTTTCTTCTGGTCTTCCTCGGCGTGTTTTTCCGCCTCGGCCTGGGCCGTCTTCACTTCCTCGTCAGAAAGACCGACCGCGCCTTTAATGGTAATTGATTGCTCTTTATTAGTGGCCTTATCCACCGCCTTGACGTTAAGGATACCATTGGCGTCGATGTCAAAAGCAACCTCAATCTGGGGTACGCCCCTGGGTGCCGGGGGAACACCGTCAAGAATAAACCGACCAAGAGATTTGTTATCAGCGGCCATCGGTCGTTCTCCCTGGAGAACATTAATCTCCACTTGGGTCTGGTTATCGGCCGCCGTTGAGAAAATCTGCGACTTAGACGTTGGGATGGTGGCGTTCCTCTCAATTAACGGTGTCCGGACCGCCCCTAGGGTTTCGATTCCTAACGTCAGGGGAGTCACGTCCAAAAGGAGAACGTCTTTAACCTCTCCACCCAGAACTCCGCCTTGAATGGCGGCGCCAACGGCGACCACCTCGTCAGGATTAACGGATTTATTCGGTTCTTTACCAAAAAGGTTTTTAACCGTCTCGTAAACCTTGGGCATCCGGGTCATTCCCCCAACGAGAATGACTTCGTCAATGTCCGAAGGTTTCATCTTGGCGTCTTTCAGACATTGTTCAACCGGGCCTATGGTTTTCTCAATTAAATCATCAACCAATTTCTCCAGTTGCGCCCGGGTGAGTTTCATGTTGAGGTGTAAAGGTTGGTCCCCTTTGCCTTGGGTAATATAGGGCTGGTTGATTTCAGTTTCTTGGGCCGAAGAAAGTTCGATCTTCGCCTTTTCGGCCGCATCTCGAATTCTCTGGAGTGCCTGTTTGTCCGCTCTTAAATCCACCCCGTGCTCTTTTTTAAACTCGTCCGCAATCCAATCAACGACTCTTTCATCAAAATCATCTCCACCCAGATAGGTATTGCCGTTGGTGGCCTTGACTTCAAAAACGCCGTCGCCGATTTCAAGAATAGAAATATCAAAAGTCCCCCCACCCAAGTCGTAAACGGCAATCGTCTCGCCGCCCTTTTTCTCCAAACCATAAGCCAGCGAGGCGGCGGTCGGTTCGTTAATAATTCTTTCTACCTTTAAGCCAGCAATCTCGCCCGCTTGCTTGGTTGCCTGGCGTTGGGAATCATCAAAGTAGGCGGGCACGGTAATGACGGCCCGGTCAATTTTCTCGCCTAAAAAGGCCTCGGCATCGATCTTACACTTGGTAAGAATCTTGGCGGAAATCTCCTGAGGCGTATATTCTTTCCCGCCAGCCTCAACTACGGCCATGCCGTCTTTACCCGACTTAATCTTGTAACCGACCATTTTCTGACTCTTCTTCACCTCGGCATCGGTAAACCTTCTCCCCATGAGCCGCTTCACCGAGTAAATCGTGTTTTCGGGGTTAAGAATTATCTGTCTCTTGGCGACTTCACCGACGAGATTTTTAATCGGCTCGACCACCGAAGGAATGATATTCCTTCCCTCGGCCGAGGGAATCACTTTTGGTTTGCCTGCCTCCATCACGGCGACGGCGGAGTTAGTTGTGCCTAAATCAATCCCGATAATTTTACTCATTGATTATCCTCCTTTACCTACTTTTACTTTCGCCGGTCTTAAAACTTTACCGGCTAATTGATAACCTTTTTGACAAACTT
>Ga0315289_10010024_pt1 | contig 13597 bp, 27 predicted proteins | sample YL17G11_40_MG_FD_203452 | JGI IMG/M metagenome (GOLD analysis project Ga0315289, IMG submission 203452) | Sediment microbial communities from Yellowstone Lake, YNP, Wyoming, USA - YL17G11_40 | ecosystem: Environmental > Aquatic > Freshwater > Lake > Sediment | place: USA: Wyoming | collected...
CTCTTGGCGTACAAGAATTTAAATTCTCCATTATCATCAAAAACAGATTTAAATTGCTCATTTTTTATTTTTTTCCAGTCTTTGACTTTTAAAATATTCATTCTCTTGTACCCATAAAAATATCTTGTGAAAAACTGATTTGAGGGTCATATTTAATTGTAATACTCAATTCTCCAGTCTCTGGGTCAACAATGGGTGTTAAATTTTGGGCCTTTATACCTTCAGTATTATTAGTTCGGACTCTTTCTACCCAATCACGCATAACGGATTCTACAGCGTATTTATTATCAATCCAGTCTTTTACTTTTAAAATCTTTCTCATTTTTAATTCAAACGGATTTAAATTTAATTTTAAACTTTTCATCAAACAGTGAATTTCGTACAAACTTTTGTCTTCCTCTAAAAATAGAATTTACTCCATTTTTATAATCATCATTACTTCCTCCTATATCAGTACAAGAACATGAATCAGAACCGCATATTGGACATCTAAATTTTTTCATATAATTATTTTTTTAATTTTACAACCAGGTCTTCATTTGAAACATATCTCTTGCCAGAACTATTAACTCTATAATCTCGCTCTATGATATATTCATATTTCCTTTTGCAGCTTCTACATTCTTTCTCTTCGCCTTCAAAACATAATATATCATCTTCACTGTCAGCATCTACTTCTGAACGAAGAACACTACCACAGATACAAGAAAAATAAGAGTGAGCCTTTACAGTATAATGATAATTTGGGCCAAAACCATCTTTAAATTGCTCTATTTTTCTTTCATGTTTACGAATAGCTGCAATTTGCTCTTCATTTCCAAATTCTAGCTTAAGCTTTATGCCATCTTTATAAAGACCATCAAGGCCAACAATTATCTCTGACATATTATTTTTTTGGAATGGTTAAAAAATCCTCATCACCTATTTCGGTTATTTCATCCACGTGTTCCCATAATTTTCCATCCTCATCAATATCCGTTCCATGCTCTAATAAGAATTTTTTCAACTCTTTTTGATTTGGTTGTTTTGGATGTTTAATGAAATAAGTGTAGTGGTCACCACTTTCACTGGTTGTTGTTAATATAAATTTTCTCATTGGTTATTTTTTTGTTTTTTTTCTTCTTCTTCTTTTTCTATTTGATTAAACAATTCTTCATTCACAATAATGTTATTTCCTTCAAGGTATTCATGAGCTATTTGGTTAACAGTTACAAATTCAGTATCAATATCAGCAAAATGTATGTGCTCAATTGCTTCAACCAACTCATCTTTGTCAGATTCGGTTGGGACAATTATTTTAAATTTTGTCCATTTAACCTTATCTAATTCTTCTCGGTTGAGGTCTAATTTTTCTTTATCAGACTTATAATCTTCGTATCTTCTCATTTTCCTTTAAAATTTATAAATTTTGCTTCTATATTACCACCATTCAAGGAGCCAAATATAGATATTTTCATGGTTGGTTTATCATTTTCTACAATCCAGCCAATAGACCCACAACAAGGAGTTGAGCCTACATGGTTTTTTAATTGGGTTTTACATACATTACATTCAATCCAGAAGTCTTTTGCTATTAGTTCATCTTTTATTGTTATCATCATAATTTTTGTTTAATCCATTTCTTCTTCAAATTCTTCTTCCTCTTCATCATAACCTCTATCTTTCAAATCTTGTTCAAGAATTGTTTTTGCAAGATTAATTACAGTCAATGTATGTTTTGGCTCTCCATCTTGAGGAGAAGTTCCAACTGGAGAAAGGTAATGGCCCATTATATAAAAATATCCTTTTACATTATGCCAATCAATAATATTCTTTTTTAAAAATTCTCCTCCATTTTTTCTTGTTTCTGTAAAATAAAATTCGCTAATTTTGCTCGGCTCATGTCTGTCACACAAAAATAAAGACCGTATTCTATCTCCTTCCCATCTACCATCTCTCATAACACTTTTGGTTTCTGGAAGAATGTAGTCATATATTTGTTCATACATTCCTTTTTTTGATATAGCTTCTATATCAAGGTCTAATCCTTTCTTCTTACAATATTTTTTTAAAGCAGGAAAATTATATAACCCATTACTATCAATCATTTGAATCCAATTTCCATCACTATGTAAAGATACTGGACCATTTGTAAATACACGATTAAATCTATCGTCTTTTGTTTTACCAGTTTCTTTAAACCCAAGAGACTGCAATACTGCTGGAATACCCAAATCTAAATTATCCTTCCAACTACTACTTCCAGTTTGTGCCAGTCCATCATAAATCTCTCTTCTCATCCATGTTCCAGATGTTCTTATAAGCAACTCAAATTCTTTTTTATATTTTGGTTTTTTATAATCATCTCCTCTTGATTCTTTTTTACCCTCTTTGATAACATCTAAAGCATCATCATAGCCATCATCTTTTCTGTTAGAACAAATAATACTTACAATCTCCTGAATTGATAATCCGAAGAACTGCTCAAGAGTTTTTGTATTATCATCTTCTTCTATATTCTCTAAACATCCATAGCTATCATATTCTCCAAATACAGGAAACGCTAATGGTCTAAAAAATACATTCGGACCATCATTTGAGCAATAATGGGTTGTTCCAAATTTTCGAACATGTTCTTCACCATTATCATAGTAATTTCCATTTGGAATCAACGGAATTAAAACGGCTTTGTCACCGCCTGTTATTGGCAGTCCTGATAGTCTGCATGAATAAGAAAAACTTCCCATAATTTTTGTTTTATATTGTTATACGATTATTATATACTTCATAAGGCACATTTAATAATTCTAAAACCTTCTTTTGTTCCTCAATTGTTTTATTGATTAGAGAAATATCTTCTTCAGTAAGTTTTCTAGCCTTCAAGGTTACACCTTTCTTAAGAATTGATTTTATGTGTGGTTTTTTCATATTTGTTTTTTTAATCAATTTCAATTATAGGAATTATTATTTGACCATGTGTATTTATATGTTCATTACCAGCCGTTTTAGGCAATGCAATGATATACATTTTACCTTCAACCTCAAAGATTTCTCCTATTTTTATTTTTGTGGTTTTTATCATTTGTTTAAATTTTTATAATTGTCATTTTTTACAGTTAATCTTCTTACATCAATTTCAATTATTTCCTGTTCTCCAGGTTCAGGAATAGCTTTGATAAATTCTTTGAACTTATTCCACCAAATGTGACCTGCAACATCTTGGTCATCTAACTTTTTTTCCTCATCGGAAATTCTTCTTAAAATTTCTTCTTTCATTTTTTATATTTATGGAAACGCTCAAGGATTTTGTTTAGGTCTTTTTTGTTTTCATCCACAAGTATTTCTTGTTCAAATTTTTCTTTTGAGGTCTCGTAAAGTTTGTAAACTTTATCAAACTCTTCTACTGTGATGGTTTCTATTATTGAGCCTGAGTGAATTCTATATTTAATATTTGGTAAATTTTCTTCTTTTATATACATTAATTTATTTCCAGTAATAATTTCTTTTTTTTCAATTTTGTCGCTCCAAAAACTCTTTTTGTGAACATAATTTACTTCATTAATCTCAATCTCCTCTATTGTTTTTATAACTCTGTCATCATGAAGATAGATATTAATAGAAGGTTCATCTAAAAAAAATATTTGTATACCATTATTAAATGAAACCTGTTCTACTTTTCCTAATGATTTAACTATTTTAGAAAAAACTTCTGATTCTGGTTTTTTTGCCCAATCTTCATAGTTTTTTAAACGTATTGTATTGTGTGACTTATTACAAGACACATAACCATTGCTTACTATCCGCTCTGTGTTTGGGTTAAGAGTTTGTGTATGATAACCAACTTTTTCATAGAAAGCTCTATTTCGTATGCAATTGTTTATTAAATCTAATAAACAGTCTTTTTGAAAGGTGTTTTTTGATTCCATTTTTTTAGTTTTTAATCAATATAGCTATCACAAATATCACATCGTTCTTCTCTTATGGTGCTTTTACCCTCTGAATCAGTATGGTCGCAAGATTCTTTAAACTTAAAAATCTCATCCATCAAGAATGGAATTCCCAATTCTTTTTCGTAATTAACCAATTCGTCTTTTTGTGACCTTTCTTTTATTCGAACTAATTTACGAGCCTGCTTTACTGCCTCGTAACGCTCATCAACTCTATCTTTTACAAGCAAATATGGATTCATAGATTTTCATTTTTAATATATTCTAATGATTTCATAAACGCTGTCTGTAATCCAGAATCTATCATTTTCAAAGCTTCTTCATCATTTTCTCTAACCAGCTTTTTTACAAACTCATTTGCCATAATAAATTCTATATTAGCATTGTAAACATTGCCATAGACATTTTGTTCTCTATAGGTATTGTTAACTTGCTCATTGAGAACTTTGTGAATATCCAAACGTTCTTGTTCAGTCTTGGAATATATTTTTAGTAGCCAAAAGAATATTTTTTTCATATTAATAAATTTTTATTGGTGAATATTCTTCTATAATAACATGTTTCTTACATGTGCTATAATGGTCCATTATAATTTCAATCAACTCTTCTTTTGTGTCAGCTGAGTATTGTTCGAAATAGGCATAGTTATCACAGCCCATATACTTCCAACCAAATAAAGTCTTTCGTTGTACAAGAAAAATCTTCTTATCGAAATTTATGTCTCGACTCTTTTCAACGAATCTTAATTTTAAAGTCCTCATTTTTGATAATTTGCTGTAAAGATATAAAAAAAATCAATATAACAAATTAAATTATCCGACATTTTTTGTTGTTCCTTTATCGGTGATACTTACCAACGTATGTTTATCGTAAGCCCTTACATCAAACACGATAGATTGAGTTGTATCCAACCATTTCTTGTATAATAAACTTCCGTTCATATAAACATATAATTCTTTTCCTATTATTTCTGTATATACTGCCATAATTTTTTTGTAAATATAATAAAAATTTATCTATCTCCTATGATGTATTCTTTTATTTAACAACCCGCCTTGTTCGCTTCTTAGTAATCCAACTCTCATTACAACTCCATAAAACATTTTACTAATACCAATCTCATCTCCACTAAAATCATAATAGCCAGTCACTATACCAAATCCAAAATATTTTCCAGGTTGAATAATAATACTATAAGACATCTCAAGCATAATTGGGTTTCTTGGATTGAAGAGTTTTCCAACTCCAACAGTAAATTCATTTGAAAATACTCCGTATTGAGATACTACCATTGTCAATTTAGCCTCAACATATTGGCTTGTATCTGGCCTCAGATTCATTCGCCCCCCACATACACCAACATCTATAACGCCAAAAGACCTTCCAAACTCAATATTCTGAGAAATCTTATCGGTTATTTTTCCTGCACCAGTATATAATGAAGCTGGCATGATTCGACCATACCAAGAACTTTTTACTTTTACTGTACTATCTTTTGTTTGAGAAAAAGAATTTATAAAGCAAGATAATAAAATTAGAATAAATAATTTTTTCATTATTTTTCATAATTAATATCGTTTACCAATTTTTCTGTAATATATCTTACATGACTAACATTTTGCCAGTCCATTATTCTTGCATATTTTATTACACAACCATCTTGTGCTTTATTTACCAAGAAATCAAGATATGAAGTAGTAGCCAGTGCATCATAATAATCAAAAAGATTAAATGTGAAGTCACCAACATCACTGACATCTTTCATTGGAACGATATTAACAGTTATATCTTTTTTTACTGATGGTATTGAGCTGATTTGCTCAGGGAATATTTTTGCAAACCAATAAGGGTCACGATTAATTTCTTCTTTATCTTCTTCTGTATGAAGAATTACAGCGATTGTTTTTTTGATGTATGGAGCTTCTTTTTTTAAGGATTCGTACAAGCCATTCCAACTTTCCGATTCTTCATTTGAAAATGTTTTTAATATCAGTACACAAAATTGAATTTCTTTATTTATAAAAGAACATCCATTTTCATTCTCAAGGCAAAGTGTATATCCTTTGTCTAAAATTTGTTGTTTAACTAATTCCATATTGTATTATACGTTTAAGTGTTAAAATAGTTTCACATATGAGCACAACATTCGTCAAGCCACCCGTTTTTTTGGGCTGCTCCATAACCATTATTTTTTCCGTTGTACCATCCTATTCTTGATGAATAGTTCGATGCATCTTCTTTGCATCTTTCCAGAGTCCAATAACCAGGGGGTTTTCTATAATTCATATGAGCACAACATTCCTCCAACCAACCATTAATTCTAGCAATTACATATCCACTTCCATTTTTCATCCATTCTTTTGGAGTATTATATTTTAATGCATCTTCTTTACATAATTCTTTTGTCCAATCTTTATTGCCTTCCATGTGTTGGCAACACTCATCAACACAATTTCTTTTTTTTGCAGCTTGATATCCAGTGCTATTTTTTTCCCAGTCACTTTTTCTTGTATATTTTAATGCATCTTCTTTGCATAATTCTTTTGTCCATTTTTTTCTAATGCGCCACCCAAATGCTTCGCAAATTTTTTTCAACTCATTTAGTTTAATAGCCCTCTTGTATGCATCGAAATCAGCTTTTATCCATTCTGATAGTGATTTATATTGAGATTTTTGTATTTCCATTATTCATGTGTTTTGTGCATTTATACAACCAATTATTCTTCCTGGCAGACTCATAAGAAGCGCTTGAGTATTTTTTCCAGTCGCTTTTTTTAGTATATTTTTTTGCCATATCTTTACAAGCCTTTAAAGTCCATTCTGGGCCATTTACAGACTTCATGTGTTTACAACACTCATCAATCCATTTATTTCTTTTAGCACTCCAATATCCACTTTTTTTTGCTTTTTGCCATTCATGTCTGGTTGAATATTTTAATGCATCTTCTTTACACCGCTCAAGATTCCAATAGCCTGTATGATTGTTCTTGCTCCATCCGAAATGTTCGCATATCTTGTCAAGAAGACCGTTTGCTCGTGCTGTTGCATAAGCAGATGAGTCAGCTCTTTTCCACTCACCAGAAGATTTATATTGAGACTTTTCTGTTTTCATTTCTCTTTAATTGTTCTTCTTTGTACCCAGATGTCATGTGAGTGCAACATTCTTTATACCATTCTTTTCTGACAGCAGCATCATATCCTGGAGAATTTGCCCTCCATTCAATTTTTGTTTTATATTTCAAAGCATCTTCTTTACATTTTTCAAAAGTCCAATAACCTCTGGGTAAAGTAATTTTTTCCATATGAACACAACATTCTTCTATCCATCCATTTCTACACGTGATACGATAAACATGTGGATGACATTTTTTCCACTCTATTCTTGTTTTATATTTTAATCCATCCTCTTTACATTTATCTAAAGTCCAATAACCACTTGGCTTTATAACATCTCTCATGTGAGCACAACATTCTTCTAACCATCCATTTTTTTGGGCTGCATCATATCCTACTCTATTTTTTTTCCACTCTTGTCTTGTTTTATATTTCAGTGCTTCTTCTTTACAAGTTTCGATGGTCCAGTTTCTATTTCTAATCATGTGGTCACAACATGCATCCTCCCACCCATTTTTTATGGCAATATCATATCCTGTAGACTTTTCTCTCCATTGTTTTTTTGTCTTATATTTTAAGGCATCTTCTCTGCATGTGTCTAAAGTCCAATAACCATTTGGTTTTTTCTTATGCCAGCCAAAATGTTCACAAAACACATCTATTAAACCTTTTCTTTGAGCAACGGCATAAGCAGAAGGGTCTGCCTTCTGCCATTCTACTAAAGAGTTATATTGAGACTTATTTTTCACTATATACTTCCTCTTGCGCTTTCCCATAGTTCTTCTATGGTCAAAGTACGTTTTCCTGATAACTCAGCTCTAACAGCTCCAATTGTGGTTAGTTTATAAATAGAAACAGGTTCATCCAAATTGTGAATGATATTTTTGAACATATCAATTACATCATTAGTAAACTCTGGAAATACAAACCTTTTATTCCTTTTTGATTTGACACCTGTTGATGACGTGGTTTTTGTTGAAGGTGTTTTTATAAATGGAATTTTAATACCATTAAAATTATCTCCATTGAATGTTGATAAATATTTATTATCAGTCAACATCAACGCAGCGCTTACGCAAGCGTGAGTGAACTCCATCATGCCATATTCTTGTGTTGTAACCTTCAAATAATATTTTTTCATATCTGGAGTACCTCTTAATGCTCTGCAGAATATTTGATAAATCATATTTGGACTATGAGTTCCAGACATATCAATAATATTAAAAAGACTATCATCTGAATAACCAAGTCTGGCACGGTCAACAACAATTAATACATCAAATTTATTGTTCTTAAAATTCTGTATTTCCAAACTATCTTTGTCTGTACTCGAATCTGAAACCATTGATTTAACTCCATTGAAGTTTAAAATTGAACTTACATCGGCAGCCTGCTTAATTGACTTGCATACAATCATGGTTTTACCAAGTTGTTTATAAGTATAAGCCCATGATTTTAATTTGGTGATAAGGCCTGGATTATTAAACTCTTCAGCTGTAAAGCCATTCTTAACACGCTCAATCAATTTTAAAATGATGCTCTCAAGAGTTTTTTCGGTTTGTTCTTTAGAAAAAATTGTGTCAGACTTTAATTCTAATTGATTGTTATGTTTATTGTTCCAATTATAATTAGAAGCAACCAATTCTATTTGCAGTTTGGCAAAATATTCTTCTGGGATAGAATTTATGGCTAATGGAAATATGTCATATCCACCTTTTTTTATAAATACAGAAGGAGTACCAGTCAATAATAATTGTTTCTTCGGCTTTATTTTTTTTACAATAGATTGAACTCTTTTTGCAAGATAGTTCTCATGAGCTTCGTCAACAATTAAAAAATCATATTTGTCTTTGATTAAATGTTCGCTCTGAGGTAAACAAATATGAACTTGACAATTTTTATCGAATGTCGTTGAATAGGCAAAATTTAAATTCAACCCATCAAGTCTATCTGTATAATTGTCTTTTAATACATTTGTGGAGTGTGTTAGAATCAAAACTTTTAAGTTTGGATATAACAATAAAAGTCGTCTAATTACATCAATTGATATTTCTGTTTTTCCACCATTTGGACAGAGTGCCAATACTGAGATGTCATGTTGTAGTGCATAATCTGATGCTGGCTCTTGATATCCTCTTAGGATTAATTGCCTTTTTAATGTTTCTAATATTAATTCCATGTCAATTTATACGCAAAAAAAACAAAAAAGTTTCAATTTTTATTATTTTTTAAGCTTTAATACACGTGAAGTAAAAGACTCAATTCTCTCAAACAAATCTTCATCTTCAGACAAAGAATATTCATAAGAAGGAATCATGTATTTAATTTTATCTCTACAATCACTCCAGCGTTTATTATGAAAACATTTTTCAATTACTTCAATCATAATCTTTACAGAAACCGATGCTCCAGGACTTGCGCCCATCAAGGCGGCAATACTTTTATCAGCAGAAGTTACGACTTCAGTTCCAAATTCAATTGTAGGTATTCCTTTGTCTCGTTTTATAACCTGAACTCTCTGGCCAGCAATGGCGGGTTTCCAGTCATTTATATTGGCAGTAGGATAATATTTTAATAACGTCTTAAAGCGACCTTGTTTAGTTTTAGTAACTTCACTTATCAAATATTTTGACAATCCAATGTTTCTAAGACCTGCAGAAATAATTGTAAACACATTTGAAAATCTTAAAGACATAAAAAAATCACTCCAGTGTCCATTCTTTAGGAATTTAGTTGAAAATCCTGCAAATGGGCCGAATAGAAGCACTTTCTTTCCATCTATGATTCTAGTATCCAAGTGAGGTACACTCATTGGTGGTGAGCCAATTTCTGGTTTACCATAAACTTTTGCATCATGTTTTTCAACAACATCTGGATTATCACAAATTAACCATTGGCCACTTACTGGAAATCCACCATATCCTCTGGCTTCTGGAATACCAGATTTCTCAAGGAGCGTTAATGCGGCACCGCCAGCACCAACAAATACGAAACTTGCTTTTATAATTTCTGTATTTGTGGTCACATGCCACAATTTATCTTCTTTACTTTTATGGAGGCTTTTTACTTCTTCGTTGTAGTTTATATCAACACTCATACGAGAAAGGTGGTCAATCAAATTTGAAGTTAATCTTCCAAAATTAATGTCTGTACCACGTTTCATTCTTGTGGCTGCTACTGGGACTTTTGGGTCTCTTCCTTTCATAAGAAGAGGAGCCCATAATTTTATTATAAAAAAATCATCAGAAAATTCCATATCATGGAATAAACATATTTTTGTCATTTCTGACCATCTCTGTTTAAGCTCAGCAACATTATCTTTTCCTTCTACAAAACTGATGTGAGGAACAGAATTAATAAAATTTGGTTTTATAGAATTAGACAATGAAAGATAAGACCAAAACTGTTTTGATAACTCGAATGCCTCACATGTCTCAATAGCTTTTTCAATACTATAATTCAATTCACAAAAGCCTGAGTGTCCTGTACCTGCATTATTAAGAGCCATTGAGCTTTCTTGAGCGCAACTATCCATTTTCTCAATTATTTTTATTGACAAATGTGGCTTAAGTTGTTTTAATAATGTAGCGAGTGTAGCACCCATGATGCCAGCACCTATTATTAAAACATCGCATTCTTTTATTGGCTTCATTATAGTGTTTTTGCGTATAAATAAACATCCTTTAAATTACCTTCTTTATCTATGATAACTTTTTTAAGTAGACCTTCTTTTTGATAACCTGATTTAATTGCAACTTTTTCGCTATTAATATTTTTTAATTCCATTACAGCTTCTAGTCGTGTTAATCCTAAATCATTAAAACATTTTTGTTCTAATAATTTAATAGCTTCGACAACTATTCCTTGACCCCAGTACGGCTCATCTATAAAATAAGCAATCTCTCCAATGTGTCTTCTGTGAGAAAAAATTTTTACACTAATACCACCAATTATTTCTTCATTTAGTTTTATGATATAATGATAACCAGTCCCACTCTCAGCAGACTTAGAGCTTTTATTTATCCAAAAAATCGTCTCTTCAATAGATTTTGGCTCAGGACTAAATAAAGAAAATTTAGGATTAATTAAAATTTCATGTATCCTTTTAGAATCACTTAATTCCATCAGTCTTATTTTAATATCTCTCATCATTTTTTTATACGAAAAAAAAGCCAAAAAGTTTCGTTTTTGGCTTTTAATTATAACTTGTAAATTAATTTTAAAATGGCAAATCTTCGTTGTCGTCAACCGAGCTATGAAACACTGGCGCTGCAGGAGTCGCTTCTGCTTTAGGTGCTGCAGGTGTAGATGTGCTTGTTGCAGCTTTAGGAGCAGCAGCTGAACCACTTCCAGCACCAACTCTTTCAACTTTCCAAGCATCCAATGTATTGAAATACTTTGTTCCTTCTGGTCCAGCCCATTCTCTACCTTTAAGGTTGAATACGACTTTAACTTCTTCACCTTCTTTCAAGGTATCAAGAATTGCACATTTGTCATTTGCTAATTGAAAGCTGACGTGTTGTGGGTAAGGGGTGTTTGATTCTGTAGTGATTACAAATTCACGTTTTGAAAATTTTTCACTCACTTTTTGAATGTCTGATTTTACTTTTAAGATTCCTGTAGTTTCCATTTTTTTTCGTTTTTAATGTTTATATTTCTCAAATGTATATAAAAAAAATGAATCAAAAAAGTTTTTTTAAAAATATTTTTCCTTTTAATTAAAAGGAAATAACTTAGTGTCTTTTAACTTCCTTGTGGGAGATTACTAATAACTCCTCAAAATTCACATGAGGATTAAATAAAATGATTCCATCTACCTTAAATGCTTCCATAACTTCATGTTCCACAGCCATTTTAAAGGCTGCGTATGCCGTTTTTATAATCTCATCGGTTGGCATAAATTCAGATAAATACCACTTCCTTCCATGCCACTCCTGACTATCGCCTTCTTTTGTACATGGCGCATTAAATACGGCCTGCAGGAATATACGACCATCTTCTGGCCGAACATTATCACGCTCAACACGAATCCTAAACTCTGTGTTAAACAGATTTATGGAGATTCGTTTGGTGATTTCTTTTACTTTTTCTAAATCTTTATCCATTGTTATTTACAGTAAATTCCAGAATCCATTTTGACTTTAATATTGTATTTGCTTGAAATTTCTTTCAAGGCCTCATCGTACTCTCCGCAATAAGTCTCATCGTAATATAGCTCTGTGGGGAATATATAAACACCTTTATTGTTCATCCAATCACGAGTTTGAATGTTGAATTTTTTAATCTCAGTGGTTTTGAAATATTCTTCCAAGTCTTTTTTAATTAAATCAACTTTTTCTTGAAATAGAATATCTTGATTTAATTCGTAATTTTTTACAACATCTAATGCTGCAATATATTGGTCTTCGGTTGGAATATACATGCGTTGTTTGTAGTTTTTTATTTATATAGTTTTTGTTTTACTGTCTATTCTGAAACTGTGCATAAAAAGATTCTGTTGATATTTCGTGTTTTGTTTTACTTCCACAAATAGGACAATATAAAAATGGAACTCCGCAAAAATCTTTTTCATTTCTGTCTATTTCGGTTATATCCGTTTTTAGGTTAATCATCTTCCTTCTATAAGGAGTAAAACATTCAAATATTATGAGTCCATTTCCTTTTGCATTATGAATTATTCTGGTGTCGAATCTTTCTTCGTCCATCGTATGTTTCTTTTCGTCTTGCTCAATTATGCTTTGCAAACATTTACAATTCATAATTTCATTTAATCTTTCTTTATTCATTTTAAATTTTTCTAATGCTCACGCTTACAAATTAAATGCCATTATACATTTTTATGCTTATACGTAAAAATTTAGAAAAAGTTTCAAAAACAAAAAACCCACTGTGTTCTCATGTTTGACAGTGGGTTTTGGTTTTGGTCGAAGAGACCGAACTTGTAATTCATTCCAGTGGAAATCCAATCTGTGCCCTTTTTTCGTGGCTCTTCTATCTATGAAGTTTAGAAGTAACAGAAATGTCAGCGTTGCTGTAGAGCTAATAAAAGCTAAATTGGTTCAGCAGGCCTCATTTTACGGAAGATAGCCATTTTTATCTGGATAAATTACAATATTTTAAAGAACATAACTGGAAAGTGTGTGAGTGAATTGTTTTTGGAATAAAAATAGAAGTAACTCACGTAATAGCCAGTTAATATTTAAATAAAAAATATACCTAAAAGCTGCTGAGTATCTTTCAACTCTTAACACCAAGTGAAAGCGTTTTAAAGTGGAGTACCACGACTCTTAGGATATATTTAAAGAACATAATCGGAAGGTGTAAAAGTAATATCAAAGTAGAAGTAACTTTAAATACATAGCCGATTAATAAGATGATGGGAAAACCTTCACTAAAGCTGATATAAAGAGGGTTGCCCCTCTTCGGAATGTAGAAGTAAGTGAGTTTCGAGGAGATTGCTCCGCTCGTATAAGATAGCCATCAAGGTCTTAAATTAGGATGGTCGGAAAGTGCGTTGCTAGATTACATTTCAAGAGTATAGAAGTAAGCGACAGCAT
>Ga0315289_10010025_pt1 | contig 13596 bp, 27 predicted proteins | sample YL17G11_40_MG_FD_203452 | JGI IMG/M metagenome (GOLD analysis project Ga0315289, IMG submission 203452) | Sediment microbial communities from Yellowstone Lake, YNP, Wyoming, USA - YL17G11_40 | ecosystem: Environmental > Aquatic > Freshwater > Lake > Sediment | place: USA: Wyoming | collected...
GTCGCGCCCGTGAAGAAGGTCGCCGAGTACGAAGACGTCTACGCCGAGGGCCTGCTTCAACTGATCGAGCGCGAGACCGGGCTGGCGCTGCGGTTGAATCCTGTCGGCCGCAAGACGGTGCGGTTCACGAAGGTGGCCCCGAACTCCTGGGTCGTGAAGACGCCGATGGGCTCGATGTACCATGTGACGCACTACACGTCGCCGGTCATGGCGCGCGCGTGGGGCGGCGAGTGGGTGGCCGAGGGCTCTGTCGCACACACCAAGATCGTAGCCAACTCGATGGCGGAGCTACGCGCTCTGCTGGAGCGTCACTAGCCATGGAGATCACCTTCAACCCAGAGAACGTCCAGGAGACCGTCGGCAACGCCGTGTCGGTCGCCGCGAACGTGATGAACAACCGCGTGCTGCCCCAGGAAGAGCGGATCATCGCTCAGGGCGCGCGACAACTATCAGCCGCTGTCGATGAGGGCACGCGCGGGCTGCGGAACGTCCTGCTGATCACCGGCCTCGCGATTGCGGGAGCGATCGTCTACCACGGCTGGAAGTCCGGGAAGCGTGGGTGAGCAGTGAGCATGGGCCGCACCGGACTGTTCCGTGGGTTTTCCGAGACGCTCGTAGAGTGGCTTCAGACGGACGAGGCGTACGCTTTGTTGCCGTCCTCGAGTACATGGACGGCTGGCGGGTGTTGGATACTCGGGAGCGCGCTCGAGGCATGGATGGACCGCCCGTACACCCGTCAGATGGCTCTCGTGTCCGGCGGGATCCCGCAACACGTCGTACTCGAGTTCAGGAAAGATGTCTTCGTTGATGGTGACGGAGTATCCACGCGCGTGAGGCTGAGAAAGCGGTGGCGTGAACTCGAAGGTCTCGAGATCGAGCGGATCGTACCTTTCGACTTGTACATGGTCCGGGTTGGTCGGCAGCACGGGCTATCATGCCCAGCAACACGAGTACAGCGTGTCACCCAGGAACTGCGAAAGGTGCTGGGGGATCCGTCTTACTGGGGCCTGTGACAGGCCAGGAGTACGCCGGGCGGTGACACGCCCAGGCGGCCGTTGCCTGACCGTCGGCGAAGGCGGTCAGGCAGCAGGCTTCTGTGGCGTCTCGACGAGCCTGACGACTGCCTTCCGGTCGCCCCGGAGCAGCGCAGCCGTCAGCCGGTGGTGCCCGTCGGCGATGAGCATCCGCCCGTCGGACATGCGGTAGACCAGAGGTGGGTCTGGAGAGCTTGTCACGTACCGGTTCACGCCGACGGATGTCACCCTCCGCTGCGTCCCCCAGAGACCCTCCAGGGGCACGGTCGTCCGTTTGGCTCGGTCGATCAGTCGGGACGGGATGGCGGGCTTCTTGGCGTACGGGAACGGCGAGGCGAGCCAGATGACGACGGACCCGTCGTCCCAGAGTTCGCGCTCGAGCACTGGCAGGCCGAAGACGGTCCTCGTCACGCGAACAGGTCCGTGTCGATGAACGAGGCCTGCACGAGCGACCAGAAGTCGTTCGCGAGTCCCGAGGTGACGTAGCGGTACGGCATCCATCCATACCCGCCGTCGCCCCAGCCCGTGCCCCACGAGTTGCGCACGATGAATGCGCCCGTGTCGGTGCCGATCTTGTGCGCGTCGTTGTAGCCGACGATGACCATGGCGTGGCCGCCCTCGACGCTGTCGGTCTTGGCGGGGAACGGGATGTCGCCTCGGGGGTCATCGGGCGCTCCGATGCCTGGGAACGACGAGTAGACCGTCGTGCCGAACATCGCCGGAAGCTGTCCAACGAGCGACGTCTTGAGCGCCTCCATAGTCTTCGCGGGGGAGCTACCTGCCGGGTCGTGACGGTAGTACTTCGTCGCTCGGTAGTTGCTCGCGAGGCTGTACAGGAACGCCGAAGGCTCTTCGTCGAACTTGGACTCGACGTACGGGTAGAGCTTCTCGGGCGGCGTGCCGAACATCGCGATGGCCTGCATCGCGGTGCGAAGCTCTGCGCCCGTGTCGCCACGGTCGCCCGCGAGATTCCGCGTGGCCTTGTAGATGAACAGGCGCGATGCGTCGAGGTGCTTGTTGAACGCGCGGCGCTCGAAGTACTCGAGCAGGCCGATGGCCGCGTTCGCGGTACACGAACCGATCTGTCCTTGGTCCTCGATCGGAGAACACCATGGCCGCAGATCGACCGAGGCGGGGAACGTGGCGGCAGCGATCCGGTTGGATTGCCCGAGCAGCGGCTTGATCTCCGGGTGCTCGGGGTGGAAGTCGCGGATGTCGGGGAGGTCGCGGATCCAACCCATCGCTCGGCGTGTCATGCGTGAACAGTACTACTCGTCCGCCTCGGCGAGAAGCGCGTTGCACAGCGTGCGCAACTCCTGGAGACGGTCGCGCGTGAGGTAGACGGTCACGATGGTTCCGTTGGGCGTCTGCACGGCGTACACGGACCCGGCGACGACGGCGATGCGGCTGCCGTCGCGCACCATCGTGAAGCTGTCTTCGCGACGACGCTCGACGGCCGCCTGGGCGGCGTGCAGCGCCTCGGTCAGGTCCATGCCGCCCGGCGTCGCTTCCGTGGGTTGCGACGGCGTCCTCGTGTCGTTCCGGCCCGGCGCGTCGGGGTGGGCTCGTCCGGCGAGAGGTCCGCGCCGCTGAGCCCGCTGACGACGAGGTATCCGAGGCCGATGAAGACAGCGCCGATGATCAGCGGCTTCATCTGACGATGTCTTCGGGCTGGAACAGACGCTCCGCTCGGTCACCGACTCGCTCGCCCGTGTACCATTGCAAACCGCTGCTGGCGATGTGCTTGCCGGTCACACGGACTCGGTCGGTATTGCCTCGTGGAGGCTTGATCGTGACGATCTTGCCGCGCCGAAGCGTCGGAAGCTTGCGCCGCGAAACCTTGCGACGCGGACGTGGATTGCGAATCGACCCGCTCATCACGGCGGTGTACACGCCCTGGTTCGCGTGGTGCCGCTTCAGGGCGTACTTCACCCCGGCCGTGATCGCGCCCTCGGGCCACTTCATCTTCTCGGCGCGCTTGCGGATGTCCTCGGCGATCTCCTCGTCGGACGTGCCGACGTGGTACTTGCCCACCGCGAAGTCGATCTGGGCCTTCGGGAGCACCTTGTCGTAGTTCACGCGCTTGCTGGGGTTCGTTCGCCGACCCCGAAGGCGCTGCGCGGTCTCCTTTGCCACTCGAAGCGCGCCCGCCTCCGTGGCGGAGTAGCTGGTCTCTTCCGCGTGGTAGACAGCGCCGTGATACACGCGAGTGATGTACTTGCCGCCCAGCATGCCGAACTGTCCAGGCTGTCGGTACACGCGCACGGACACGCTCGGGGACACCTTGAACTCTCCGATCTTCTTCATCGTCGTCTCCTGCTGCGGCTGCGGGGGTTGGGTCGCGCCTTCGGCTTGCCAAGGCCCTGCGCCAGAGCGACGGCGGGCACGATGATCGGGAACATGAACCCGAGCAGGCCCCACCACAGGCCCCAGCCGAGGGAGTTGTTGCGCCGGTAGCCGTGGTACACGCCGATGCCGGACGAGGCGTACGCGATGGCCTGCATCGTCGGCGAGCGGCCCATGAACCCGGCCGGGAGCGGAGCGGGGTGGAGCGGCACGAGGCGCGTCGTGTGGCCTCCCGGCGACTCGATCACGATGTCCTGGCCGTCGGAGGTCACCGTCAGGTCGCTCGCCGTCGCGCCGACCTCCTGGATCAGGCCCTGGCTGATCACGAGGCTGGCGACACTATCCGGGGACGAGTAGGGCGGGATGTCGATCCGGGACGAGGGGCTGCCTTCGACGTAGTACGTGGTCATCGTGGCCGGATGATACAGGATCCCCGACGTAGTGGGTACGGCACCGCTCGCACCGGAACAGGCACGGCATGTCCCGCCGGATCCGACGGAAGGTGTCGTGCCCGCAGGCGCAGCGGAACAGGGTGCCGTTCCGCGTGAGGTGGACCCGCATGCTGCCCCCTTGCCTAGAGTCTACATCTCCGTGACCAGATGGAACGGGTCGAACGATTCGGTCGAGATCCAGAACTGCTTGCCCTTGCTCGGCGTGATCAACTCTCCCTCGTCGCTCACGACGCGCAGGTAGCTCGGCACGGGGACCAGGAGAGCGCCGACCTTCAGCACGCTGACCCCATCCTGGATGATCAGATCGTTCTTCTCTCGCCTGACCTTCACGCACGCCCACGGCTTCTGCGTGTACTGCGTGCGGTGCAGGTCGCGCGGCCTGACCGGATGGGTCATCAGGGCCTTCCAAGCATTTCTTGGATGACCGGCAGCGCGAGCCATTGCCGTGAGTGTTCCTTGTACGTCCCGGTCAGCATCTGCTCGGGCGTGACCCAGGCCGCTTCGCCTTCGGGCCCAGAAATCAGTTCGACGTCGTCGTCGATCACGCCGAGGAACGTCGAACAGAGCGTTGTGTTCATGCTCCGGCCTGCGACCGTAGCCACTTCCCGAGCCCCACCAGTTCGTCGTCGATGCTGATCTTTGCTTTCATCGCTGCCGCGACGAGGTCACGCAGTTTGGACGTCCAGCGTCCGGCCTGATCGGGAGCAAGGATCGCCTTGCTCGCTGCGACCGGTGGCGCAGGCGGTGGTGCAGGCGCAGGCGCGGGGCGAGCATCGAGCGCCGGGTCGCGACTCTGCCCCTTGCCGTCCTCGATGGCCGCGAGTACTTCCTCGACGGCCGGTTCGTTGCCCTCGGGCACGCCCTCGTAGTCCGCCATCACCTCGACCAGGGCGCGCCAGTGGACGGCCTTCCAGTGGCGCTTGTTCAGCGGCCGGATGTAGACGCCTCGCGGGCCCATGGCGACGGTGTATCGCTGCCCGTCGAGTTCGAGATCCCGCGACAGTACCTTCGTGAACTTCATGTTTCCCTCGTTACCGCTAGCTGTTGTACGCGCTTTGCTGCGACGTGTCTACCGCGCTCACATCGTGAGCATGATCCAGGCTCCGAATGCGAACGGCGCGGCGAAGAGCGCGCAGAGCAGCAGGTCGCGCCACGATCCGCCGGGCCAACGGTCCACGTAAGGCCTGGGCGCGCGGACGACGCTGGGCGGATCGGGCGACTGCTCCCCTGGCGTGCGGTACGGGGTCATTGCCCCTCGAGACCGTCGGCGATCCCTTCGAGGATCGAATCGACGACGGCCTGTAGGCCCTGCATGACCAGTACGATCTGGGCACTGGGAGGCAGTGGATTGCCGACCATCTTACGGATCTGACGCGCGACTTGCAGGCGTTCGTTGCGTCGTGCGCGATCCAGGCGGCGTTGCAGGTGATCCTCGCTCACGACATGCCTGCCTGTGAGAGGATCACCACGATCCACGCGATCGTGAGCAGGATGCCGAGGATCAGCAGGGTCCGCCCCTGCCACGCCATGGCGACCACGAGTCGATACCATCCGATCATTGCTCGGATCGTTGCCGTCGTGCTCATTAGTCGTACCCTCCAGAACGTCAGACGAGTCCACTGCGAGTATATTCTAAGAATTCGTAACAGACTGGAATGCTGTCGCTTCCCGGTAGCCAGCTACCTCTTGCGCCTGAGCCATTCCTGGTGGCGCTCCTCTCCGATGCGCCAGAGCCCCACCAAGCTGCCGACTGAGCCCATGGCCCAGCCTGCGATCAGGTACGCCAGGGCCCACGGACTGTTCCGGGTCCAGGAGAGAAGCGGGAATCCGGTCACGAACATCGCCGCTCCCGCGAGCACGACGATCATGTTGATGTGACGCTTCATGTCGGGCACGCCGCTGCGATGGCATCCGCGATCGACTGCGCCGTGATCTCGCGCCACTCCCCGCCGACGCACACCTCGCGGCACGCGAACATGCCAAGCAGGCGCGCGGCCTCGTACTGCGGCGATCCGGGCTCACCAGGGCGAGCTTTGCGTCCGGGCCAGATCCTGAACTGCCGGACGTCGCCGTCGCGGCGACAATGGATCTCCGTAGGCCTGAACGAGATCGTGGCTGCCCAGCCTACCGGCCTCACGTCGCCACCGCGCGGTAGCAGTAGCAGGTCGCGTGTGCGTTGACCCCGCACGAGGGGCAGGGCTCCGGTTCCGCCAGGAAGCCGTCCAGGGCGAAGAACGCGCGGTCGTCACCGTCGCGCGTCGCGAGGGACCAGCCGGGTACGTCGTTCACCCTGGAGGCCGCCGTGCAGGGGCGCAGGCCTGAGGACTCGTTCACCGAGGCGGCAGCGGCGTAGCCAGACTGCCATGCGTACGGTGCGTCCGCGTACGTCCTGGACACGGCGTCCCAGGTGTACACCTCGGCCCCATCGTCCCAGCGGACCCACGCGTTCCATCCGTCCAGGAAAAGCTCGGTCGTTGTCGCCATCGTCACACCCTCCATTGGCTCAGACGGACCCATTGCGAGTATATTCTAGGAATTCGTAACCGACCGGAATTCCGTGTGATTCGACTGCTCGCGCTCGCACGTCTGGCAGCGCCCATCGCTCGAGAGGTCGCCCGCGTGCCACCGGGCTCCGCACGACGAGCAGGGCGTCCAGGCCCCGCGATCCACGACGTTGCGGTCGAAGGCCGCGTCGGCCCTGGCGACCGTCGCGCCTGCCGCGTCGAGCATCGCGCGGAACCGCGCCAGCCGGTACTCGCGGCCGACGACGCCGACGAGACGCCTGTCCCGCGTATCGAGCCCGAGGACCGTCGCCACGGCTGGCGCTGACCGTGCCGTGCGTCGCGCGTTGCTCACTCGTTGTTGTCATTGACGGTGCCTGTTGCTTGAATATTCTCACACTGCCTGACGTTCGCTGGCGCACTCGCACTCGAGCATCCCGCACTCGGGACACTGCAACGCGCTCGAGACGCACACGCGGCCGTCATGGACATCGACGCGCGGGTGCTCGGCGAGCCTGCGCAGGACGCTCGCCTTCAGCCCGTCCAGGTACAGGTTCCCGGCGTCGTCCGTCCAGGTCCAGTCCGTGGTGCGCAGGACGTGGCTACGGAGGATCTCGTTCACCTCCGATGGTAGGGTTCCCAGGTGCGCGGCGAGGTCGTCGGGAAGCCCGCGACCGACCATGGCCCTGATCGTCTGCGGGTGCAGGACCGTCTCTGCCTCGGGCAGCTTCACCCTCACCCTGGGGGCTCGCGGAAGCTTCACCGGCTGGGGCGCGAGGAGCAGATCGACCTGCTCCATCTCCCAGGCGGCGAGCACGGGCAGGCGGCCCTCGAGACGCGCCTCGCGGAACCGAGCCAGGGTGCGCAACGCGGACGTGTCCGCATGGATCTCGGAGAGCGGCGTGCGCTGCTTGAACTGCTGGCAGTGCGTCAGTTCGTGGGCAGTGAGCTTCACGATCGCTTCGACGGCATCGACGAGATCGTACTTGGGGGCGGTCTTCAGACCTCGGTACGACATGTTGCGTACCGGGAACTGATCGTCCGCTCCGACTGCTGACACGACGAGGTAGCGTGCGTGTCCGCCGCGACGCGACGAGATCGATGGGATGCGGGAGTACGCGCGCCCACGATACGCGTGACGGGAGTTCTTCACGTTCAGCGCGACGTGGCCGTGCTCCCTGCCGTCGCGGGCGAACTCGACCAGTTCTCGCACCAGGGAGATCGGGAAGCGGTGCGTGCTTTTCACATCGACACGGTTCATCGTGATCCTCCGACCAACAGACGCACGCGTGCCGCTGCGTCTGACAACCGCTTGCGCGACTCTTCGAGCAGGCTCGAGCGGCTGTGCGTCAGCCGGTAGAACCTGTAGCCGCTGTACCGGCACTCCTTGCGCTGGCACCAGTACGGGGCCGTCTGAGCGCGCTCCTCCTTCGAGGCGTCATCCGCGCCCGTCGCCGGGACCAACTTGCCGTCGCACACGGAGCAGCGCCAGGGCTGCCCGCCGCACTCGGCGGTGAGGAACGCGTCGAAGGCCTCGAGGCAGCGGGCGGCGTCGTGGTGCGCCTTGAGCGCCTCGGCGAGTTCCGCGTTGTCGAAGTCCGTCGGGATCTCCGACCGGCTGAAGTGAATGCCGTACCGCAAGAGTTCCATCGCTCAGCCTCCGGTCTTCGGTTGCATGTAGCCCAGCAGCGGGGGGAGCCCGCGACTCTGCGCCGTGATGATCTCGCGCAGGAACGCGCGGGTCGGACCGTAGACGGACACCTTGTGTGCGCCCGCTTCCGTCCCTGGGTAGTCCTTCGAGTAGGACGTGCGGCCCGCCTCGCGCTGCTGGATGCCGTCCGGCAGGAAGCCGTCGTCGCCGGTCAGGTGCCGACGGGTCTTCGTCTCGGTCCAGCCGAGACGGGCCGCGATCACCTTGATGGTGACGTCCTCGCCTGTCTCCAGGAACATCGCGACGATCGCGCTGCGTACTGCGCCACCGTGTAGACCAGCCATCTCACACCTCCGCTTCCTTGGTGGACCCCGAGGGGATCGAACCCTCGATCAGCAAGCACCGGCCGTCGTCCTCCGAGAGGCGGCGCATCGATGCCGCCGCTCGTGACTGCCCGGCCGGGCGAGTTCCTGCTGACGCAACCGTGCTGGCCCTAGCTGACCTCGCTGACCGTCAACTCGCTCCCGTCGAAGTCGAAGCGAAGCATCGTGCCCTCGTCGCCGATCTCGCGGTGGTAGATCCAGGGCGACGAGAACGGCTTGCCCTGGTAGTGGGCCAGGAAGCGGTCCGCCTGGACGCGGCACGCCTCCACGAACCCTTCGCGCTGGTCCTCTGCGGCCCTGACCGCTGCCCCGTGCTTGTTCAGGGCCTTCTCTGACACCGGCTTCTTCGCTCTGGTCTTCATCGTCACACCCTCCAGTGGGTTATACGGCTGCCCTGCGAGATTATTCTCTCAATTAGTAACCGATGGGAATTCCGTGTGATTCACGTCCTCGTGCGACGCCCCGTCACGACGTTGACCACGGTCACGCCGGGACCGAAGGCCGCGCGCATCTCGTACCGCTCCTCGTCCGAGGGCGCGCGGCTGTTCGCGCGGTACTGCTGCACGAACGCGTCGAGGTAGGCGGAGTAGCCTGCCGCCTGGACGTCCGAGCAGACCACGTAGGCGTCCGCGAAGGTGCTCGGCGAGATCACGGCGTCATTCGACGTCCAGCGCAGGACGCCATCGACCTCGCGCGTGTCCGTGACGAACTGAGCGCGCAGGCGCTCGATCTCGGCCCGCTGCCAGGACGGCAGGGTCGCGGGGATCTCCAGGCGGTTCATCGGTTCACCATGCCGAGGATCTCGCCGATGGTGGGCGGCAGCGTCTCCTTGACCGGAGGCAGCGCCTTGCACGCGCACGCTGCGGTCCAGAGGCGCAGGCGGTCTCGTGCGCCCTCGACGCGCCACCGGTTCGCTCGCGCCGCGTACACCTTCCCGTTCGAGTCGAAGGTTCCGATCGTGCGCTTGCCGATGCGGACCACGCAGCGCGCTTCGCCGCTTTCGTAGGTACTGAGTTCCCAGGACATCACGGGCGCGACGACCTCCTCACGGTCCATCAGAACGCCGGGCTTCCAGGCCGCCAGCCGGGCTCGCACGCCGCGCAGTTCTTCGGTGCCGCGCTCGGCCTGATACTCGGCAGCCTTGGCCGCGTTGTTGACGGCCAGCGTCCAGGTGTAGAGGTCCGTGACGCCGCACACGAGATCGTAGGGCGTCGGCGTGTGCTTGTAGTGCTTCCAGACGGTCAGAATCCTGACCTCGCCGCGACGCAGGGCCAGGGACCGGTCGTGCTCACGCACGATCATCTGCTCGAGAGCAGCGGCGTACCGCTGCGTGGGCTCGGGCGAGACCTCCCAGGCGGTCTGGCTCGACGAGGGGCAGTGGCCGTGCAGCCAGCCATCACCCGGACGCTGGAAGCCGTGCTTCGACAGCGTGCCCTTGGCGGCGCTCGCCGTGAACACCCGCTGGCAGACCCCGCACGTCCCGGTCTTCTCGTTCGTTCGTCCCATCGTCACACCTCATGGGGTCAGACGGGGGCCTTTACTGGTATATTCTACAAAATCGTAACCGATGGGAATACCGTCGGATTTATCTGCCCAGCCGGGACCGGTAGGCACGGTCCAGAACCGTCAGAATCGCCTGCTCGGTGGGGTCGTTCGCGGCACGTAGCTGTGCCTGGATCGCGTCGGCCCGCTGCTCAGAGAACGCCGCCAGCGCGCGACGCGTGGCGTCGTCCATGGCCCCGGTGGGCTGGAGCGGGTAGCCGAGGGCGAGTAGCTGCCGCTGAGCGATACGGATCACCGTCGGCCGCAGGATCGCTGGGGTGAGCGCGAGCTTTCGGATCGGCAGCGACTGCACCGACCGGAAGCGCCACCACCACGCAGCGCCCCCGACGGCGGCGCTGACGACCCCGGCGATGCCGAGGCCGATGTACAGCCGACGCAGGCGGCGCTTCATGCGCTACTCGGGCTGGTGCTCGTGCCGGATGTCGCCGTCCACCATGTGGTAGACCGGTTCGTCGGCAGCGCGACCGATGCCTGACTTGGAAAGCCGCAGGTAGGTGGCGTAGGCCACGTTGGCTCTGTGTCCGTCGTGTCCCGAGTACACCGTGCCCACGTTGCCCACGATGACCTCGTGCAGCGCGCCGGACGGATTCCGTCGCGCTCGAGCCCTCGCTGGCTCGGGCAGCATCCTGGACGTGCTGCGCTCTCGCTGACCGCTTCCGAGTTGCCGCGCGCTGCTCCTGGACCCGCGCGACCGGGCGGAACTCAACCAGGGCCACGCGAGGTACAGCAGCAGCACGCCGCCGCCGACCCACGCGATCGTGGTGATCAGGTTCGTGGCACTGGCAATCGTGCCCGTCGGGGTCAGCGCGTCGCCGAGACTCGCCGGGTGCGTCGCGTCGCTTGTTGGACCGACCGGGTTCTCGTTCAGGCCCCACGCGACCGGAGCGTTCGACGAGGTCTGTGTGTTCGCCATCGCGCCGCTGATCCAGTCGGACAGCGGGCCGTTCCGAGCTTCCAGGAACGGCTGCACGGTCACGTTCGACCAGTTCGTCGCGGCAGCGCCGATCACGTTGTCGTTCATGTGATCGAGTCGCTGTTTCAGATTCGCGGCGGTCTGCTGCGCGTGCTCGAGCGTGTCAGCGTCGAGCAGGGCGACCGCGTACGTGTAGAACGGCATGAACAGCGAATGGTCGCGCGTGATCCGTGGCACCGAGGCCCAGCGAGCGATCACGGGGACGCCGCGTCCGGTCATCGAGGTCGCGTTGAACGCGTTGACGATCTCCCCTTCCGTCGGCATCGACGTTTCGATGTGCGAGGTTTCTACCGCGCCGAGAACGAAGTACATGCTGTGCTCCTGTTTCGGGGAGGGTATCACAGCCCTGGCTGTCAGAGGTACGATCGGTCGCGCGTCGTGGAGGGCATGAGCACAGAACGAGTCCGGTCAGCGTTCGCCGCCCTCCGTGAGGTTGCGCGGCCCTACTACGACAGCCTGTACGCCTCGCGTGCGGGTCTCCTGCCGACCGGGTATCGCAACCCGGCCGCTGCGGGGTCCATCTACGGCATGACGCCGGAGCGGCTTCAGCGAGAACTCGAGCAGGTCGCCGAGTGGCGTCCGTTCCAGCATCCTGCCGTTGCGCCCGGCTGCGAGGCCTTCTCGACCGACCTGCCGGGCGCGCTCGGCATCGTGGACGTGCGCCTGCTTCCGCCGACGGCGAGTCTCACGCTCATGGACCCGAAGGGCACCGGCACCGTCGAGGCCTGCGTCTCCGGGCTGCGCGGTGTCCTGGTGCCGTTCACGGTGGCGATCCTGGGCCAGGAGGAGGGCCGCGAGGTCGTCTTCACGTTCCACCCTGGCGATCCGATCCGACCGAGCAGCGTGCCCTCTGAGGGGCGCTCAGGACGCGTCGTGAGCCCAGCGGAGTGCCTGGAACTCGGATTGCTCATGGCGAAGGTTGTGGAGTAGCCTCTCGAGGCATGAAGCTCGGGAAGCACATCAGCCATGGGTTCTACATGGTCTCCGACTCGGAGGCCGCCCGGATGGCGCGAGAGGTCGGCGCGAAGCTGCCTCGGTACGGCTACGAACTTCGTCTCGATCGTGGCGCGCTCATGCGGACGCCGTATCGGTATCACAGCGACGCACCGAAGCGCGGGTGGGTGTGGGCGGTGCTGGCGGACGATGATTGGATCGTCGAGCAGTCGAGGGCGGCGCGGCGCAACCCGTCACGCTGGCCCGCGACGCTCGTCATCAAGCTGCGTCGCGGCAACGCGCCGATGCGCGTGCGCGGCACGTACGACGAGAACGTCCGCGACAGCACGCGGAACTTCTACGTGAGCGGGAAGCCCTTCGCGCACGAGCACACGTCCGGCGACTGGGCACTGGTCGAAGTTCCGGCTGGCGCGCGCACCAACATCGTGGACGCGCATCTCGAGGAAAGAGGATCACATGGCGGGTAGAGTCACGAAGAGCGAGTTGGAAGGTCTGGCCGCATCCCTGAACGAGTACACGAAGGGGAGGCACCGCTTCGAGATCGAGTGGGCGTACGGATCGCCGCGTCTCGTGGCGAACGGAGGATCCGCCGACGTGTCCCCTCGCCTGACGTCGAGAGAACTCGCGCAATGGATCCGTGCGTTCATGGCCGGGTACGACCTCGCCAAGAAGCGCGGTTGATCGTCGCAGCCGTCGTGAAGTAGGATCGGCGGCATGATGACCAAGGCCGACGTCCTCGTGCAGTTCCGTGAACTCTGGCGCGACGCGGTTCGTGCTCGACCCAGCCTGCGCGGCGACGACGTCGCGCGGCGTGAGGCGTGGAACGACTACACGGACGCGTTGCAGAAGGACGGCCTGATCTCGACCCGGCAGTACGACACATGGTCGGGGCCGTTCAGGAACCCCTCCGGGTCCGTGGATCGCAGGCGTCCAAGCGCCCTCATGCCTGCCGGGACTCCTCGGTACGTTCACGTCTACGACAACGGCGGCAAGACCGCCGATCGTTACACGATCGTTTTCACGGGTCGCTACCGACACAAGACCAACGGATCGTTCGTCCATCTGGGAGCGAGCGCCCATCCGTTCCATCCGCAGGGCGTCGGCATGCACGGCGAGTCGCGGGACCAGATCGACTACCCGTCGTACGGCCATCTCGGCAAGAAGATCGGGTTCAAGGATCTTCCGCCGGACGTGCAGAAGTTCGTGGTCATCACGTACAAGGACATCTGGAGCCTGAAGTAGCTACGCCTGCGCGAGCAGCACCTTGCGCGCCGAGAGCACCTTCTTCATCTCCTCGGGCGATCCCCCGCGATCCGGGTGGTGCTTGAGCGCGGCCTTCTTGAACGCCTCGTCGATCACCTCGCGCGTGGCAGGGAGCGTGATGCCGAGGACCGCTGCCGCTGCCGCCGCTTCGCTCACCGACGGCACCGCGCCGCCCGGTAGTTCGTCGGCGAGGAACTTCAGGAAGTCGTCGAGCACCGACGCGCTCTTCGCGTAGAGTTTCTCGAGCATCTCGACGGCGACGTCGTCCTTCTCCTCCTCCTCGTCGTCACCCTCGTGGTCGATCTCGTAGTGCTGCGTGATCTCCTCGGGGTAGTCGGACTCGTCACAGGGTTCGCCCGCGTCGCACGTCGCGCAGAACGATGCCTTCAAGCTCTTCACGAACCGCTCGGCCCCGCGATCGGTGAAGACCCACGCATCGACGTCCTCGTCGTAGACGCTCTCACCCTTCGGGAGGA
>Ga0315289_10010027_pt1 | contig 13594 bp, 17 predicted proteins | sample YL17G11_40_MG_FD_203452 | JGI IMG/M metagenome (GOLD analysis project Ga0315289, IMG submission 203452) | Sediment microbial communities from Yellowstone Lake, YNP, Wyoming, USA - YL17G11_40 | ecosystem: Environmental > Aquatic > Freshwater > Lake > Sediment | place: USA: Wyoming | collected...
CTTGGTTCAATAGAACCTCACAAATTGGTTTATTAAAAGCCTTATTATCTAAGTTACTAAGAATATTATTTTTGAATTTATCGAACTCTTTTGTAGGATCCGGTCCTCTTTTAACCCCAGTAAACCCGCCGAGTTTATATTTAGGACCCATATATCCACCATGAAGTAGTAGAGAATATCCATCATCGGTATCCATTCTCATTCTAACAAACTTCGTATCATCCCAATTAGCTGTTGGAACAAACTTCCAGTTACCACTCATTCCCATAAACACAGAGAAATCGAGGTTCTTTTTATCATTATATGTTTTTAACTGTAGCTCTTTCCCAAAAGAATTTGTTTTAACCTTGAAATTATCAATTAATTTTGAATCAATAGGATTATTACCCTTCTCGACATGATATAGTTTAGTGAAAATTTTATCTTTTGAGTTCTGATTTATAAAATCAGACATTATTTTTACTTCTGTTAGTTCTGGCATTAGTATAGTTTATCAATATATTTTTTTAATATGTCACCATGACAAGATTTTCCTCCTCCACCCTCATTCTTACACCAACAACCAAGTACCTTATCTTTCAATTCATATAAGTCTCTCATCAATTCTTTATTTGATAAAAGATACTCCTCATAAGCATCAACAATCGTTTTTCTTGGGGTTCCTTTTGGAAAGGAATCTCTTAACTCTTTTGGGTATGCCCATTTGTTAAATTTACCACCTGGCAATCTACCAATATAAACATCATAGTGTTCTTTCTTAAAGTGGACCACTCTTGTTTTATTTTCTTGCCTTGGTTTACTTGGCTTAAAACTATCGAAAAAATTATCCATTCAAAGCATGTATTTTACAACTCCCACTAATCGTTCTGTATATAGTACCTTTCATACCAGCGTTATCGGACTTAGGACAAGAACATTTTGGTACCAAGTACCAATCATGCATATTTCTATCAATCTTAAATCCCCAATGTTTTTGTAGTCTATATTCGATAGATTCAACAATCTTTGCGAGTTCTTTTAGTTTATCAGCATCATCAGTATCCTCCATAAATTGGAAAACACAATGTTTTAATTCATGAAGTCTATGTATAATGATTTTATTATCGTCAGAAACCTTCTGATTCCTAATCAATCTATCATTCAATACCACACCTAAAAACTTTTTCATTTTAATAATTTTTTTAATTTATAGTCTCTTAATAAAGAATTCAACTCTGGTAAATCAGAGAAATAAGAATCTATACTTTTTATTCCCGTTACACAATTGATGGGGAATACTATTGAGTTAGATGGAGGTCCGTTTGTATTAGATGATATTTCTCTGTTAAATCTTATTCTTCCATAAGGGTAGTATACCGATACTTTATAGTTATCACTATATTGTGGTTTAAATATACCCTTAATATCATCAACATATATCGCTGCTTCTGGTGGGATTGGTCTCATTTCTATTTCACACAAATGACCAACTTCATCCTTAAATCTTTTTCGCAACCATATCTCACCACCAAGTCTCTTATCAAGAAACTTAATAGGTGATACTTTATCTCTAAGAAAGTAGAATAACTTCTCACTCACATTAGTAAGTATGAATATATAAAAACTACGTTTTAAACGCTGAAACTGGCTTCTCGGAATAGACGGAGAAACGAGTTCAAACCAAAAATCTTTAATATGATTAACTATATCATCAATGACCATTAGTAATTATCTTTAATTTTAAGTAAGTAGTTGTAAGCGCTCATAAAATTATCTTCAATCTCATTAGCCTTAATAGCTCTCTCAATTTCAGACTTAATCTTACCAAGTTTTCGACCAGGCTCAATATTAAGTTCCTTCATAATGAAATTACCATCAATAGGTGCTCTCCATTTAGAAGATTCATCATTTTTCTTAACATCCTCAATTCTCTCTTTAAGAGAATCTAGTTCAATTTGAAATCTTTGACGCTTCATAGGAGAAGCAGTGGTCATATCACACTTACAAAATAACAGTAAGTCATCAACCCACTCACCCAATTCATTAGAAAACCTACGAATAGCAGAATCAGTAACACCGATCTTGGTCAATTCTTTAGCAATACCATGATATTCAACTAATTTGGAAACATAATCAATCTTTGACTTATCCAAATCAAATCGTTTGAATACATCCTTAACCATTCTAGAACTAACAAGTTCATGGTTTTGGAATGTCCAACCCCTTTCTTTATCAAATCTTTTTGTAGGAGCTTTACCAGCGTCATGTAGAATAGCAACAAGACGCAACCAAGGGTTTGTTGAAACCTCAGCGGTTTGTTTAATAACCTGTAAAGTGTGGATAAAATTATCTTTGTGTCCTTGACCATTGATAACATCAACTCCTTTGAGTTTAGTTAACTCAGGAAGTAGGTGTTCCAAAACACCAGCATTATCAAGGTTCAACAAGTCCTGAGAAGGGTTGTTTGAGTTTAGTATGTTCCAAAGCAGTTCTTTCTCTTTCATAGTATAAATATACGGGAAAAATTTAATATATACAAGAAAATTGTTATATTATGATAACTCTAATACTAGCTAATATTATATGGATGATGTACTCAATGCTTGAAGGACTGAGAGAAGGATTCTACTGGCATTTCAAAAGTACTAGTAAAAGAGATTGTAAATTTGAAATACATCCCATATTTGCACTCCAGAGAGGACTTGTCTTATTAATCATTGGTGGGTTATTATACTACACAATAGGTATCTATTCACTAACGAGCATTATAGACATGGCGTTAATATTTAGCTTCTTCCACAATGGAACATACTACTACACAAGAAATAAATTAGATAATAATTTATACCAATTAAAGTGGAAAGACCAATCAACAACATCCACAGCAAAACTAACAAAAATTATGACATATAGAAACAGGACCATATTTATGGTACTAGGGGTTCTACTAGAGGTTTTTATATACATCTTTTTAATATAAAAAATAAATAAATTTTATGAATGATAAAAAAGTAGACTTGATCAAGAATCAAGCAGTAACAAAAGAGGAGACAGTTTTATTAAGAGAAAAATTCATTAGTGAGTATTCTAAACAAAAGGGATGGGATCCTAAAAATCTATCAACTACACAAATGTTAGAAATCGCCACTCAGAAAGAATATAAGACACCAGGAATTATTCTAGGGTAATGATTAAGAAATGGGAGCAATTTAATGAGAACATCAACCCTATTAGTAATAAGGTTGATTTCTCTGTGCCTACCAAATTATTAGAGAGAGCAGCGCCAAGAAAAGCTCGATTTGTAGGTGAAGTAAATGACCCTGGAGTACTTTATATGTCAACCGAAATTGAAGTCGAAGTTAGAGAAGAGTATATCAATGCTATTGATAGTGTATTTCAGGACCTACATGATAAATTTTGTACAGTGAGTGGGGATGCTGATTTCACAACGGAAAATTTGATCGAAATATATAAAAATCATAACAGAAATATTATAGAAACAACCGTTGATCAAATAATATCCAATATGAAACTATCATCAACAATATCACTCACGAGTGATAAAGTCAACTTCCAAATACTATCCGAACTAAAAGATGAGAGAGACTCAATACAAGAAGGAGAGGATGTTTTAATCGTAACAAAAATGAATAGCAATAAAATAAACAATCACCTAATCAAAGTTGTTGTTGGTAAAATGAAATATATGGAAATCGGATCAATTAACCGAATTGATAAAATATGCGAAACAGTTGGTGGTGATCAGTTTCTTATATATGATAATAAGCATGAACTCGGAAGATACACACTACTGTGTGTAAAGAAAGAAACCTACGAAGATTTCGCAGGTCCCTTAAAATAATTACATTAAAAATTCTCTTTGATATTTACTATCATCAATGGTCTCCTCCTTAACTTTAGTTTTCTTGCGAGGTCTCTCAGATAAATGTCTAACCGGTATAGTTTTTAATTCTGGTATAAATTCCATAATATCGGTTCTATTGCCAATAAATTCGAGTTTACTCTTAGAACTTTCGACCCAAAGTGAGTGTCCGTTCCAAACAACACCTATAAACTCCACATTAAATGATTCTTGAGCTGATGCCCAATTATGTATAAGTAATTTTTCTTCAGCTACTCTATCTTTTGATACAAGCATCCTTTTTACTTCCTTACCATACTTAACATAGGTATAGTTATTCTCAACAAAATCATAATCACTCTCGGCTGCCGAATAACCACCATAGTTATAACCCCAACCATAATCATTATCGATTTCTTTTGGGTCTCTCTTAACTGGAAGAGTCTCCCAATCTACTTTAACAACAGCCTTACAAAGTTTTTGTAAAAATTCAATATCTTGATGTTCATCAAATGTATGTTCTCTATAATACCCAACCGATATGTTTGTACATTCAGGAACCAATTCCACAAATTTCGCAGAATCAGTCATAATTCCAGTACTATCAGGAGCCATTTTTAAACCCACACCAGTATCATTAAGTCTTTTTGAGAGTTCTTCAGCAAATTCATCAGAACAACAACGACCATATAATTGATGAGTGATAACTGAATCAGTACCTCTGCGATCAAATGATATGATTTTTTTAATATTATCAAACATCTGTAAGTTAGCCCATTCATCAGCCAATTCACCCGAACCAATACAACCAACTTCTTCACCGAGGAAGAAGTAATAAATACCAGGGATTTTCTTCTCTATCATATAGAGAACAACAGTCATACCAGCCTTATCATCAGCACCAAGAATAGTAGTCCCATTTGTTCTGATAAATTTTTCGTCTTGAACATGTGTTACCTTCTCTTGTTTAGAACAAGCAGTATCTAGGTGACAAGCAAACATTGTTGTAGGATTATCACCTACAATTATATAATAATTTTCGTTTTCGTCTTTTTTGACTCCTTTTGGTAGGTAACTTTCAAGAGTAAACTCAGTTCCGTAAGGGTATGTCCATTTAGTTAATTGAAGAAATTTTCGTCTGATCCGCATAGGTTTGTGTGATATTTTAACAAATATACGGAATAATTTCCTAATTTAGAAATATTTTAAATAAAATCCTCACCGATAATACCATCGATTTTCTTATCACGGATATAAGACTTTGCTAGACTATCAAGATCAGTAGACCAACCATTAATTTTATTAGTTATAATATATGAATCATTAACAAATCCCAAATAACCACCACCAAGTGTCTCTTTCTTTATGTGATAATCATTACAATTATCAGAATCTTTATAATGGTATTCTTTTGCTAGTATAATGTAATCTATACCAAGCGTATCCAATACAGATTTATATTCGATGATACCAGAGACCGTTAGATGCCATAAATCCACAACAATAAGATCAGTTCTAAATAGATTTCCCTTATCACTAGTTACCAGTTTAAACTCATCATAATTTCTGAATTCCAACTTATTGTTTATAAAATAGTTAAGTGATGTTTTTCCGATAGATGAGTTTTTAGGCTTGGTTAGTAGAATAATATTCCTACCATCCAGCTCAAGAAACTTGACTATCTTACTCACACCAAATGAAACAGATGTGGAGTCTCCGGTTATATAGTTACACCTTTTTAGATCTATCATTTATGTGCTTTTTTCTAACATCCACTATATAATTGAATTTATGTAGAAACCTTCTTCCGATAAGAACAGGATACTTCATATCCTTTCTATTTGTCAATGAGATAAATATCTTGTAAGTAGAATCACCAACAACAACTCTTGTCATAATCGAATATCTCTTCTGAGATTTTCCAAATGAATTTCTAACCACAATCTCCTTGTATTTATCAAAGTAAAGTCTATTATTCGGATTATCAATCCAAAAAGACAATTTGCCATTTCTAGATCTTATCCCATCAACATGAAGCGCGGTTCCATAAGCACCCGTATCAACCTTAGCATCCAGAGAGGATATATTAAGGTCTGGGAAACTTATCTTTTCTATTCTTCCGATTTTCTTCATTCTTTATATATAATTTAAAATCTCGTTCTACAAATATAATAATTTTTACCAACTATACAATTAAACATATCATATAAAAATGATATAAATAAAAAATAACATTTAGTTATGAATCAACCTTACGTATTTACTTATGTGATCGGATATAGACACAGAATGGATAGATTATCAAACCTCAAAAGGGTCCTTGAGTGGATCAATGGATTTAATGGAGTTGAGGTGTTAATAGTCGAACAAGACAGACACTCAAAAATTAAAAATCTAAATTTAAAAGCGAAACATATTTTTGTTAAATCAGATATGCCATATAATAGATCATGGGCATTTAACGTAGCATTAAAGTATGCAAATTCTCCTTTAATAGTATTTGGTGATTCTGACTTAATAATGAATCCCAATGAATTTATCGAAGGATTAAAAGCTCTACAAGAAAACGAAATGGTTAGCCCATATTACTCAGTAGTTGATTTAGATCAGCAGGAAAGTGGAATGGATTTCAATCAAATATTACAAATAAACAGACCAGGAAGAGGAGAAAATGATAATCAAAAAATTAACATTTCGGGTGGAATTGCAATGTTTAGAAGAGATGCTATAACAAAAATTGGCGGATGGAACGAAGACTTCATCGGATGGGGAGGAGAAGATGACTTTCAGACAATGAAAGTTAAAAACTTCCTAAAGTGGACGGAACTAAAATATAGATGCTTTCACTTATATCATGCTAAAGAACAACCAGATATGAAATGGTATCAAAGAAACCTTCAAATACTTAACAACGCCGCTAAGTTTACAAAAGATGATTTAGCTAAGCAAATCAACATGAGTATGCCAAAAATGGGGATGATAAATAAGTATGATAAGTAAGGAAGATATTAACATTATTTGTTACTATCGAGAGTCACCAACACCCATAGACCCAAATAGTAAAATATACTATATCGATATGAATACCGAGATGGACGAGGGTTATCTAAATGAGATCAAGAAAAAAAACAGAGACTTAGCCATAGACGCTGTTCTTGATGATAAGATAGAAGAGTATAATAAGAGAGAGAAGGCTAGTTGGCCAGAACATTCTATGAATTCAATTATGACTATATCTCCTATGGTACATTCAATTGGTTTATCAAATTCCACAAAATTTCAATCATATGATCAAATTTGGAATATGATGATGGATCATTTTGAGGATAATACCAAAAAACCGCACCACTTTTTATCCAGTAATAATATATCACAATTAACATATCAAAAGGATTCAACAATATCCGAGGAAGAGAATTCTCAAAAATTCTCCAGAAAAATAGTATCAAGAATACAAGCCTCATCAAGCATGATAGCCATGAGTCTAAGTAGAAGAGGACCTGGAACATTTATTGTAGTAGGAACAGATATACCACCATTTTTTCTGGACTCCTTTATAACCAAACCCAAATCACAGAGCATCGAATACAATGTAGGGTCGTTCAATCCAAATATAATAGGAAATTTTTCAGGAATGACAGTTATCGTGTCTAATAGGATTAAGTCAAATAAAATAATTATTGGTAGATCAGAGACAGTTGCGGATGGAGGTGGTTTATCTATAATGAATGATTTAAACAACTACTATCTAGTAGAAACACCGCATACTTTTTATAAGAAATTTGCTTGGTTTGAAATAAATTAAACAGAAACCCTTAATTTATTATATTTCATGAGTAGTTTATATAACTTCTCATACTCTAACTCTGGATTGGAAACCTTTTTTTCAATCCATTTATTATTATTAAAAAACTCAACTATCATACCAACCTTAATATCCTCTTTTTTAGTAATAAAGAAATACCTTTTGCTTTCGGTAAAAGAAAATGAATATCCATTATATAGATAAGAAGCTTTATCAAAATCAGTATTATATAAGGTCATATCAACAGGAATTTCAGATCCATCTTTGAAAATCTTTTTAATAACACTTTCTCCTAAATATTTTATAATTGCAAAGTTTTGATTGAATTTATTTAACAAAAAAAGAACATCTTGTCTTAGATTATCATTATCAACACGACCATATGATATTATCGAATCTGAATAATTTCCCTGATAAAATTCCTTAATAGGTATGATAGAATAGTCTCTACCATAGAGAATACTCTCCAATCCATCGTTGGATGGTAGTATAGCATATGAGGATGTTGCTTGATCTAAACCTATCATTAAGTATATATTAAATTACTATAGCCGATCAGTAACAATAAAAACTTTTAGTAGGTCATCTTTTTCTAACTTTTTCATCATTGAAAAGAATTTGATAGCTTGATCGATTGAAACCGCATCAACTCTGTTTATGACATCTTTACTATTACTATTGTTATATTTTAAATAAAAAGTTCTCATACTGTATATATTTTTATATTAAACCGAATTCTTCGTAAAGTTTAGTGTAGAAAATAGCAGAGACCTGTTCCTTCCACTTGTTTGGAACAATTATACTATCATGTACAGTTACCAACTTTATTTCTGGGTATGACTCCATAATCTGTCTCACAATCTTATTAAAAATCAAATTTGATTCAGCCTTCTGTAATTCATGAGCTAGAATTTTATAATCACCCATCTCTTTTTTATACAACTTTACAAAGTTGTGTATAGTTGGGAAAAGACTAGAGAATAATTTGTCCGATTTACTATTTTTACCATTTCTACCAAAAAGAACTTTATAAGTTAACTCCTTAACATCAATCTTTTTATCTATATCCAGTTCTATTTGTAAATATTTATAGTAGATACCCTCTATTGTAAGGTGTTTGAATAATTTCATCTCGTCTGGATCAACCCACTTGGAGCCAACATCTTCTATTAACTTAGATAAAAAGAGTGGTTGACTATTCTTAATGTCTATTTCACAAGTACTCATACCATCTATTAGTAAACAATTTTTTCTAATGAAAGATTTCAAGATGGTAAAATTTGTATGAAGTCTACCATAATTATCAAAGTGATAAAAAATATGTTTATCATTAATGCACTCCACACTGTATGTATTTCTATTATAGATATCATTGTCTTCGTTTTTTAACGAGTCTAAATAAAATATAGATCTGTCAAATTCTATCTCAATATGGAAAAGATCATTGACCAATTTGGTTCTAATATCATTATCAATGAATGTGTTCTCCACACCGCTCTCTTCTACTTGTGATATTTTATTTTTATACTTCTTAAGTAGTGTATTGTCTGAGTTTCTATATCTTTTAATCTTAGCCCTTAAAACGGATTCATTAAGAGCATAGACTCTTGATCTAGTACCAGACTTATAATTAAAAAGCATTAACATAACTTTATTCTCAACAAGATAATCAATATAGTAATTGTATAGATATCCATATTTCTCTTTTAGAATAACCGAGGATAAGCTAAATTTATTATCTCTCTTAAAATAATACTTTAGTATTAAATTATGAACTATATCTACCAAGTAGGATACTTTTAGATTTTTGTTCTTGTAAGTAAAGTTTTTTGATTTTGAAATTTCTTCTAAACATTGTGGAAGAAATTGTAGACTATTCTTTTTGCCCTCTAATTTAGATCTAATGGATGATTTAGAGATATCATCCCAATTCAGTACTACGTTCATAGTTTTTATAACTAAAAAAGTATAAATTGTTTATATAGAATTCAAAATTTTATCGATGGATTTCCTTCTCCAATATTGCTTAGGTTTACCGAGTCTCATAATATCTCGAACCATTTCTCTTGTCCAAGTGGCTTTGATTGCCCTTGTTTCGGATTTAACCTCGATGGTCTTCATATTAAGATCGATACTCGGAATCACTATTTAGTAGTTGGCGTTTTTGTTGGAAATTTTCCACCTTTGCCCTTCTTTTTAGATTCTTCAGGCTGTTTCTCAAATTCACCATAAACATCAGGGTAAACCTCCCCTTCAGCATCTTGATCATACTTAATCTCAAAGTAGTCACTAAAGTCAAGTAGACCAGCTCTAGTCAATTCAACTTCATGAATTTTGTTCAAATATTTTTCGATGTGTGTATTGATTTCATCAACGAAAGAATTAAATAAAATAACAGTATTATCAGTAAATACACCAAGTGGCTTTTTTCTCTTCTTATTAAAAGAACCAAGAATTACTTTGAAGATGTATTCCAACTTATCATTCTCATCAATATATTCCTTTGTTAGTTTATTAGATATTAATTCTTTATTAATTTTAAATTTCTCTCTATCGAAAAACTCTGGGATAACAAATTCAAAATTCAACAGATCATCTTTTACCTCAGAAACATATATGTTATATAACTTACACATTAAGTAGATGTAAGCCTCATCCTTTTTCTCTCCTTTTAGTTTTATCTCATTCATATCAATAGATTGACAGAAGTTAAGGAAATTAACAAGTATTAAAGTGTATATTTCAACAAACTCGGTTGAATTTGTATCACTCACTCTTTTATATAAAGGATTTAATATTTCAAATGAAATATCTTTATCTTGAACCCTTATAATAAGTTTCTCTATATTATCTTGAAAGTTTTCACCATCCATTAAGAATGAACTATCAGAAAGTGGGTTTAATATCTTATAAAAGAAGAATGCGAATGACTTTTCACCAAACACATATTCCAAATCATCTTCACCTGTATTAATAAAGTACTTTATAGCTTCCACCATTCTCTGTGACAATTTACCCTTAAAAATAATTGGTAACATATCAACATCAAATAACCTAGCATACTCATCCAACTCTTCTATCGTATATTCATACTTATTTCCCTTACAAAGGGATGTCAGAACCAAACTATTCTTAGGCATTTTCTGATATTCTATATTACCTGGTTGATTATCTGGGAAAAATTCAAAACAAAACCACCACTTTTTATTCAAAAGACCTTTAACTCTCTCATCAAGACCATTAAAATAATTTATGGCGGGATTGTAGTAGTTTTGCATCGCAAGATCTACTAAGTTAATGGAATCATTGCTTATCGATTTTGGCTTAATCGTGAAGTTCTCACCATCCCAATTAACCCATATCTTACTACCCTGTACATCCTCTATGACGACTATTTCATTATCGATAATATCATCTAATAATTTTTGATCGTCTATTCCGTTTAATGTAACTAATTTACTCATCTCGTTATTTATATTCAACATTTGATTTTTGTTTTTATGCCCTCGTTTATATATTAAATGTTTCTTTTCAGAATAAGCATTTTTATATATAGAGTAATCAAAAGAAGGTTATTTTAATATGTCTAACGGAAGAGTAAATGGTAAACAAATAGTTGATGATACAGTCATAAAGACCATAAATGGCCTTACATTTTCTGATCAATATATTGTTTCAAACAACGACTCAAACGTAACTTTAATCGTCGCAACATCTGGATCAACTCACTCATTTACAATGGGATGGACCGGATCACTTGCTCTAAATAGAGGAGGCTTAGGAAATACATCATTTACAGCATCTCAGATTTTAATAGTTAACTCATTAACAAGTTCGGTTATATCATCTGGATACATATTTAATGATATAGGGACTAGCTCAACCGATATATGGAGTGCAGGTAAAGTAATATCATATATATCATCAACCGCATCAAGTGGTAACTTTGTTAAAAAGTCAGGAGATACAATGACTGGAGGATTAACAGCTCCATCAATATCTATTCAAAATTATATTGATTTTGGATTAACAGCAACACCTGCTCAACTAGAAGGTAGAGTTCATTGGGATGATAACGCAAAGACTCTATCAATTGACACATCTGACCCAAATGTTAATATACAAGTTGGTCATAATAACCTAATATATGTAAGTAACCAATTAGCATCAACTTTATCAAAAGGAACTGTTGTTTATATAGATGGAGGCAATGTTAATAGACCTACACTCGCTACCGCATCATATGAGAATGATTTAAGATCAGCATCAACTATTGGATTTATGGCAGCAGATATTACATCAGGTCAAAATGGTTATGTTATAACTTATGGATTATTAGAAAATTTAAACACAAACGCATATACACCAGGAACAATGTTATATCTTGGTGCAAATGGAACATATACATCAACTGTTCCTATTGCTCCTTTACATGCAGTGAGACTTGGTAAAGTAATTAGACAAAGTGCAACTGTCGGAACTATATTTGTCACTATACAAAATGGATATGAATTGAGTGAGTTACATGATGTTGCTTATGTTGGTGGAACTCCTTCTAATAATTCGGTTTTGCAATATATAACATCTAATAGTAGATGGGAAAATGTAACAGAACCAACATTAAATGGATTAACGGTTAGTGGATATAAATTAAATACCAATACTTGGACGTCCTCAAATATATTAGTTGTAAATGGCTCCACAAATTCTGTTATTGGTTCTGGTTATAAATTTAATGATGGTGGAACTACATCGACTGATATTTGGTCAGCAAGGCAATCAATAGATAATATAATAACATTAACATTATCTGGAGCAAGAAGTGGAGCTAATGTTAGTAATGTATATTTAAGAAGTGGAGATGGACTACCATATAACACAACGCCAATGATAATGCCTTTTAATGGAACTATTAAACATATTTCAATATCAACATCAGCTAATTCAACATGGATAGCAGAAGTAAGAGATAATGGTACTGCAATAACTGGAGCAACTATATCAAATACAACAACTGGGACTTATAGTTCATTTAATATAAATGTGAATGCTGGTGCATTATTACAACTATATTGCAATGGTAGTTCAGTGGCTAACCCAAGAATTTTGGTAACTATTGTAAAAAGATAATATATAGATAATGAGTAATATTTTTATAACAACAACAGGAGTCACACCATCAGTTATTTTATCTGATTTGGGCTACCGCGTTATTACACATCCTACTATCAATTATAATTTAGGGTCTGAGTTTACTTATAACGAACTTACCGAATCCGGTGATTTTAATAACTCTTTATCTCAAGGTTACTTAACAGCTAGCTACAATGGATCAATAATAACATCAGCCACTGCTTTTCAACCATCTATTGGAGGATATTTAGTAACTAGTTCATCACCTGGTGCTACTGGTTCAACCGGTGCTAATGGTGCTACCGGATCAAGTCTTCTTGCATCACCATATAAGTTTAGTACTAATACATCTGATTCAGATCCTGGATCCGGAAACCTAAAATTGAATAATTCTAACCATAGTTTAGCAACTTTTATTTGGATTGACTACTTAAATGGTAATGGAACTGATGTTAGTGCATTTTTATCAATATCAAATATTGGTGATAGATTTTATATACAAGATAGAGATAATCAGTCTAACTTTTTCCTATACACAATTAGCTCAATTACTAATAAGACAGGATACTATGAATATGGATTAACCTTTATATCAGGCGCAGGTTCTGCATTTGGTAATAATAAAGAAGTTTTAATAGCTACTTCATATAAAGGAAGTCAAGGTATTCAAGGTGTTGCTGGTGCTACCGGAAGTCAAGGTATTCAAGGTGTTGCTGGTGCTACCGGAAGTCAAGGTATTCAAGGTGTTGCTGGTGCTACCGGAAGTCAAGGTATTCAAGGTGTTGCTGGTGCTACCGGAAGTCAAGGTATTCAAG
>Ga0315289_10010028_pt1 | contig 13594 bp, 8 predicted proteins | sample YL17G11_40_MG_FD_203452 | JGI IMG/M metagenome (GOLD analysis project Ga0315289, IMG submission 203452) | Sediment microbial communities from Yellowstone Lake, YNP, Wyoming, USA - YL17G11_40 | ecosystem: Environmental > Aquatic > Freshwater > Lake > Sediment | place: USA: Wyoming | collected...
ATGGGAATAATATTTCTATATCGTCTCGAATCTACATATCTATCATCAAAATATCCAACGGTCTCTAAATCGATGATCGTGCCTTCAAAATCTGACTTTATCTCTTCCGAGTATATCTTAATCATGGATAATTTTTTTCTTATTTAGATTCAAAAGTGTTTCTCATAATATACTAAAATGGTGCAGGGCTTTGTTCTATGTGCCATGCTCCGTGGGTAATATTCTATTCGCTATGCGCTTTGCGCTATGCTTTATGCGTTTTCATAAATTGGACAGATACAAGTTTTTTATGGATGATCCCCAACACAGATACAAATTAATACTTTATTAAGATTGCCTGACGCAAAATTCCCTTCTTAATAGAAATAATTACTATTTTGGAAACAAAAAAGGGCACATTTACCCCTATTAAGATCCTCGGTTTTTTAAAAACCTTTTAAAATCCAATATGTTTGACCGTTCTGTTCGTTTTGGCACTAAATTTGCTCAATATAAAATCAAAATAGATTTTCTTAAACATATTCACTGATAAAGCCAAACTCCGAGTAATCGGAGGGCAGAAAGCCACGGGTCCAGGAAGAAACCAAAAATTGGTTTCTTACCTTTAGCTAAAAACCTAAAGGTGATCTTTGGTGGATTTGCAATTGCAAATCCCCTGAATAGCCGGGTTGCCGAAGCAACAGGAATTTTCGACACCCGTGGCCTATCTTCGCCACGGGTTTTTTGTTTCATGTAAGGCAAGAAAATAAATATACCCGTTTCAGGAATGATGTAGCGTTCCGGTATTTACCCGAACGGACTCCGCCCCCCAATATATGGGAGGAATCGGGCCTATGCATAAGAGTTGGATTTCTCAGAGGTTAGACATGAGACGTTTTCTTCAATACTTATTGAACATTCCAGACGGCTTTATAGATCACTCTCCCAACAGTGAGCAGACTCGCCGCGTATACCTCCTTTTTACCATCTCCCTTACCGGAATAATGACACTCATACCTCTCGGCATACTTGCTTTAGTACAGAAGCATACACTCGTGGGAATATTGGATATGTCTTTGGCGTTTATAATAACTGGAAATATTCTTCACGCTCGACGATACAAGCATTACACCTTCAATATCTACATAGGTATTTCCTTCGTAGCCATGCTCTTTGTTTACATGTTCTTTACGGGTGGGGTCAATAGGAGTGGTGCATTTATCTGGTATTACACCTTTCCCTTGATAGCGTCTTTTATTCTTGGATCCAAAAGGGGGGCAGTAGCAACAGTTTTGATACTCTTACCCGCCATTGGCCTCTTTCTGGTGAAAAACCCTCCCCCCTTCCTGGTCAACTATAACTTCGATTTCAAGATAAGATTTATCTCTTCCTTCCTTATGGTTTTTGCCTTTTCCTACTTATTCGAATACTCACGAGAGAGGAATCGTGAAGAACTTCGAAAATCACATGATGACTTAGAAAAGCGAGTTGAAGAGCGGACCTCGGCCTTGCAAGAAGCTGTTCAGTCATTGCAAAAGGAAATCACCGAGCGCAAGCGGATAGAGGAGGCGCTTCGGGAAAGCGAGAAGAAATTCCGCGAGCTGGCAGAGAACATCCGTGAGGTCTTCTATATATCCGAACAGGGGATCACCCGATACGTCAGCCCCGCCTATATGGAAATTTGGGGGCGTACACCTCAAAGTCTTTACGAAGAGCCAAAATCCATTTTGGATACTGTCCATCCTGAGGATAGAGATCGTGTGATGAGATCTTTAGAGAAGAAAAGCCGAGGAGAGGTCGAGGAGGTCTATCGTATTGTGCGCCCTGATGGATCCATACGTTGGATAAAAGACCGCTCTTTTCCGATTTATGATGATTCAGGAAAGACGCGCCGTGTTGTCGGTATTGCAGCAGATATCACGGACCTTAAGCTCGGGGAAGAAAAATTGAAATACCTAAGTTTACATGATCCTCTTACCGGACTCTATAACCGCATCTACTTCGAGGAGGAGATGAGTCGGATAGAAAAATCACGGTATGATACGGTAGGGATCATATCGTGTGATGTGGATGGGCTCAAGCTCGTTAATGACACCTTAGGACACGATCATGGGGATACCCTGCTTGTAGCCTCTGCCAGGGTGATCAGGGAATCCTTCCGTGAGGGAGACTTGGTGGCCAGGATTGGTGGGGATGAATTTTCTGTCTTACTTCCAAACACGACCGAACCTGCCGTTGAAAATGCTTGTCAGAGGATTCAGGAGGCTGTCGCAAGTTACAATGCCACCAACCCAGAACTCCCCTTGAGTATCTCTGTTGGATTTGCGGTCAGCAATGGATTCCATAGAAACCTAAAAGACGTTTTTAAAGAAGCTGATAATAGTATGTACCGGAAAAAGCTTTATCGTACCCAGAGCGTCCGTAGCACCATTGTTAAAACTCTGATCAATACACTGAAAGCAAGGGATCTCACTACCGAGAAGCATGTTATTCGTCTGGAAAAGTTATTAGCCAGTATGGCTGCCCTTATCGGACTATCAGAGTCCACTACATCTGACTTATCTCTCTTAGCCAAATTTCATGACATCGGTAAAGTTGGGATCTCCGACTCTATCCTCTTTAAGAAAGGTCCCCTAACTTCTGAGGAGTGGACGGAGATGAAGCGGCATTGTGAGATTGGCTATCGTATTGCCCTATCAGCCTCCGACCTCATTCCGATTGCTGACTGGATCCTTAAACACCATGAGTGGTGGAATGGCGGTGGCTATCCTCTCGGCATTAAAGGAGAAGAAATCCCCATAGAGTGCCGTTTGTTGGCTATTGCTGAAGCTTATGAAGCCCTCACTAGTGTTCATCCTTATCGAAGGGCATCTCCCCATGCGAAGGCTGTGGCTGAGCTCTTGAGCCATTCTGGAACACAGTTTGACCCTAAGCTTTTGGAAAAGTTTGTGCAGATGTTGGAAACCCATCCTCCTGAGTCAGAGTCTAACGCACCTTCCGCAGTTTGAAAATTAGAGGAGGAACTGAGGGACAGGCCTTGCCAGCCTGTTGAAAAAGTCCATTGCTGTCACCCTTCTGAACCAAGTCCTGAACTTGTTTCAGGAAAAAATGAATTGGGGTCACCCATTAAAGGGTACCTGTCAAGAAAAAAATATTCTTCATCAAAAAACTGGGAAGCGAGCAGAAGGTCAATCTCACCTCATCTCTCAGGAATCAAAGACATCATCCAGCCAATCATACAACCTTGGTCTTCGGTCAATACTTTATTACGATTGCCTGACCCCATTTTTTTCTATCTTTAAAGTTAATTCTTCTAGAAACCAAATTTGGATTGTAGGAAATATTTTGATGATTTTTCTGTCGTGATCTGCAAACAGAACATATTTGTCCAGAAGCAATACAACTTGCCCTAATATGGGAGCGGATTGGTTCACTATAATAAGCTTAACCTTTGGCTTAGCATTCATATCCTGCAAAATAACTTCACCCTTATACATGCCATGCAACAATGAAAATATGATAACTGCGGGAAATGCGACAATGAAAAATTTCATTTTGTTCGTCCATCCTGCTACCAATTTAGGTACTCTAATGTACCAAAAAATAAAAACTCCCCACAATATAACAGCAGCATATTGCCATATACCATAAAGTAAGATATTGGGGACATCGGCAAAAAAAGAGATAATTAAAAGAATTATTGCTGGAATAATGGCAAATAGAGGAATCGCCAGGTCTGCGCTTTTTCTGAAATATCTAGTGAACCTCGGAAAAGGCGATGATGCCGCCAATTCCTCTTCTGATGTGCCTCTTTCAATCCTAGTGAGGAAATAGTTAGCAACAATTCCCAGTGCAAAAAATATGGCTACAGGTGTAATCCATTCAATGGACAACTTGAGATAGTCATTTGGGCTAAAATATTTGAATATATTTAATTTCAAGGATTTGGAGAGACCAAATATATAAACGACAGTAAATATGAAGGAACAAGAAACTACTAGTCCAACAACATCACTCAGTTTAACCGTTTTTGAATTCTTCATGGATGGGCTTCCAAGTCTATACTATTCGCTCGATATTTTTTAAAATTATTAACTGCCTCGGCTGACATACCTTCTCACATCGGAGAGGTAGGTCTATAATGTTAGACTGAACCTCCCCGGCCCAGACGTAATTAAAGGTTAATGAGGGGGCAAGTCAATTTTCTTAGCGTTCCCCTTTTCCACCCAATTCCGCCGGCATTAAAGGCTTGATCCTCAAATGCCCCATGGTCTAATCTCAACTTTTCACAACAATTTGTTGATTATTGAGGCCTGACCTTTCACTTCTCAATTCAATTATTTCAACGCTGTCAATACTTAATTATTTATGTCTGACCCTAGACCCTACAAGATTTTCATGCCAAACACATTTAGATGCTCAGACTCTTAAGTGGTCTCACACACTTCTAACGGCAGCTGGACACATCTGCCACTTTTGTCATGAATCGTGATTGCACACTCCAAATTAGGTGACAGTATTATCATTATGGGCTTGTCTATTCGATAACCGGTTTGTGCTGCTATCTCTGTCAGGCTTTTGATGTCAAGTCCACTGGGCTCATTACTCCCCACAGGATGATAATGCCACTCTCCCAAATAGAGCCCTTTTTCCCCTAACTGACTGAAAGCATCAATAAGCCCCTTTTGGCAATATTCCTCTTCTTTCTCAAACCTGGTCTTAGTTCTAATGGCTTTTGGCCCGGGCCCAGTTGCTCTTAGAATGACATACTTACCCGAATCCTCCCTGTAGCCAATTAACACACCCCCGGTTTCGACATCCTTTGAATCAGCTGATTCTTGCTTCATAAAGTCGTAAACATCTTTTCTGACGTACACTTTCTTGTCTTCGAGCCTCTGACAGACAGGGCAGTCTGGATGTGGTGGAATTGTGTGGGCCTGCATGACTCCATAAGTGAAACGCTCGAATTGAAGTCTCTCGAGAGGCTCCATGCTCAATATCCAATGGTTCTTTTCCCTGTTCTCACTCTGCAAGAATTCAATAACAACCCTTGCAAAAAAGGCGGCAATCATTTTCATATCTGCTGCGCTGCCTGGTCTGACCGGGTTGTTACATTCGTTCGTTAGGACAGGCAGTGTTTCGTCTTCCTTGATTTCAATGAATAAGGGATTTTTTTCCTTACTGTAAAGTGCCAAACAGGCCTTGCAAGCGTCAGTTTGAGGTATGACGCGAAATATCCGGGCGGCCTTTCCGCCGCGTAGAGCCCTGCAGTAGAAAACTGTTCTCCCTTCATTTATAGCTTGTTCATTGAGGTAAGCTTCTATATTGTCATCCGCTATTGTCGAAATCCCGATTGACCCCAGAGGCAGATACTTCTCAAGCTTGTCGAGAAGAATATTTGAGTGCGCCCATGCAACGCTCACAAAAGGATTGTGGAAAAGCAGATGCTCAGCCATCCCTAGTGCCTTGGGCAAGCTTGTTCTGTCTATACCCAGGCAATGCCTGACGGTGTTGTGTGCCCTCATGTCTTCTTTGTCGACCAATAGAACTTTCCCAACCCCCGCCTTGCTCAGAGCATCGGATGTCTCAGAGCCAAGCGCGCCACAACCGATGATTGAGATCGTGACATTCCTTAAAGCATTTCGTTCAGCCCTGCCCTTGTTTCTCATATGAAAATATTCATCTGTTAAATACTCCTGATAAACTGCCTGTATTGAATAATCTAAGAGCCTCTCTTTCAGCTCCTCCTTAGTGGGTTGAACAATAGGTGGGCGGGTTCCTTTCCTTAACCTGAACATCTGCCAGTCTTTCTCTCTCCATCTTCCTGGAAACCTGATTCCGACGTGAATGACATCCTCCAATTGTTTTAATGGGGGTTCCAAAAGTTCTAATAGCTCATCAAAACCTTTAGCTCGATCTCCATTGACAATGTATTCTGCAAAGGTATTAAGGTCTGCGAACGGCTGAGGCTCTTTAGAAATGTTCCACCAGTATCCTTCAATCAAATCTCCACTTTTGATTTTGGTGAGCTTTTCCTGGGTATTTTCTTCAAGTATAAGCCGGCGAACGTCAGGTATGTGGGTGAACAAGATCAGCTGTTCATTTACATAGATTTTAGGAAGAAGCCATACTCCGCTCGGGTTCTTTCCAAAGATGACCACTCCCATGAATGTCTTTTTGCCGATTCCGTCTGGGAAGAAGTTGGCAGGGATGAGGCAGGATAATCCTGCAAAGAATTTCCCCTTTATTATTTCGGTGTCAAAGAATAAATCGGGTAGAAGATACTGAATTTCATAAGTTCTGTTCGGAAAATGATGGAATAGCTCGACTTCCCTGCTGTCCTTTGGAATCTTGCCCGACAGCCATGTCCTTAATCTCTTAATTATGTCCTCAATCGGATAGAATTCAGCGCTTTCATCGTGGAGATCGCCCATCTCGACAAAACAGATACTGCCATCTTCATTCTGGTGGCGTCTGTTGAGGAAACGGATATTACTTCTTACCCGTTTTCCTATCTCCCCGGGCGACAGCTCAGAGTATTCTCTTGTAGTGTCTTCGCTCAATTCGTTATTCAATATGAATATTGTCGGTGGGATGTAAGGGGTAGCCTCCGGATATACAATCAATACAGGGTAATACTGTGTTTTGGCCTTGTGGACTAAGATATTGCCTGTAGAAACGAGGGTTTTTCCTATGAACTGGTAACGTTCCCTGTAAATTGAATTATTCGAGAGCTCTCTTGTTTCTCTGTACAGCCAGTTGGTATGCAGAGAGAACCAGTCCATTAGATACCCATGGGTTTCTTGTCAATTCTTGTAACTGGGGGAGGAATGACTACTATCTTGCCACCGCTTTCGTCACCATTACTCTTTTTCCCGTATTCTTTGACCAATTCATCATCAGGATATACGTCAATCTCCCCATCAGCATTTATATCGACTATTATGCATACCCTCTTGTCACCAAGATGGAATACCGCGTCATCTCCCACCTCTTTTTTGTATAAATCCATTGCTTCTTTATCCGGGTGGCCGTGCTTGCTCTCCTTTTGTTTTGGAGCACTAACAACAATATAGGTAGGCTTTATCTTCTCTAAATGTTTCTTATAGGGTTCTTCCTCGGAGGAACCTTTCCAGAAAAACGAATTAGAGCCGTGATGGGCAGCACTGAGAACCGTTGAGGGAAGTCTTTCTGCATGATAATCGGTTATATGCTCTTTCCAGGCGTTGTAGTCAGCGTCTCCGGTTATAAGAATCTGTTTTTCGTCTTTCCCATACTTGAATCGAATAACCCCGCACTGTTCGTGGATTCTTTTGTACCGGTCCTCCGGTTTTTCATCTTCTATCTCGTCAGAAACGTAATCGGCCGGGGCTAATACATTGTAGTTCACATCACCCAACTTCACTGATTCGTTATCTAGCTTGTTTTCCTCCCTGCTACCCTTCAGGCGGAAGACATTTTTCTCACAGAGGTTCTTGATTACAAATTCAAGATCATTATAGATTTCCTTGTGCTCTCCGCCAGGTTTATGGCCAGAATGCCACAACTGGGCGATACCAATCTCTTCATAGATTTCCTTGACTTTCTCAAGGTGATCTTTATGCGGATGGGTGTTTACATAGACATCGAGTTTCTTCTCCTTTCCATAAAAGAGGTCTTTCAACAGCTTCATTAAGTCTATGCCTCCCGAACTATCATCATAATTCGAATCTATTAAAACGTATTTGTATGCCTGCTGTTCAGGGACCACCAGAAGGGTTGAGTCTCCTTGACCGACGTAAAGAAATATCGTTCTGAAAATATTGGGTTCTGTAGGAATGATTACTTCTTGTGCTTTTTTTGCCATCTTTTGCCTCCAAGGTTCCTTTTAGAAATCCGGCGATTCAGAAGGGCCTATTCGGAAAAACGGACAAGGAATAGGTCGTAAATCGATTTGGCGAAATCTTCTCCCCTTTTCTTTGTACGAAAATAGCTTACCACTGCACCGACAAGCGAAAAGGCCAAGAGCCCATATAAAAGGGATTGTTTTTGTGGGCCGCCAAATAAGAGGATACCTAAATCAAGGAGGAAGATTAAGGAAAAGGTTGTCAAAAGGCACCTGAATAAGCCGTAATGGGCGTTAAATATTTGAGGCCTGTCGCTTAGCTTCTCCTTATCTACGGCATTATAGCAAAGGTAGAATATCTCTTGGTTCCATTTCATTTCATCCTTTTTGGATAGTCCGGTGCCCGCCTTAATCGAATATCTGGTCTCAACTATCTGCTTGATTTTGTTTTTGTACTCTTCGCTGAGGTAGTTGTCTTCTGAGAGAAGCCATCTTGCGGATGGAAACCCTCCCCATATCTTTAGCAATACCTTCTCCGTGATTCCTTGGCTTATACCCTGCAGAATTAGCCCGCTTACGTAAGCCAAGGCTATCAGGACGGAGGTTTCAGCAAGCCCCCCTGTAAGCGGTATATCTATCCAGCCCAATATCAAGGAGATTCCCCAAAGAAAGAGAATTCCAGGAATCACGCCAGCTATCAGATCATAGAGACTGAACTTAGAGACCATTTTCTCAACCTCCAGTTTATAGCATTTTTACAATCTGTTCGAATTCGGTTAACTAAGTGTGATAGTTAGGGTATCAAGCCTAAATTTTTCGTTCATCTTGATATGATTGTTATCAAAAGAATATTGAAATATTATTTCAAATTACTTTTAAAAAGTTGGTTTCCAGAATCATCTTTTTTAATAATAATGCTCCGAGGCTTATTCGTTGACTTATTGAGGCATAAAGGATTTTCATCCTCCCTGTTAGTAAACAGGACGCTTGTGGGAGATATCATTTGTTTCAAGTCTGCATCTGGCAATTTCCTTGCCGGATAAGGATAAACTAAGAAATAGGAGGGGTTAATTATTTTAGAAATTTCTTCTAAAGAACCTATATGGGTTTCCGGCCGGAATACTCTCGGACAAAGGCAATTCGGGAAAGTCGAAATCTCAGTAAGTCCTCCCCCAAATTTTCCTCTTCCTACAACCAGACGTTCCGAATAGTTGAATGCTTTATGGGGATCCCAGCACACACGGAAACTCCCGTGGTGCGGAATCTTCCACAGGTTTGTGGAGAGTTCGGAAATTTTTGTAGCAATCAAGTATGTCCAATTAGAAAGATCGCCCGGGAAAAGCAATGAAAACCTGTGGTCTTCATAGCATGCCTCTATTTTCAAAACTATACTCATCTCATTAAAAAGGCTTTCGCCTGTAAAAGAAAATTCTTGTCCAAGGCCAACTGATTCTTGATATAAATCTCTGGCTTTCTCTCGAGGATTTTTTGTTATTGGTTTCCGCTCCATAAGAATTTTCTTTACTGCTGATTGCCATTCTCGCCGGCTTATGGTTCTACCATCTTTTTCTTGCAAATTCTCGAAATCCGCTGGAAACCAATCTAAAGGAATATTCTTTTGAGTCAGGATTCTCCGGAGAATGGCTTCTTTCATTATATATTCGTAAAACTGATTTGGTGGATACAGAACCTGGACATAAAGGTCACCGAAGGTTCGGGAATGGCCCGAGGTTACTTGGTACGCTTGTATCCCTTTGATAGTAGCCTCTCTCAGCAAGTGGTCAGCAGTAAGAAAGCAGTAAACTATCCTGTGATCTTCCTTTTTCGACAAAGAAATCGTTCCATCACGAAAAAAGTCTCTCAATATCGAAAGGTCAAAACACCAAAGTTCAGAAATTGACAAAATAGGGGAATTGATAACTTGCACTAGACCTTCTAAATGGTCGTAGTCGGGATGTGTAGCTACAATAAGGTCAATTTTATATATACCCAATTTTTGGAGATATGAAGCAACAGTGTCTATGTCAATACCACCGTCGATAAGAATCGTTGTTGCAGACATCGGATTTCTCGACACAATGAGGGTTGCATCACCTGCACTGACGCCTATGGCATGAATTTCTAATGTCATAATGTTGCTACCTCTCTTGATTAATCTCTGATATCATTAAAATAGTACCCTTTGCAAAAATGTAATGCGGTTCACTTTTATTTTCTTAGCGTTCACCTTTTCCACCAAATTCCGTCAGTATTGCTGACGTAATCCTGCATTCGTGATTTACACTCACACCAGAAAGCTTCAATCTTTGGTCGGAGGTCTAAATTATAATGTGAATCCGTCCCCAATTGTTTTACTTCCCGCGAATTCCTTAATTTTGAAGAATCCACCGCCATATTAAGTAGTTGTATCTTAAGCTATCTACTGGCCTTTGATTCGGGCCGCGGGGTTGCCGTATAATGTATACACAAGACCAAGGGGATTTTTCCAGTCATTTAGGTGCTTCAGCCGCACATTCAGCATAGCTTGCGATACGTCCACTTTTCGATCAAATAACTCATCAATTAGATTCATTCCAAAATGGTAGGCAAAGTTGGCCAACACCGGTGATTCGGTCACGATGACAGCACCTGCGCCCACACGGGTAAGCGCTCCGACAAAGCCATTGTTGTTCATTGCATTGATTCCAAAGGTTCCTGTCTCGCAGGCATCGAGGATGACAACAGGTTGAGCCTTTAAGCGAACTTCCTTCTTGCCTAAGTCATCAAAATCCCTGGGCGTTAACAGATCATTTTCAGAAAACTTGAAATGAGCTGGTGCCCACTCAACTCCATTTATTATGGCCTTATCCTTATCGAGAACCGTCCCGCTGGTTGCGTGCCCATAGGCAAAGACAAATCTGATATCCAGAGCCTTTTTTTCCAGTTTATCAATAAAGTTCTTTCGCTCATAACAAGGCTCAACCGTTGGGCCAGTTTTGCTCTGAATATACTTTACAAGCATCTGCACTCGTTCAGCTACCTCGTCCCTGGGATCGCTCCCATGCCATCCTGCGAATGCGATTTCATCAGGTTTCGGAAATTGGACAAGGTTGCGCTGGCGGCCTTGCTCGCTGTCTTTCTCATGGATGATGCCCAACACGTACCGGAATCCCCAGAACTTTTGGGGATCTGTTTGGCCATTCTCGTCTGAGCCTTTCTTTATTGGATATAGTATCTGCCAGGGTGCATAAATGTTTACTGACCGTATAGCAACTCGCAATGGGGGATCTGGGGGTAGGTTTTCGATAAAATCCATTGCCTTTCCCAGATTCACGGCTGCTCCTTCCAGGAAAATCCGCCAGTAAAGATTCTGCCCCTCTTTCCTCAGGTTATCCAACATCATTTCGCAGTCTTTGTTGGAGAAATCAAGGGTTGCCGCACCCTTTTGTAGGGTAACATCAGACCCGAAATGTTTATATTCCTCCAAGTAGTTTTTCTTCTGTTCCATGATCGTTCGAAATACCTTGTAGATATCTAAGACAAGGCCGTTGAGATCTGCTTTTGAAACCCCCGACTTGAATTCCCATGCCATATCAGGCCCCGAACCATGGCCATCCCCGAACTCATCAAGAAAAACCTTTTGCAGACTCTCGAGTCTCGGCCTAATTACAATAGGTACCCTCCCGTCTGAATCAGCAAAGCCAACTACAATGATAATGTCGGGATTTTTACCCTCCTCGACCGGAGAAGTTTCAACCGCCACTTTGGCAGGTGATACATAGGCCTTAAGTCCTTCAGCTGGGGGATCACCCACGAACGCCTGAACACGGATCCTGTCAAGGCTATTGCCGCGGTGTTCAACAGTGAATATTAGATCGCCGAGCCCATTTGATTGATGCACCGAGGCTAAGGATGGAAGAATTATGAACCTCGCCTTGCTCGACCTGCGATCCTTCGGGCGATACGCTATCTGGTCCTGCTGGTAGGTATCCTTCTCACAGAGAGAACAGTTGAGGGTTACTGTGAGCTCCAATTCGTCGCCCTTGTATTCTGTTATCATAGAAACGGGGGGGAGACCTTTTGTTACCGACTCCGCAGATTCGGGTCCGATATAAAAGATTACACTGGTCTCTTTTCCAGGTAAAAGGACCAGTGGACGCTCCAATTTCTTCGGAGTGACCTCTACGTTGTAGACCGGCTCTGCCTTCGGTAATTCCCACTTTTTGTATACTTCTTTCCAAGCCGGAGCTTCTGCTGGTTTCTCCGGTGTTGGCGCAGGAGCCGATGTAGGTACCTTTGCAGACTTCTCAGGAGCCTTCGCGCAACCCATTACCAAAAACAGAATTGCGACCAGCATAGGTAAGAGGGAAAAGAATTTCTTGATGACCATTTTCGATTCACCTCCCTTTAGTTCCAAAGTCATAATTGGATCCACGCAAAGACATGTCCAATTAGCATTTGCGAAATTACTTCTTCCCTTCGGACTGGAAGAAGAGTTTCTCGATCTTCGCATCAGCCGTCTGTGGCTCCTTGGTCTGTTCACCGAGGACCTCAAAGTCGCCGCCTACTTTGACAGCCATGCGGACGGCAAAATAAGCCGGTTGATCAATCACCAATTTCCCTTCGCTAGTGACCTCGTACTTAACGTCAGGCTGGAACTGGAGCAGCTCACCCAGCTTGGGTGCAGTTAGTTTGATCTTGGCACCGGTCTTGTCATAGAGAGTATAGGTTCCCTTTGAAACTCGAAAGGCCTCTGTGATGAGATAGTGGTCTGGTTTCTTAAGTTCGTCCATGCAGACAGAGGAAACATTCTTGCGGTTGTCCGGATTCTCCCACCACACTTTGAGGTTGATGAGCCTGAAGGCATCCGCTCCGTGATCCTGAACCTCAAGACAAACTTTCGAGACACGGTCAAAGGCAGGACCTGCGCTGATGCCTTTAAAATTAATCATTGCATTCGCCCCGAAATCCTTCCCTTTGGTGAATGTAATCCCCGGGATATAGCTCTTCTCAGGCTTCAGGACTTCTTCGGGATAGCGACACGATTCTAAGTGACCAATCCAGCGAATCTCTTGAATCCCTTTATCCTCCGTTACCTTGATAATGGCTCCTGGTCGGTACTTGGAATCAGGGAACGGAAGCGGTACCCAACCCCCAGCCTTTTTGAGGATTTCTACCCACTCCGAGGGCGTATACACATCAGCCACATCCTTACAGGCAGCTAATGGGAAAACAACAATAATGAAGACCACATACAACATTGACCTGAAAATACTGATTGAATGTCTCGATTTCATAGCCAACCTCCCAGAGTTTATTTCTTCGAACTTTGTCTTTTCCACCTGTTGATTCTTTTCAGATTTCCCCTCTCTCCCAACTCATACTTCTCGGAACAAAAGGTCGAACCGACTAAAGTTATTCCCTTCAGTACATTCGGCTCTTCAAATTTAAAAAACCGCCTGGGATCGAACCTTCAAAATTCGATTATCATCCTTCCCTTCGCACATTTACCTAATCCCGATAAAATCTTAGCCATCTCCCCCTCACCCTGTCCCTCTCCCCAGCGGAGCGAGGGGATTAGTGGTTACGGTTTGTAAATTTTTATTCCATCTTCTTTAATTCCTGCCTGGGCGATGTCTTCGGGAGTAGTATTAGAAACACTTACCCCAGAACCGATGAAATCCTTCCCTGCTTCTTTATAACAGTGCCTTACAAAAGCGCTGCAATACATGGCATGGGGATCATCGAGGGGATTAGGGACCCACTGTCTTTTCGTGATGATGGCCCACCATGTTCCAAGGAGCTCATGAA
>Ga0315289_10010030_pt1 | contig 13593 bp, 8 predicted proteins | sample YL17G11_40_MG_FD_203452 | JGI IMG/M metagenome (GOLD analysis project Ga0315289, IMG submission 203452) | Sediment microbial communities from Yellowstone Lake, YNP, Wyoming, USA - YL17G11_40 | ecosystem: Environmental > Aquatic > Freshwater > Lake > Sediment | place: USA: Wyoming | collected...
GGGACGCCGGCGTCGACGCTCAGCGACACGGTGGCCCCGCCCGCGGGCATGCCGAGGACATCGACATGCCAGTGCTCGGCGCTGTCGTCGAGGAACTCCGTGTCACCACCGGCGACCGCCACCCCGTTGACCTTCGCCACCATCTCACCGGCGTCGTTCTCCAAGAGCAGGCTGACGAACGGCGCCAGGCGCGGCGACCACAGGCGCAGGCGCAGCTCGCGCCTGCCTTGTCGCGCGTGGTCCTCGGATACCTCCAGCCGCGGCCGCTCGAGCCCGATGATCCGCGCCGGCGCGTCGTGATAGTGCACGAAGCCCCAGAGCGGAACGTGCCCGTGTCCGGCCTCCCAGCGTCCAGGCGACCCCAGCACGCGCCCCGTCCACGCATCGGTGGCCTCGTCGGCCGTGCCCCATACGGCACTGCGGGCGCTGTGGTCGACACGGAAGAACAGGCTGTCGGTCTCTGGCCAGTCGTCACCGTAGCCGGTCGCCGGGCTCAGGCCGATGAAGAGCAGCACGCCGACGACGGCCAGCGCCGCCGGGAGGGGCCAGCGGCGCGGATAGCAGACGAGTGCCACGTGGGGAACGAGCAGACTCAGCATGAGCCACACGCACACGACGATGACGACCAGGCGGACGCCGCTGGCCACGAACAGCAGGTACAGCGAGGAGCTCGCGAGCAGCAGCCCAGGGGCGGCGCCGGCGAGCAGGACCGCAAGCGGCGCCGGCGCGACACGCCCGTCCTCACGCTGCAGAGGCTCCATCACGAACACCGCGCCGAGAGCGACCAGCGCGGCGAGCAGCGGCCAGACGAGCAGATAGCTCGCGCCGGGGAGCGCCGCCGCGACGTAAAGCGCGAGGACGACCCACCAGAGCAGCGCCGCCAGCGCAGTGTCCAGCGCCTTGGCGTGGTCGAGGCCCCAGAGGTAGACGGTCAGTCCGATGGCCAGGACGAGTGCGATCAGACCGGCGCGATGGACGTCGTCGTTGTAGAAGGGCAGGCTCGAGGACACGACGCCGTAGGCCTGGCGGACGAGGGCCCACACGAGTGCCGTCAGCGCGCCCATGAAGATCAGCGAGAGCAGGCTGTTGACGGCGCCGGAGAGGAGCCCTGACGGGCTCACCCGCCGGCGCCGCAGCCCCAGCGCGGCCACGGCCGCGTACAGCGCGGCGGCCACGAGGGCGAGCGGAAGCGCCCATGAGCGAGAGTAGACCAGGAGCAGACCCCGGAAGGGGTTGAAGTACACGGTCTCGACGCCGCGCACGCGGCCGAGGTCGCCCGAGCCGAAGGCGCGCGTCAGCCCGAGCGCGTACTCGCCCTGATGCTGAAGGCTGCCGGGGTCGATGTGGGCGACCGTGTCGAGCATCGAGTGGTTGCGGAAGAAGCCTTCGGTGAAGCCGAAGGTCATCCCCGGCAGGCCGTCGTTCCGCAACGGAGTGAAGTCGCTCTCGATCCAGCGCCGCCGCGCCACGTCGTCGGTCAGCGAGCTCGCGAACGGCGACGAGGCCTCCGCGGCGAAGGCCCGCACCAGCGGGTCGTTCCCGGCACTCGTCTCGTACATGATCGACGGGCCCGAGGAGCCCGGGTTGTCGAAGTTCAGCACAAGGCCGACGCGGCGCGCCCACGCGCTCCGGAGGAAGGCCTGCACGCCGAGCAGGCCCCTCTCCTCGCCATCGGTCAGCAGGATCAGCACGTCGCGTTCGAGCCGCGGCCCGGCGCGCAGGGCACGCGCGACCTCCAGCAGCGTGGCGACGCTCGTCCCGTTGTCCGCCGCCCCCGGGCTCACGGGGACGCTGTCGTAGTGCGCGACGAGGAGGACGACATCGCCGTCGCCCGCCGCGCCGGGAAGGCGACCGACGACGTTGTCGACGTAGGCGATGACGTGACGGTCGCCGTCGGGGACGACGGCTTCGTGCTGCACCCAGGCGTCGAGGCCGACGTCGTCCAAGCGTTCGAGGAGAAGGTCGCGGACCCGCCGGTTCGCACTGGAGGCGAGCGGATGCGGCTCGGCGGCGATCGCCGTGAGGTCGCGCATGGCGCGGGCCGCCGAGAAGGCGGCGGCCGGCGTGGCCGTGCCGGCCGCCGCCGGCGGCCGCACTTGCCAGATACCGAGCCCTACCAGCGCCGCGACGACCACGGCGGTGAGCACGGCGGCGTGACCTCGCTTCACCTGCGCCCAGCGTCCTTCCCGCTCGACGCGCGCCCCGTCGCCGACAACGGTAGCACGGGACGCGCAAGGAGTAACGCCGCAGCTTCGCCCGGCGCGGCGCGGCGTTTGCGTCGCCGAAAGCGGCAGCGTACACTCCGGCCTTGGTCGCGCTAGGCGGGGAGCCAGCGGTGCCCTGTACCCGCAATCCGCTACAGCGGGGCTGAATCCCCGCCCGAGGGGCCATCCCGCGAGGCAGTCGGCCGGTGTGCGGCGTCGATGGCCGGGTCCCACGCAATGGAACCCTGCGAACCGCGTCAGGTCCGGGAGGAAGCAGCGCTAAGCAGGCCCTTTCATGTGCCGTGGGGTCGCCTGGCCGGAGCTTGCGCCCGGCAGAGACGCTCGGAGGATGCGCTTCGACGGCGGGTGCGCGGCCATTCTGCTCTTCTCACCGCGTGTGACGGGTCTCGAACCCACGACTCCTGTCCGCTTCCCCGCCCGCCGCGGGCGGCGGTAGACTAGCTCTCCTATGCGCCGCTCCCTGTACCGCGAATACCGCCCGCAGACGTTCGACGAACTCGTCGGCCAGGCGCACGTCGCCCGCACCCTCAAGAACGCCGTCGAGACGGGCACTGCGGCGCACGCCTACATCTTCGCCGGGCCGCGCGGGACCGGCAAGACGAGCACCGCGCGCATCCTCGCCAAGGCGCTCAACTGCACCGGCACGCCGGACGCGCCGCGGACGCAGCCGACGGCGCACCCGTGCGGCGTCTGCGACCACTGCCGCGCCATCGCCGACGCCGTCTCGATGGACGTCATCGAGATGGACGCGGCCTCCAACCGCAGCATCGACGACGTGCGCGACCTGCGCGACCGCGTCGCCTACGCCCCCGTCGAGGGCCGGTTCAAGGTCTACATCATCGACGAGGTCCACATGCTCACGCGCGAGGCCTTCAACGCCCTGCTCAAGACGCTCGAGGAGCCGCCGGCCAACGTGATCTTCGTGCTCGCGACGACTGAGCCGCACAAGATCCCCGAGACCATCGTCTCGCGCTGCCAGCGCTTCGACTTCCGGCGCCCGCAGGTGCACGACATCGCCAAGCTGCTGGCCCGCATCGTGGAGAGCGAGAACCAGCGCTCCGCCGACGAGCGCGGCGGGCCGCCCGTCGATATCCAGGCGGCGGCCCTGCTCGAGATCGCACGGCACTCGCAGGGAGGCTTCCGCGACGCGATCGGCACGCTCGAGAAGCTGATCTCCTATGGCGAGGGGACGATCCATCCCGGCGACGTGCTCGAGGCGCTCGGCGTGACGAGCACCGACCTCCTCTTCGAGGTCACCGACATCTGCCTCGAGCGCCGCACCGCGGAGGCCTTGCAGCTCGTCCAGCGCCTCGCCAACGAGGGCGTCGACTTCCCGCAGTTCATCCGCGACCTGTTGCGCCACCTGCGCCAGATCTTCCTCCTGCAGCACCTCGAGGACGCGGCCGAGGACGAGGCCGCCCTGCGCGCCCTGGGCCAGACGGTCGAGCTCGACGACGAGCTCGTGCGGCGCCTGCTGCCGCAGGCCAACCAGCTCCAGCCGCGCGAAGTCGTCGGCATGATCGAGACCCTCGGCCAGGCCCAGCGTGACATCAAGGACGGCTTGGACGCGCGCCTGCAGCTCGAGCTGGCGCTGGTCAAGATCACGCGGCCGCAGGTCGACGCCACGGCCGCCGCCTACGAGGAGCGCCTGCGGCGGCTCGAGACCGGCCTCGGCGCGACGCGCTTCGCCTGCGAGACCGCCGGCGCCAAGGCGGAGGCCGCTGAAGAGAAGGCCGACACGGCGGCACAGGCCGCCGCCACTTTGGCGGAGCCGGCCCCGCTCGAGGGTGATGCGCCCGAGGCCGAGCGGGCGGCCGCCACGGTGACCGGCGTCGAGGCGCCGGATGCCGGCGAAGCGCCCGCGGCGCGGGCGCCGGCCGGCGCCGACGACGCCCTCGTGACCGGACCCCAGATCACCCTCGAGCGCGTGGGCCGCGCCTGGGAGCTCGTCCTGCAGCGCGTCCAGTCCGGCAATGTGGCGCTGTACGCGCTGCTCCGCGACGCGCGGCCCTCCGCTCTCGTCGGCGACCGCCTCACCGTGGCGATGCCGTCCAACTTCGCTCTCACCCGGGCGCAGGAGGCCGGCAACGACGAAGTGCTCGCGGCGGCGTTCGCCGACACGCTGGGACGCCGCCTGCAGCCCGAGTTCGTCCTCGCGGCGCCCGGCGACGCAGGAGCCGCGCAGGCGCCGCCGCGCACCCAGCCCCCCCTCGACTTCACCCAGACCATCAACCTGACGAAGCAGTTGCTCGACGCCGAGGAGCTCGACGAGCCGTGACCGGGCGCCGCAGGGCATCCGGTCGTCCGAAGGAGACGCCCCAGCGATGAACCCCCAGTATCAGAAGATGATGAAGCAGGTCCAGGAGATGCAGCGCAAGATGGCGCAGGCGCAGGAGGAGCTCGCCAACGAGACGGTCGAGGTGAGCGCCGGCGGCGGCACGGTGACGGTCGTCATGAGCGGGTCGCTCGAGGTGCGCGAGATCCGCATCCAGCCGGAGGCGGTCGACCCCGACGACGTCGAGATGCTCCAGGACCTGGTGATCGCGGCCACCAACGAGGCTCTCCGCGCCGCCCAGGACCTGGCGCAGCAGAAGCTGGGCGGAGCGACCGGGGGCGTCGACCTGCCGAACCTCCCGGGGCTCTTCTGACGCACTTGGACGCCGCGGCTCAGGCTCCCGACGAGCGGATACGCGGCTGCATACTGGAGTCCGATACTCTTCTTTGGCGGGTTTCGCCCCGGGGTCGCGCCCGTCGCGTGCGGCGCGTATTCTGAAGGCGGACAGCGGCGCGACGCCTCCGTTGCGTGAGGCGGGACGTGCGAGTAGACTTCGCCGTCGGGAGTCTCGCGTCCGGATTCCACCCACGATCGTGTATCGGCTCAGGCATGGACGCATGTTCATGCAACGGGAGTGCAAATGTATGCACCGTCGGTCGACCGGCTGATCAAGGAGTTGTCACGCCTGCCCGGCATCGGCCCGCGCAGCGCCCAGCGCCTCGCCTTCCACATCCTGCGTCAGCGGCCGGAGCAGGTCCTGCCCCTGGCGGAGGCGATCGTGGAGGTCAAGGAGCGCATCGGCTTCTGTCGCCGCTGCTTCAACCTGGCCGAGAGTGAGCTCTGCACCGTGTGCGCCGACACGCGGCGCGACGCCGCCGTCATCTGCATCGTCGAGCAGCCGGCCGATATCGTCCCCATCGAGCGGACGGGCGAGTTCCGCGGTCTTTACCACGTGCTCGGCGGGGCGCTCTCGCCGCTCGACGGCGTCGACCCGGAGGACCTGCACATCAACGAGCTGGTCGCACGCGTGGACGACTCCGTGCACGAGGTGATCCTGGCCACCAACCCGACCATGACCGGCGAGGCGACGGCGATGTACATCGCCGAGCAGCTCCCCGCACGCGTGCGTGTGACGCGCCTGGCGAGCGGCCTGCCGGTGGGCGGCGACCTGGAGTACGCGGACGAGCTCACGCTCAGCCGCGCCCTCACCGGTCGCCGCAGCCTGCGCCACGAGGAGGAGTGACTGTGCCGACCAAGAGCCGCAAAGCCAAGACGTCCGCCCACGGTCTCACCGAGATCCGCTGGCACGGGCGCGGCGGCCAGGGCGCCGTGACGGCGGCCAAGATGGTCGCCGAGGTCGCCCTCGGCCAGAGCCGCTACTTCCAGGCCTTCCCCGAGTACGGGCCCGAGAGGTCGGGCGCCCCTATCGTCGCCTTCACGCGCATCAGCGACGAGCCCATCCAGGTCTACTCGGGCATCGAGCACCCGCAGATCGTCGTCGTGCTCGACCCCTCGCTGCTCAGCATCGTCGATGTCACCAAGGGCGCGCCCGAAGACGCCGTCGTGCTCGTCAACAGCGACCTGCCGCCGGCGCAACTTCGCGCCCACTACCACCTACAGGGACGCCGCCTGTACACCGTGGCGGCGACGAAGATCGCCACCGAGACCATCGGACGGGCGATCCCCAACACGCCGATGGTAGGGGCCCTGGTGCGCATCACCGGCATGTTCCCCATCGAGGACGTCGTCGAGTTCCTGCGCGCCGACTTCGGCAAGAAGTTCCCGCCCAAGGTCGTTGAGGGCAACATCAAGGCTCTCACGCGGAGCTACGAGGAGGTCCAGGCCGAATGAGTGTCGAGAAGAAGGCCACGGCCAAGAAGCCAGCCCCCCCGCGCAGGCCGCGGGCCAAGAAGCTCCCCAAGCCCAAGTGGGACGTCAGCGACCTCGACACCTGGGGTCCGGACAAACACCAGCTCGGGGCCACGATCCCCGAGGCCGGCAACTCGGTCTACAACGAGACCGGCGGCTGGCGCACCCTGGTGCCCGAGATGGACCCCGAGAAGTGCGACGGCTGCATGCTCTGCTACTTCTACTGCCCGGACGCCTCGATCATCGTCGAGGACGGCAAGGCGGTCGCCGTCGACCTCGCCCACTGCAAGGGCTGCGGCATCTGCGCCAAGGAGTGCCCGAGTGGGGCGATCGTGATGAAGACCGACGAGAAGGAGTGACGCGGTGACGACGCTCGACGCCAAGAACACGCTCGACGCGACCACCGTCGCCGTCACCGGCAACGAGGCGGTCGCCGAAGCGATGCGCCAGATCGACCCGGACGTGGTGTGCGCCTACCCGATCACGCCCCAGACCGAGGTCGTCCAGATCTATGCCCAGTATGTCGCCGACGGTAAGGTCGACTCCGAGTTCGTCACCGTCGAGTCGGAGCACTCGGCGATGAGCGCGGTGATCGGCTCGGCGGCCGGCGGCGCGCGGACCATGACGGCGACCTCCTCTCAGGGCTTCGCCCTCATGTGGGAGGTCCTGTACGTCGCCGCGAGCTACCGGCTGCCCATCGTGATGACCACGGTGAACCGCGCACTCTCGGGCCCGATCAACATCCACTGCGACCACTCCGACACCATGGGCGGTCGCGACACCGGCTGGGTCCAGCTGTACGGCGAGAACCATCAGGAGGCCTACGACAACTGTCTCCAGGCGATACGAATCGCCGAGCACATGGACGTGCGCCTGCCGGTGATGCACATGTACGACGGCTACGTGATCAGCGGCGCCATCGGCCCTCTCAAGATGCTCTCCGACGAACAGGCAAAGGCCTTTGTCGGGCCGTATCGCCCGGTCAACCCGATGCTCGACACCCGGCACCCGGTCACCGTCGGCCCGTTCGACGGCCTTCACGGCTTCTACTTCGAGCACAAGGTCGCCCAGAATCGGGCCATGGACCGCGCCCTGACGGTCATCCAGGACGTCGCCGACGAGTACGCCGAGCTCTCCGGTCGCCAGTACGACCTGCTCGACCCGTATCTGCTCGACGACGCCGAGATCGCGATCGTCGTCGTCGGCTCCACCGCCGGCACGACGCGCATGGTCGTCGACAAGCTGCGCGCCAAGGGGATCAAGGCCGGCATGGTGCGTGTGCGCGCCTTCAGGCCCTTTCCGCACGAGGCCTACGCGAAGGCGCTGCAAGACGTGAAGGTCGTCGGCGTCATGGACCGCGCCGACTCGTTCGGCGCCCAGGGCGGACCCGTCTTCGTCGAGGTCCGCGCGGCGCTCTACGACTGCGACCCGCGGCCCCAGGTGCTGCCCTTCATCTACGGCCTGGGCGGCCGCGACATCTTCCCCGACAACATCGAGCAGGCGTTCGCCGTGCTCCAGAAGGCGGCCAGGTCGAAGAAGCGCGCCTCGACAGAGCGCCGCTACCTCAACCTGCGCCAGGACTGAGGTGACGGCCATGGCGAAAAGCAACGGAGGCAACGGCAAGCACGGGACCGAGCCCAAGGGCTCCGCCCTCTACGAGGTCCTGAAGGGCATCGACTTCGAGAAGCGCGAGCTGCTGCACAAGGCGAAGGGCGTCGGCCTCTTCGACCTGGTCAAGGAGAAGGACGGCGGCTACCGCTGCTACGCCTGCACGCTCTGCGAGCGCAGCTGCCCGGTCGACTGCATCGAGATCGACTTCTGCCCCGAGTTCGAGGAGCTGCCCTTCGACGTCGCGGCCGAGCGCGCCGCCGCCAGGGCGATGCAGCCCGAGATCGACATGAAGCTCTTCGACGACGTGATCGCCCGCATCCGCGAGGGTTCGGGCCTTATCGAGGCCTTTCACACGACCCAGGAGACGTACGGCTATCTGCCCCGGCGGGCGCTCGAGGAGATCGCCGGCGAGATGCGCCTGCCCTTCTCGCGCGTCTTCGGCGTGGCCAGCTTCTACAGCCAGTTCCGGCTCACGCCCGTGGGCAAATACGTGATCGACGTCTGCATGGGCACCGCCTGCCACGTCGCCGGCGCTCCCCTGGTCGTCGAAGCCATCGCGCAGGAGCTCGAGATCCCCGTCGGCGAGACCACCGTCGACGGCCTCTTCACCCTCCAGACGGTCAACTGCGTCGGCGCCTGCGCGCTCGCCCCGGTGGTGCGCGTCGGGGCCGACGACACCTACGGCCGCGTCGGCCCCAACGAGGCTCGCAAGCTCGTCCGCAAGCTGCGCAAGCTGGAGGTGCCGGCATGACCCCGCGCGCGAGCGGCAACGGCAAGGGCTCGACGGACACCCGCGCGCGCAGGGCGCCGGCGGCATCCCCCGCCGCCAAGCGTGCCGGCCGCATCGAGCAGGCCCTCAAGAAAGCCGCCGACAAGAACGCGTACATCGCCGGCGACGACAAGGCGGAGATCCGCATCTGCGCCGGCACCGCCTGTCACGCCTCAGGCCGCGTCGCTCTGCGCAAGGCGCTCGAGAAGGAGCTCGCGGCGCGCGGCCTGAGCGACAAGGTCGCCGTCGTAGAGACCGGCTGCCACGGGTTCTGCGAAGAAGGGCCTATCCTCGTCGTGCGGCCGGAGGGCCTCTTCTACCCGCGGCTCAAGCCCAGGGACATCGCCGAGATCGTCGAGACCAGCGTCGTCGGCGACGGAGTGGTCGAGCGGCTGCTCTACAAGCACCCGCAGACCGGCGAGGCCCTGGCGCACGAGCGCGACATCCCGTTCTACAGCCTGCAGCAGCGCATCGTTCTGAGCCTCAACGGCAAGATCGACCCGTACTCGATCGACGACTACTTCGCCCACGGCGGCTACACGGCCCTGGCGCAGGTGCTCGCCCAGGACGACCCCGAGGCCGTGATCGACGAAGTCGAACGCAGCGGGCTGCGGGGTCGCGGCGGCGCGGGCTTTCCCACCGGCAAGAAGTGGCGCTTCTGCCGCGCCAATCCCGGCGACGTGCACTACGTCATCTGCAACGCCGACGAAGGCGACCCGGGCGCGTTCATGGACCGCTCGGTGCTCGAGGGCAACCCCCACTCCGTCATCGAGGGCATGGTCATCGCCGCCTTCGCCATAGGGCGTGGCGTCGGTCCCGTGTCGGGCTACGTCTACGTGCGCCACGAGTACCCGTTCGCCGTCGAGCGCCTGCGCAACGCTCTCGTCGAGGCGCGCGATCGCGGCCTGCTGGGCGAGGACATCCTCGGCTCGGGCTTCGACTTCGACATCCGCATCAACCAGGGCGCCGGAGCCTTCGTCTGCGGCGAATCGACGGCCCTCACGCTGTCGATCGAAGGCCACCGCGGCATGCCGCGCGGCAAGCACATCCGCACGGTGGCGCACGGCCTCTATGGAGAGCCCACCAACCTCAACAACGTCGAGAGCTACGCCAACGTGCCCTGGATCGTCCTCAACGACGCCGACGCGTTCGCCGGCAAGGGGACGGCCACGAGCAAGGGGACGAAGATCTTCTCGCTCACCGGCAAGGTGGTCAACGGCGGCCTCGTCGAAGTACCGATGGGCGCCACCCTGAGACACGTGATCTTCGACATCGGCGGCGGCATGCTGCCCGGGCGCGAGTTCAAGGCGGTGCAGCTCGGCGGGCCGAGCGGCGGCTGCCTGCCCGCCGAACTGCTCGACACGGAGATCGACTTCGAGAGCCTCACTGCCGCCGGCGCCATGATGGGCTCCGGGGGCATGGTCGTCGTCGACGACACGACCTGCATGGTCGACTTCGCCAAGTTCTTCCTCAAGTTCACCGCCGAGGAGAGCTGCGGCAAGTGCGTGCCCTGCCGCGTCGGCACGACGCGCATGCTGGAGATCCTCGAACGCATCACCGCCGGCGAGGGCACGACCGCCGACATCGAGCGGCTCGAGCGGCTCGCGGACGACGTGATCGAAGGCTCGCTCTGCCAGCTCGGCGGCAGCGCCCCGAACCCCGTGCTCACCACGCTGCGCTACTTCCGTGACGAGGTGATGGAGCATGTGGCGAACCGGCGGTGCCCGGCCAAGGTGTGCCGGCCCCTCATCCGCTACGCCATCGACAAAGACGCCTGCACCGGCTGCCACGTGTGCTTCGGCGCCTGCCCGACGGCCGCGATCAGCGGCGAACGCAAGGAGGCTCACGTCATCGACCAGAGGCTTTGCATCAAGTGCGACACCTGCCGCCAGGTGTGCAAGTTCGACGCCATCCCCGTCGAGACCGGCGTTCTCGCGGTGGCTGAAGGGAGGCAGCAGTGAGTCCGCGGACCAAGGCCGCCGTCAAGCTGACGATCGACGGACAGAAGCTCAGCGCCCAACAGGGCGAGACCGTCCTCTCGGTCGCACGCCGCGAGGGCATCGACATCCCCGCCCTGTGCCACGAAGAGGGCATGGCCGCCTGGGGCGCCTGTCGCCTGTGCCTGGTCGAGGTCAGGGGACAGGCCAAGCTGCAGGCCGCCTGCACGACGTGGGTGAGCGAGGGCATGGTCGTGAAGACCGACACCCCGCGCATCCGCCAGAAGCGCGAAAGCTACCTGCGCATGTACCTGTCGGATCACGACAGCTACTGCGAGGCGCCCTGCGCGAACGCCTGCCCGACGCACATCGACATCCCCGCCTACATGGCGGCGCTCGAGGACGGCGACGCCTCCGGCGCCGCCGCGATCGTGCGCCGCGACCTGCCCTTTCCCGGCATCCTCGGGCGCGTCTGCCCGCGCTACTGCGAGCCGGTCTGCCGGCGCGGCGACGTCGACGACCCCATCGCCATCTGCGCTCTGCACCGGGCCGCCGCCGATCACTCGACGACCGGACTCGTGCCCGGCATGCCGAGCGGCCGGCGCGTCGCCGTCATCGGCGCCGGCCCGGCCGGCCTCTCGGCCGCCTGGTACCTCGTCGAGCGGGGCCACGCGGTGACGATCTACGACACCAACGAGAAGCCCGGCGGTTCGCTGCGCTACAGCGTCCCCGAGTTCCGCCTGCCCGAGAAGGTGCTCGACCGCGAGCTCGAACCGCTGTGGGAGGCAGGCGTCCGCTTCAACGACGACACCGCGCTGGGGAACGAGATCACTCTCGAGGGCCTGCTCGACGCCGGCTTCGACGCCGTGCTCGTCGGCATCGGCGCCTGGCAGACCTCGACCTCGAAGATCCCCGGCAGCGAGGCCGTGCTCGAGAGCCTCGACGTGCTGCGCAAGGTGCGCGAGGGCAAGAGGGTCCGCGTCACCGACACCGTGGCCGTGATCGGCGGCGGCACGCCCGCGTTCGACGCGGCGCGCACGGCGCGCCGCCTGGGCGCCAAGTCCGTGACCGTCCTGGCCCCGCGCGACGCGGCGCACCTCGAGGCCGGCGCGCGCGACCTTGCCGCCGCCCTTGAGGAGGGCGTCAAGGTCGAGTTCGACGTCGCCGCGAAGAAGGTCAAGGCGGGCAAGACCGGGCGCCCCGGGGCCGTCGAGTGCGTCCGCCTCGGGCGCTCAAAGGGACGCACGCGCGAGATCAAGGACTCGGCCTTCGACGTCCAGGCGACGACGGTGATCTCGGCGGTCTCGTACGTCCCGGACCTCGGCGAGTCCGACGACGAGGTCTCGCTGTCCGCCTGGATGACCATCGAGGCCAACCACTACACGGGCCGTACGACGACGCCGGGCGTCTTCGCCGCCGGCGACGCCGTGACCGGCGCGCGATCCGTCATCCACGCCGTCGCCGCCGGCAAGCGCTCGGCGCTCGCCATCGACGCCTGGCTGGGCGGCGCGGACCTCGTCGAGCTCGAGGAACAGCTGGCCGTCTACGCCGGCCAGCCCTACCTCGAGCAGCTCGCCGACACCGCCAAGCTGGGTGAGCTCGGCGAGCGTCTCGCCGAACGCAGCCCGGTGTGGCTCAAGATGGGCATCGCCGCAGAGCCGGCCAAGCGCGCCACCATGCCCAAGGTCGGCAAGGCGCGCCGTACCGCCGGCTTCGACGAGGTCGAGAAGGGCTATTCACTGGCCGCGGCGCGCGGCGAAGCGATGCGCTGCCTGCAGTGCGTCTGCCCGTCGCTCGGTGACTGCGAGCTGCAGAAACGGGGCGTCGAGTACGGTGTCACCGGCAACGAGCTCGTCGCTCCGAGCACCCGCGTTCGTTCGGTCGAGCCGCAGTACGAGCATCCGTTCATCCGCCGCACCATGGACCGCTGCATCTCGTGCGGACGCTGCGTACGTGTGTGTCGCGACGTGGCCGGCCCGGCCTGCTACGACTTCACGGGGCGCGGCTTCGCGATGAACGTCGACACCCCGTATCGCGAGGCCCTGCAACTGGCCGACTGCATCACCTGCGGCCGCTGCGTCACCGCGTGCCCGACCGGGGCGCTCACCTTCAACGCGCGCGCCCTGCAGTCGTATCGGGTCGAGGAGTCGCGCTGCATCATGTGTCGCGAGTGCGTCAACGTCTGCCCCGTCGACGCCCTCAAGGAGACGAACCACTTCGAGGAGGCGCGCACGCAGTGGCTCGAGCTGGTGGCCCAGGGCAGCAAACTCGCCGGCGGCCACCGCATGTGCGCCGGGTGCGGCGCGCCGATCGTCGTCCGCCAGGTCCTCATGGGCACCTCCGACCCGGTCGTCGTCGCCGCCGCGACCGGCTGCCTCGAGGTGTCGACCACCATCTACCCGTACACCTCGTGGACGGGCAGCTACATCCACACCGCCTTCGAGAACGCCGCCGCCACGCTGAGCGGCGTCGAGACCGCCTTCAGGGCCCTGAAGAAGAAGGGCCAGATCGAAGAGAACATGAAGTTCATCGCCTTCGGCGGCGACGGCGGCACCTACGACATCGGCCTGCAGAGCCTCTCCGGCGCCATGGAGCGCGGTCACCAGATGCTCTACGTCTGCTACGACAACGGCGCCTACATGAACACCGGTTTCCAGCGCTCCGGCGCGACCCCGGTCGGCGCCTGGACGACGACCAGCCCTGTCGGCAAGGAAGAGGCCGGCAAGCTGCAGAACCGCAAGAACCTCACCGACATCATGATCGCCCACGAGCTGGGGTACGTGGCCCAGGCCTCGCCACACGATCCGCGCGACCTGGTGCGCAAGGCTGCGAAGGCGCTGGCCACGCCCGGCGCGAGCTTCCTCAACATCCTCGCGCCCTGCCCCCGCGGCTGGCGCTCGGACGGCT
>Ga0315289_10010031_pt1 | contig 13593 bp, 19 predicted proteins | sample YL17G11_40_MG_FD_203452 | JGI IMG/M metagenome (GOLD analysis project Ga0315289, IMG submission 203452) | Sediment microbial communities from Yellowstone Lake, YNP, Wyoming, USA - YL17G11_40 | ecosystem: Environmental > Aquatic > Freshwater > Lake > Sediment | place: USA: Wyoming | collected...
TTTTGTTACGCTCAAGAAGATAGGTTTTATGCGGGGGGAAAAAGTTATCCACTTCTGTTTTGTTACGTTTGACTTCTGTTTTGTTACGTTCCTTATATATCAAATACCCTTTCCCAAATAGATACACTCAAATAGTAGTGCCTGCTGTTCCTGTGAATTGATCTTTGGGTATACAAAAGAAGCAAGAATGTTTAATTTAACCCTGCTTGGGGGGATTCGGGACCCGGGGAAGTCTTTAATGGGGGCCAGGGAAATTAAACAAAAGTGCGAGGTGTTTAATGAGCAATCTAGCGGTGATGCAAAAAACGGCCCTGAATTGCGTCAATGCGCCGGTCAGTTACCTTTCCCAGCCGGAAATTGAACTTTTGATTGCCGGCTGCGCCCGCGAGCGGGACCAGCTGTTGATCGAACTGTTATTCCAGACCGGCTTGCGGATCAGCGAGGCGTTATCTTTGACCCCGGGATCGATCCGCATGTTTGAGGACCGGCCGGCGTTTGAGCTGATCGGCAAGGGCCGCAAGCGGCGCTGGGTGGCCGTGCCGGCGCGGCTCAAGGAAAAGTTGGAATCGTTTGCCTACCGCGCCAAGCTGGAAAAGGAGGCGCGGTTTTTTGATATTAACCGTTCCCGGGCCTGGCAGATCTTAAATGAGGCCGGGCAAAAGGCGGGGATTGGCAAGCGGGTGTACCCGCACCTGTTGCGGCACAGCGATGCCATTATCCGGTTAAGGAAGACCGGCAACCCCAAAGCGTTGCAGCACCATCTGGGGCATAATTCGCCGGCCATGACCATGCGGTATTTATCGATGCTGACCCAGGAGGATTCGCTAAGGATCCAGCAGGAAGTGGAGTTTTGAGCTCGGCCTTGACAAGAGTTAGCAAATATGCTAACCTTTAATCAGGAGATTAATGGCGATACCACAAACGGCAGAATATATTTTTTACCAGGGGCAAAAATTCCAGGTGGAGTTTTTCTTTGACCAGAAGGGTTGTATCCCGGCAAAAGAATACCTGAAAACCCTGCAGGAACAAAAGGCGCTGGTGAAATTGGCCGCTTTTGTGAAATTGATTGCCGATGTCGGGATATTGTATGATGAACAAAAATTCAGGATAGTCGATCATAAAGAAAAAATCTATGAATTTAAACCGGCCGGACACCGGTTTTTCAATTTTTTCTATACCGGCGGGAAGATCATCATCACTAATGGTTATGCGAAAAAGTCTCAGAAAGTCGACAAAAGAGAACTGAATCGGGCGATACAATATAAAAAAGAATATATCCAAAGAGTAACTGGAGGTGAATATTATGCCAAAAAATCATAAAACACGTAAAACCTATATGGACCAATTGATGGAAAATAAGTCGTTTAAAGCGGCTTTTGAACAAGAGTATTCTAAACTGCTTGTTTCGGAGGAAATCGCCCGGATAAGAAAAGAAGCCCATTTGACCCAGGACGCTTTAGCCAGAAAAATTCATAGCACTAAATCGGCGATATCGCGTTATGAAAGCGCGCGTTACCGCGGTTACAGTCTGTCTTTATTGGAAAAAATAGCTTGCGCGTGTAACGCCGGGTTAGAGATTAAATTTGTGCCGCAACCCGCGCATGCGTAAAAGTAATCCAATACTCTCGGCAGTGTTGAGAAAATTGGACGTATTGTAAAGGGAAGGGGGCGCTAAAAAGGGGGCAAAATGCAATTTAAACCAATTGATGAAATGTCACTTCGGCATTTATTTTCAACAGCATATGCTCAAGAAATACTGAAACTTTCCTATGCCGGACCAGTACTTAATACCGCAGGGAGCATAGAATCTAGCCCGGATTGTATGATTATGGACATGAGATCGCATCCTTTCAAACTACTTCGGTGCGAGTTTAAATATATTCCACAGGGGAAAGAGGACTTTGTACATAATGGAAAGTTTGACATCACTATACTTTGGTCTTCCCCTCCTGGTCGTTCAAGAAGCCAACTTACTCAGGAGTTATTAACCCAAAACGGTTGCGCCGAAATAATCGTTTTGGAAGAAATGAAAGCTTTTTGTGATTTGCCCAAATATACTATTGACGCCTTATTAAGGATAGGGAACACCGACATTATTAAAAGGGTTGCTCTTACGAAAGAGGCCCCCTCAGTCTTTGCGTTGTGTATAGCAGCACAACTTTATCCAAATAATTTCCGTATGGCTTCTATGCTAGAGCTTCTCAGTACTCGATTTCCTTCTGTTAGAAAAATGCACGTGAAAGGTAAGGCAAGTGTGGTATCGGCTTTCGTTCAGACTAAGCCTCCTTTCCTAATCCGAATGTACAGTGACTCTTATCGTTGGACGAGTGAGTTTGACAGCACAAGCGCATCGGCTGAACTAAGACAATTGCTCACCACGAATTTCAGAGCGACTCTACCAACAAGCGATGACTTGGACCAAGTTAAGACTGATTAACGCAGGAGTCTCTAGGGTCAGGCTGACTCTCGACGACTTTATCGAATTTGACGCCTCGATGGGCGCAGACGCGGCCGATACCGCGAGAACCGCGGTAAGGCTGGAGTGGAAAGCGAGATTTTAATGGAACCAGAAACAATCAATCAAGAAGTTAATCCCACGACCGTCGGCGTTCCCGAACAACCTTTAGCGCTGCCGCCGGCTTTGGAAATTATAGGCGCGTCTCTGAAAGAAAAAGTCAGGATTTATATCAGCCGCGCCGCTGAAATCGAACAACATTTGCGGGCTAAACCCGGCGAGTGGGGTAAATTCCAAGCTGAGTTTAACGCCGCCATCAATAATATTTTTCGGGAAATAATGGAGTTTGAACGGATCAACCTTCTCGCCGGCCGCCCCGACCGGGTTCTAAAACTAAAAAAACTGTTTGTTAATCGGCTGCGCGAAATATTTTTGAAAGGACCCTATAATCTCTGGAGTTTTAAAAAACCCTACGGCTACGCCGGCGATTTTAAAATTATAGATGATATTTACCAAAACAGTCCAACGTCTTTTGGCTTTGAAAGATTATTTGATAATTATTTCCAGATGTCGGCGATATCTGTGGCCGTCAGAAATCGTAAAGAGGACTTTAAGCGGCTGGTGGTAAATTTTTGCAACGAGCGAAAGCACGAGCCTTTAAGGATATTAAGTTTAGCGGCCGGCAGCTGCCGCGATATCAAAGAAATTTTGACCGGGGGCGAGTTAAAAAATCAGCGCGTAGTGTTTGACGTCAGCGATAATGAAAGAAAAGCCCTTGAATACGGCAAAGAATTATTGGCGGGTTTCCCTAATATTAATTACTTTTGCGAAAACGCTTTTAAAATAAGGTTGTCCCGCGCGGTCAAATTTTTCACCGACCGCCGGTATGATTTTGTTTATGCCGCGGGGCTGTTCGATTATCTTACTCACAAAGCCTCGGTGCGAATGGTAAAGAATTTAAAAGAATTTTTGAAGCCCGGCGCCGGGCTTGCGATCGCCACTGTGCGGGATAAATACAGCAATCCGTCTGTTCACTATATGGAGTGGGTCGGCGACTGGAACTTGGTTTACCGTACCGACGAGGAATTCCAGAGTATTTTTATCGATGCCGGGATTAAAGCGGAGAAATTGGGTTTTCAGTATGAACAACAGGGAATAATGGTTTATGTTATTGTAAATGATCATAGGAAAGACCAATTATTATTCCAGACCGGGCTGCGGATCAGCGAAGCGTTATCCTTAACACCGGGATCGATCCGCATGTTTGAAAGCCGGCCGGCGTTTGAGCTGATCGGCAAGGGCCGCAAGCGGCGCTGGGTGGCGGTGCCGGCGCGGCTTAAGGAAAAGTTGGAATCTTACGCTTACCGGGCCAAGCTGGAGAAGGAGAGCCGGTTTTTTGATATTAACCGTTCCCGGGCCTGGCAGATTTTAAATGAGGCCGGGCAAAAGGCGGAGATTGGTAAGCGGGTGTACCCGCACCTGTTACGGCACAGTGATGCCATTATCCGTTTAAGGAAGACCGGGAACCCCAAGGCGTTGCAGCATCACCTGGGGCACAATTCGCCGGCCATGACCATGCGGTATTTGTCGATGTTGACCCAGGAGGATTCGCTAAGGATACAGCAGGGGGTGGAGTTTTGAAGGCAGCCTTGACAAACGTATTGCAATGCAATACACTATAGGTAAGGGGGGTAGATGCAAAGATACCGGCACCTGGCATGGAATCAGCAGAACATTGGACATATCGCCAGACATCATGTTACGCCGGATGAAGTAGAACAGGCGGTTTTTTCCCAGAGTTGTTTAAAGCGAAAAGGCCGCGGAGACGGTATTTACTATATACTCGGCAAAACGGACAGCGGAAGGTATCTTTTTATCGTGTTAAGGGATTGGGGCGCCGGTACGGCGTTACCCATTACAGCCAGGGATATGAGCGAAAGCGAAAAAAAACTTTGTAAGGGGTGATTTTATGAAGAAAAAAATTCCTGTTTTCAAGAAAGATTCCGAAGTGGCCGCTTTTTGGGACACGCATGATTTTAGCGAGCATTTTAATGAAACGTTGCCGGCGGATGACGTTGTGTTTGAAAAAGAAAAAAAAGACACGGTAGCTATACGGTTGGAAAGGAGTTCCATTAAGGAATTAAAGCGGCTGGGCCAGAAAGTAGGGTTAGGCTATACTTCAATAGTAAGGTCATGGATTTTAGAGAAGTTATCTCAAATGCACAGTCCGCAACACTCGAGGGGATAAGAAATAACGAAAGTAATCATGCGGATTATTTTCTTAGTTTTGCTGGGGCTTGCGATTGCCGGGGGGCCGGTTTTGGCCGCTATCGCTGATCCGCTGGGGTATTTTACGGGATATCCGGGTGGGAGTGGGAGTAAAGTATAAGCTGACCGACAATAACGACGCGGCCGATACCGCCAGGACAGCGGTAAGGCTGGAGTGGAAGGGGAGATTTTAGAGGGGGCGTGGGGAAAACAATATGAGTATGGTTGTAAAAAATGATAAGCGGCTGTATCCCCGCGTGGCGGTAAATTTTCCTGTTAGGATACCGCCGTCTTTTTTTGCCCAGAGCGTTGACATCAGCGAAACGGGTTTAGGTTTTATTTTAGATAAACCGTTACTTCTTTCCAAGGCTAAAGCGGAAATCGAATTCGCGCCGGGCAAAAAAATAGAAACCGAATTAAAAATTATGTGGGGCCAGCAGCTGGCCGAAAGCGGAAAATTCCGTTACGGCGCCGCGCTGATACGTTTAAAAGAAAAAGACCTGGGGCTTTTTGACCAGCTTGTTATTAATGCTCATACCGGGAAATTCCTTGAAAACATAAAAGACAACAACGTTCGGCTTAAAGCGGCGCATTTCTGGCAGGTTGACTTTCCGCGCTATATTAGCGATTTACGAAGCATGGAAATCGAGTCGCAGAATTTGAATCCCGATTACGACGGCGGCTTTTTAAACAGGTTCAGCGATCTTAACGACAACATAATCCGAATAGGTGCTGGCGTTACTCAAGATTTGGCCAAACCGTTAGTGAAAGAAATGAAAAGACTTTTCCGGGAATTAGCCGGCTCTTGGTTTTATAGAAGCGAAATAATACTCAAGGGGTTTAAAAAGCAGCGCGGGTATCCGGGCGATTTCGAAATGATGAATTTTGTTTACGATATGCGTTCGATTACACAAGATAACATAGGGAAATACTTTGACAGATGTTTGCTTAATAAAGCTTATGCCGAAGCGGTCAGAGGCCGGAAAGACAAGATGGTCGAGATTTTGAAGGATTTTTTAGAAACTGCGGGGGGGAAGCCAGTGAATATACTTAATATCCCCTGCGGGCCATGCCGCGAAATCAAAGAGTTATTCAGCGGCTTGGAGCAAAATATTGGAAAAGTAAATTATTTGTGTGTTGATTTTGACCAAGAAGCCCTAGACTTTTCCAGAAAAGAGTTAGCCGCAATCCCGGGAAAAGTCAAGCTTAGGTTCTTACAGGAAGATATTTTTAATTTTATTAAATCACCCCAGCGGTACGCCAAACGTTTGGGCAAATTTGATTTGATCTACTCTATTGGTATCGGCGATTATTTGCCCGACAAGATTACGCAGAAGCTTTTGAGTTTTTGCTGGCAGTTTTTAAAACCAGGTGGTTCGTTAATTTTCGCTCACAAGATAGAAGAAAAGGATCCTTTCGCGCCTTTGCCCCCGGACTGGTTTTGCGATTGGGAGTTTATACCCAGAAACGAGGCTGATATAGAAAGACTAATAACTTTATCCGGCATCAAAGGCCACTCGCTTAAAAAAGAATGGGAAAAATCCGGTCTTATCGCATTTTTTATACTTAAAAAAGAAAATCAATGACGTTTCTAGGCTTTACAGGTCTGGCAAATTTCGTTACCTGCCTTTTATTAGGTACTTTTACCTTTCTAAAAAATCCTGCTAACCCCCAAAACCGAAGTTTCTTTTACGTTAATTGTAGCGTTGCTCTTTATAGCGTAGGGTACTTTTTTTGGCAATTATCCAATACCCCCGCTGTAGCGTTACTCTGGTTTAAGTTGCTCGTTGTTGGCATAATTTTTATAAATGTTACTTATTTACATTTTGTCTTCGCATTTGTTGGGGTACTCGTAAAAAAAAGAAAGGAATTATTCATCTATTATGCGATTAATATTGCTTTCGTGTTTCTCGGCGTTTTTTCTTTCCTGTTTGCCGGCGTAGTGCCACGATATGGTTTAGGTCTTTGGCCTATCCCGACTGCACTTTTCAATATTTATTTATTATTTTGGTTTTGGCAATGTGCCTACGGTTTTGCCTGTTTGCTTAAAGGGCTAAAGACCACAACGGGGAATACTCACGAGCAAATAAAATATATTATTATTGCGGCGGTAGTTGGGTTTTGCGGCGGAGCCACGAACTGGCCGATGTGGTATGGGATAAGGTTCCCGCCCTACTTAAATATCCTAGTTAGTCTTTATATTGCAATCGTTGCCTACGCTATTATTCGTTACCGTTTATTGGATATCCGCGTGGCCTTAACCGGCGCCGGTATATTTTCCGCAGTTTATTTTTTAGTATTGGGCTTGCCGTTTTGGTTAGGCCACGAGACTAAATCCTGGGTGTGGACGGGGCTTTCGATGCTTGCTCTTGCTTCAGCGGGTCCTTACATCTTCGATTATTTGCGCCGGCGGGCCGAAGCCAGACTTTTAGCCGATCAGCTCCGCATGCAGGAAGCCCTGCGGGGATTTGCTCGCAACCTGACCCATATCCGCGACACAAAACAGCTCATCAAGGAACTCGTAGAAACGGATTACGCCATTACCCAGCCGGAATTCCTGGCGCTGTACAGCTATTTCCCGGCTCTGGACGGTTATATCCCTAAACACACCGTACCTAACTTGCATTATCCCCTGGGGAAATTAGTCAAAAAAGATTCGCCGTTGCTAACCCCTTTTTTTACTGCGTCTGACACAGATAAATATAAACCCGTGCCGGTGGAATTGTTTGAAGCCGATGCGCCGCACGATACCTTCGCTTTTCCTTTATGGAACCTCAAGTCCGGCGGTCTGTACGGATTCCTGGCGTTGGGCCCTAAATGCAACAAGATCATGTATGCCGGGACCGACTTGGAGATATTTGAAATAATCGCGGCCCAGGCGGCTGTGGTCCTTGAGACCTGTCTGTTCTGGGAAGATGAAAAAACCCGGCTGGCCCGGGAAGAACAGATCCGGCGGTTCAAAGCCATGGACCACTTTTCATCGGGCATGGCCCACGAGATCAACAACCCGATCACCGGCGTCCTGGGCCGGGCGCAAGGGGCGCGTAAGACCTTAGCCCGGATAAAGGCGGCCGCGCCGGACATTTGCGGCCAGGACGTGGCCGAGCTGGATAAAGAGATAGCGGTGATCTTTGAGGAAGTAGACCGGGTGGCGAATTTAATCCAGAACGTCAAGGAACTTTCCGCGCAGAACCAGGGCGAATTCAGCGTGATCGCCCTGGACGATGTGATGAGCATGTTTTTAAAAATATTCACGCCGCAGATAAAAATCGACGATATCGGAATCGGTTTCAGCACCAAGCTTGAACCCGGCATAAAACTGGAAGGCAACAAAATATCTTTAGTGGAAGTCCTGATGAACATCGGCATCAACGCCATATACGCGGTCAAATACGGCGAAGCCCTGGACCTGCACGACGACGAAGACGAATACAACCGGCACATGGCTAAACCCAAGACCATAGAAGTGAAGACGTACCGTACCGATCCGGGGCATTGCCGGATCGAGCTGCGCGACAACGGCAGCGGTATAGTTAAAGATATGCTGGAAGATATCTTCCTGGATTTTGTGACGACCAAGCCATCCACTATCGGCACCGGCATGGGCCTGGCGATATCGCGTAAGATCATCGAAAGCCATCACGGCAAAATCTGGGCTGAAAGCGAAGGCCAATACCAAGGCGCGGCGTTTATTATCGAACTGCCGACCACCGACAAACCTTTGCCGCCGCCTAAAGACAATCGCCGGTATTTTTAAAGGGGGTAAAAATGCCAAACCGCAAAGTATTAGTGGTTGAAGACGAAGAAAGTATCTTCGGTTTTATGGAAAATATGCTCAAAGCCGAAGGCTGCCAGGTGTTCACCGCGCCTGACGCTGAAACCGCCTGGACAATATTTCAAAAAGAGCGGCCGCAGGCGGTGTCGGTCGATCTGCATTTAGGCCGCAGCGCCATGCAGGGCCTTGGCCTTTTAAAGAAGATCCGGGAAGCCGATCAAAAAGTCTACCTTTTGATCTTCACGCGGATCACCGACGACCGGGAAATCGAGAAGGCCAAGCTTTACGCCGACGCCGGGTTTATAAAACCGCCGGCCAGCGCTGAACAACTCAAAGAAATGATCGAACTGCTGGCCAAGGGCGAAAGAAAGGGGGCCAGCCATGGCTAATCCATTTCCCAACGAAGACCAGATGTGGGAGCATATCAAACGGGGCAAGGTTACCATAGATCCGACGATCCGCGAACTGCTTAACCACCATATTCGCAACGACCTTAATTATATTGCCTGCGGCTTGGGCCAGTACGAGTTTGTCCCGGCGAATATTCTGGAGGCGGCGGACCAACTGATTAAAAAGATGTGCCAGGAGCAGGCGGTTCCTTTCGTGCCGCCGGAATTGCCGGTGTTGTACAAGGGAACGATTACGCGCTGCCATAATATCACCGAATTTTTAAATAAAATAATGCGCGAGACCGAACACGAAGAAGGGGGCAACAATGAAACTGATGGTCATTGACGACGAGAAAACCGTTTGCGCGCTGGTGGGAGATTACTTCCGGCATCTGGGTTACGAAGTCAGCACGGTTACCGATTCGCTTAAAGCCCTGGCCCAGATAAAAACCGAGCGGCCGCATATCATCCTTTTAGATATCAATATGCCGGGGTTAAGGGGCTTGCCGCTGTTGAAACGGATCAGGGAACAGGATAAAGACGTCAAGATCATCATGGTCACCATTGTCGACGACGCCAAAACCCAGGAAGAAGCTACCGCCGCCGGGGCCGATGCGTTTGTCCGTAAACCCTTTTCCACGGAATATCTGGAAAACGTAGTCCTGGGGAAAGTGAGGGAGCTTTACCCGTTAATCAAAAGGAGCAAAGACCATGAGTAAAAAGAAAATCCTGATCGTCGAAGACGAGATCGAGGTAAGCGAAAGGCTGGCCGGTCTGCTTAAAAAATCCCTCAAGGCCGACGTGGACAAAGCCGACGACGGCGAAGAAGCTTTGCTGGACATCATGGAAAACGACTATGCTTTGGTGATACTGGACATTAAAATGCCCGGCAAGAGCGGCCTGGATATCCTGCGCGAAATCAAAGAATCCGGCAAGATCCCGCCGCCGGTGATTGTGGTAACCGGCCACGACAACGACCAGGTTTTAAGCGAAGCCATCGAGCTGGGCGCTAAAGCTTATTTGGTCAAGCCGATCATCGCGGAAGACCTGATTAAGAAAGTAAAAGAGCTTTTAGGGCGGGAAAAATAAAGCCCCGAAAAGGGTTGACAAAAACATAGTAATATAGTAAATTAGTAAATGGGTGGTGAACAATATGACATTATCAAGAGTTACCAGGAATTACCAGATAACTATCCCGGCGGCGTTACGCAAAAGGTTGCATATCCAGGTAGGCAATCTGCTGGGTTTTTGCCTGGAAAGGGGCGCGATCGTCCTTAGACCACAAACCTTGGTAGACGGAGAACAGGCCTGGTTTTGGTCTAAAGAGTGGCAAGCCGGCGAAAGGGAAGTAGACGTTGCCAGGGAAAAAGGGCATACCCGGCGGTTTAAGAGCGTCCAAGCCATGAGGCGCCACTTTGAGAAATAAAGCGATTGTCTTTTCCCGTCCGTTCGAGAAAGCTTTCGCTCGTCTGCCTATACAAATCCGCGAAGCCGTTTACGAAAAGCTGGAACTTTTTGCGCAAAACCCCGGCCACCCTTCTTTACGCGTGAAAAAAATCAAAGGTACCGATTCTATCTGGGAAATGTCGGTTACGATGAATTACCGGCTTACATTCGAGTTTAAACCCGATGAGATTTTTTTACGCCGGATCGGTACCCACGATATTCTTAACCAACCTTAAATATGCCGGGGGTACTGCATGATAATGCAGATCGTGTCTTTGCTTGTGGCGTTCTCAAAATAATGCGGCTGGGTTGAAAAAAAAGTCGCGCAGTGAGTTTGCTTCATGACGTAAATCTGTTCTTCCACGTGCAAGGTCAGCGCGCCCCGCAAAACGTAAACCCATTTTATATATTTAGACTTTTCGTCTGGGTCTTTTTCCAGCCGGGTAGCTGATTTCGGCTTGAGGCACAGCTTCATGCACAGAAACGGCATCTCTCGGCCGGACATCAGGCGGGCCACCGCGCCGTTATTATAGACATAATCGCCGCGGTAGGTATCCCAGCGGGTAAATCCGGTGATCTCCCGTTTTTCCACGTCAGCCAGGAGCTGGTCCACGGTAACGTCCAAGCCGCCGCAGATCTGGTGCAAAGAACTGGCCCGGCCGTCGGTCTGGCCGGCCTCGATCCGCTGTAACGTGCGGCGGCTGATCGCGCCGCCGGGGAACAGTTCCCGGATCTTATTTAAAAGATCCTCCTGGGTCAGCTTCCTTTTCTCCCGCAAATGACGTATCTTCTCATGTAGTTCCATGCCACTCCCGCCTCAAATATACACGATAAATGACGCCTTGTCAAGGAAACGCCCGGCCTTTTGTATGCTTAGACAGTAATAAAATGACGCCGATACTTGATTATATAAGGCGTCATTATTTTCTATTTTACCCTTGACAAACGACGCCTGATTGTGGTATATACAGGGTGGGGAAAGCGTCAAACAAACCGCAAGTAAAGGAAACAATGACGCTGAACTAAGGAGAAATAACCAATGGTCAAAGAAAGCTACTCGTTATTTGATTTTCGCCAGGAACCCGATGAAATCAAGGTAAAGTATCTGGAATTAGCCCGCGGCCGCCAGGTAGAAACCCGTAGCCCGCTGCTTCTGGAAGTGATCGCGGCTAATCTATGGGCCAAAGATATGCGGCGTAAGCAAGAAGGGGGTTAGCCATGAAGACCCTTTTATTGGTTGATGATGAAAATGATATTCGGGAAGAACTAAGCCGTTTTATAAACCATCATTGCGGGGTACGGGTCCTGGAGGCGGCTAACGGCCGCCAGACCATTGATTCGTATAAAACCAATCATCCTGATTGCGTGTTTTTAGACCTTGGGCTGCCGGACATGAACGGGTTAAAAGTCCTGGAAGATATCAAAGCCCAGGATCCCCAGGCGAAAGTCTATATTTTGTCCGGCTGTGACGACGCGGGTCCGCGCGAAAAGGCTAAAGCCCTGGGCGCGGCCGGTTATCTGACCAAGCCGGTAGTCTTTGGCGAATTACTCGCGGCGTTGGCGGCTGTTTGATCGGCGCGGCCGGCTATTTAAGCAAACCGTTGATAATAACGGACCTGCTGACCGCGCTAAGCGGTTTATAAAACTCTTATGTTCAAATGGGCGGCCTTGATATTCACGGCGGCGATATTTTTTACGGTTTATCAGCAGCATAATCCGCGCCGGGGTTTAAGGATCCAATCTTTGGCTTACCGCCAGGGCGACAAATGGCGCGGCCAGGACGCTTTAGGCAACGAAGTGTATTTTGACCGCGTGGGTAATGACCTTTATATCAACGGCAAATGGTACGGCCGCGTAGTCGAAGAAAAATAAAAAATTTTATGGCTAATCCTGTACCTTGCGAAAATCAAATCATGGAAAGGATCGAGAAGGAAAAACTCACCATCCCCAAGCCGGTCTGGGAAGTCTTGAGCCATCACCTGGGTAACGATACGCTGATCATTTATCTGGCCGGCCAGAGCATGCTGGACACGCCGGCCTGGATATTGCGCGCCGGCAACGTAGTGATGCGGGTTTTATACCGGGTATCATTTCAGCGTGGGCAATCACCTAATATCGAAGAAATCAGCCGCTATACCGTGGAGCGTGCCGGCAATATCGGCGCGACCATGCAAAGGTTTAAGCGGCTGGTGATGTGACAAATAGGCCGGTATAATTTGTCATATTGACAATCCGGCTTTTTTATGGTACATATGAATTCCGATGCGTAAGCTGGTAATTTTAGTCTTAACCCTGGCTTTATGTTGTCCGGCCTATGCCGCGCGGGATTCCTACAGTTCGCGCGATTCCTACGGCGATTCTTACTCCCAATCCTGGAACGATTATAAGTGGAAAAGTAATTATCAGGACTACAGCCGCAATTATAAACAGCAGGGCTGGTGGCAGAATACGGTTAACTGGGTCAGCAGTCTGGTTTATAAACCACCGGCCGCGCCGGTTAAAGACCAGAGGCTGGAGACCAGAGACCAGAGACCGCTGGCCGTAGAGCATGGTTTGCAAACCATCGAGCAAAGCACACAGACCATAGACCAAAAACCGCGGACTAAAGACCAGCCTGCGGAAAAATTTACTTTACCGGAAAAACTTTCCGACTGCCAGGACCAGATCAGCCGCAAGATATTTTTGGAAATCAGCCCGGAACATAATTTGATCAGTCAGCATACGCAGACTGATAACGGCCAGGCTACCGAAGTTTACCAGTACCAGAGCGTCAGCACGGCCAAAATAGAAACGGTTTATATCCGGCCGCAAGACGAAGATAAATTATCCCAGGCTAAGCAGCAGTTTTTTAGTATGGGCCAGCCGATAGAACCTGCCCAAACCCAGCCCATTAAAACGCCGGACCAGTTACCAGCCAAAAATATCCAGCTCGCGCAAAATCAGTTGTTAACCCTGCCGGACGTTACGCCCGGGGCCGCTGTGCAATCGGCTCACCATGATCCGATCCGACAGGAACCGGCGCAGAAGTGGGAAGCGGCCAAGATGATGACCGATGAGCAATTTTTACAGCAGGCCTGCCTGCCGGCCAGGCAGGCCCAGCCTACCGTGCCGAAAGTAATGCCTTCAACGGGTGAGCCGATCCAGCGCAAGGTTTATTTAGATAACAGCCCCGACTATAAATTTACCGGGCAAACTCATACCCCGATCGCGCCGGGCGCGGGCGTGATCTACCAGATATTCCAATACGCCAATAAACAAAC
>Ga0315289_10010033_pt1 | contig 13591 bp, 17 predicted proteins | sample YL17G11_40_MG_FD_203452 | JGI IMG/M metagenome (GOLD analysis project Ga0315289, IMG submission 203452) | Sediment microbial communities from Yellowstone Lake, YNP, Wyoming, USA - YL17G11_40 | ecosystem: Environmental > Aquatic > Freshwater > Lake > Sediment | place: USA: Wyoming | collected...
GAGAAGTGGAAAATAGAAGAGGTCAGATAATTGATATGAAGGAGGACCGAGGAGCTTCGATGGTGACAGCAAAGATGCCTGTAAGCGATATGTTTGGTTTTGATTCCTCGCTCAAGTCCGCAACAAGTGGTAGGGGCTTTTACAGCCTGATAGAGACAGTGTTTGAAAAGTTGCCTAATGATTTGCGTGAGGAAGTGATACGAGGAATAAGGAAGAGAAGAGGTCTTCCTGAGGATATACCCAAGCCTGAGGCATAATGAGGAAATATATTTAAAGATTACGCAATAATAAGTATAATACAAAATTGGAGGGATGATGAAATGCCTGCGAAACCGCACATAAACATTATGACTGCCGGGCACGTAGATGCTGGCAAGTCGACTTTGATAGGTAGATTGCTATTTGATACTGGCACTATCAAAGAAGAGGACATGAGAAAGTTAAAAGAGCTTGCTAAAGAATATAAAAAAGAAACGTTTGAATTTGCATTTGTAATGGATGCGACAAAGGAAGAGCGTGAGCGTGGATTAACCATAGATATCATGCACAGGCCCTTTGAAACGAACAAATGGTTTTTCACCATCATCGATTGCCCTGGCCACAGGGACTTTGTAAAGAACATGATAACAGGTGCTTCTCAGGCTGATGTTGCTATATTCGTTGTGTCAGCAAAGGAAGGAGAGGGTGTGCAGGAGCAGACAAAGGAGCATGCGTGGCTTCTAAAAGTTTTAGGTATCGATCAAATAATCCTTGTATTGAACAAGATGGACAATGCCAACTACAATGAGAAGAGATTTTTGCAGGTTAAGGAAGATGTATTAAAACTTTTGAAGAGTATTGGATACAAGACTGATGATATCCCATTCATACCAGTTTCTGCATTCCAAGGTGACAATGTTGCAAAGAAATCTGCAAACATGCCTTGGTACAAAGGCTTGACACTGGTTGAAATCTTAGACAGTTATGTAAAGGAACCGAAGAAACCGACCGAAAAGCCGTTGAGATTGCCTGTCCAAGATGTCTATACCATAACAGGTATTGGCACTGTACCAGTTGGAAGGGTTGAGACGGGTGTGATGAAGGTAAATGATACAATTGTTTTCGAGCCGGCTGGCGTAAAGGGTGAGGTGAAATCGATAGAAATACACCACCAGCAAATTCCAGAGGCTAAACCTGGTGACAATGTTGGTTTCAACGTCCGTGGCGTCAGCAAAGAGCAGATAAGACGCGGGGATGTTGCAGGGAATATTAGCAATCCTCCGACCGTAGCAAAAGAGTTTACTGCGCAAATTGTTGTGTTGCAGCACCCTTCCGTGATAACAGCTGGCTACACACCAGTATTTCACTGCCACACTGCATCCGTTGCTTGCACTATAAGCGAGATCATTGCAAAGATAGATCCAAAGACTGGAGCAGTAATGCAGGAGAAACCGGATATGATAAAGGCTGGGGATGCGGCAAAGATAAAAGTGGTGCCGTCAAAACCATTTGTAATCGAAAAGCAGTCTGACTTTCCAGAATTAGCAAGATTTGCAATAAGGGACATGGGTATGACAGTAGCTGCTGGCATTTGCTTGGATGTAGTTAAGGCCAAATGATTTGTTGGGTTTACCAACCTTATTTTCTCTTTAGTTTTATAAGAATTTAAAGTATATTATCATTATGGAAAATAAAGAGAATATATTGAAAACTTTTTTTTATACCATGTTTACTAAACCATATGAATATCAAGCAAAAAAAGACTTTGCTGAAATTAATAAAATAAAAGATAAAGTTAGACAAAATTTGATATTTCAATCTCATCTTCAAAGAATAAATGAAGAAACTAAAATTAATTTAGGAAATAATATTTTAGCTATAATCAGCATAATTGTAATTACTTCTAACCTAGTATTTTTATTTTATAATTCTATGATAACAAACATAAATCCAATTCTCATTTATTTATTGGAAGAAAGGACCAAAGAAATTGGACCTGCCAATATGTCTCAGCAACTTGGTATTAATTATGAAAATATAACTCAAGATTATGTTAAACTCCAAAGCCAGAGTGTTTACTTTTTCTATATAATTCCATTCCTGGTGATTTTTGCATTTGGTGCTGTTCTTGCGGGAGCTATTACTGTTGCATTTCTTGATCATAGAAGGAAAGTTTATATTAATACAGTAAAGAAATTACTAATTGAATATTCAAAAAATTAACTATAATAATCTTATTTTTTATGAAAACTCAATTTCTAGTGCGTCTATGCCAATAGGATATATCTTCTCTTGGATAGTTCTTCTTCATCTTATGAATCTAATACTATAAAAACATAATAAAATAAAAAATAGGTTTCTATTCTTAGTTCTAAACAAGTATCAGCAACGGATTATATAGATTTATCTATATTTTTTTCTTTTCTCTTTTGTGGGTTGTATTATCTCTTGCAATAAAAATACCAAGACCATTATTAAAATCATCAGATGAAGAGGAAGTTTTCTTTAAATTTTCAATAAACTTCTGAGCTTCACATATTCCTTTCTCTGTTGCTTTATAATATGATCTCTTGCCTTTATTTCTGGAGTTCCCACAAACTCTTTCTCGCCTTTCCAGCATGCCCTCATAATGCAACTCAAGACACCTTTTCTTTATCCAGTCATAGCTGTAACCACAATCCTGACATCTTGCTTTTATATCGAGCCAAATGTCTCTGGCCCACTTAAACTCGTTTTTGCATAGCAAAATTATCTTTGTTTCTAAACGGTTCATATGCGCCACTTTCCCAAAATTTTTATGCCGCGATATTTCGCCCTTTGACACCAACCAACAGAAATCCAAAAACTGACAATCTCCCTTGCAGTTTTCTTGTCTATTTTTAAATAACCGAAAAAAGAGTAAACAAAATTGAAGGGATACGAAGGTCTCAACCTAAAAGGAGACTGGCAAGCAACAGAAACAAACCTATCAAACAGCTTCTTGTAATAAAACCTATTGAAAGAAAACTGGTCTATTTTGGCTACAAAATCAATCTTTAACATTGGAATCCTCCCGATTTTCAGATGACGGAGATTCTTCTTCCAACCAACTTTTCAAAAGATTTATCGTCTTTTCCATTTTTACCAACTTTAAATGTTTTTAATTTCAAATGTGATGTGATGGGGCACATCACTAACAAAAATAATGGAGTTCGCACAATCATTACCGCATCGCGAACAACTCGCGAACGTATCGAATCTCTACTTAAAAAATCCAAAAAATATATGACTGTTAAAGAAATAGTGGAGAAAACGGGTTCTACTAAACGCAATGCTCAAAAAATATTAAAAGATTTGATTTTAGAAGGCAATGTTCAAGTAAAACCCACCAATCCCCTCAGATATTATTGGATAACAGAATACTCAAAAAGAGGTATTTCTGAAGAAGAAAGAAAAAATATTGAAGGTGCTATAAGAGAGTATCTTGGTAATTTGAAGGAATGGGATGAAAACTATTTAAATGTAGTTTTGTCGTCGGGATGGAAAGATATAGCACGTTTAGCTGGTTTGAACCCAGAAGACAAAGAAAGTTTTGATAAAATATCGGAAATATTAAAAAGTATGAAAAAATAGCCAAAAATTATTATGGTTAATAATATGCGGTAATTTCTTCTTAACAAAGATCTTAGTAAAACTAACTCATTTTTCAAATTTTTTAAAGTGGCATTTATCAAGCATCACTCGAGTTCATAAGCCAAATTTTTTAGAACATGTTTTAGACGATTTTATCTGCTGCCTTTGTAGCCAACTCTTTCAATAACTCGACATCCATTATAGAGCCATAAATTGTTATTTTCTCAAAAACATCAAACTTTGAAAATGAGATGGTATACGAAGTATAGTCTATACCGAATATTGTCGATTTAGTTCTGTATATCACACTGCTATTGCCTATTTGAATACCTATATATGAAGAAGAAATGTTTTCATTAAAAGCTGTTTTTAATATTCCATCTATTTCTTTTTCCATCGGAAAACTAACGGTTTCTAACGGGTATATTGATATATATTGTTCTACCCACGATTTCTCTAATCCCTCAAACATAAGCACATATGACACCTTATACCCTCCTTTCCAACCCCAATATAATGCTTCTGCATCTATATCACTTTTGAATCTTTCTACCCTTTCTTTTAGAACCCACCCCTGAGGAAAATCAGCCAGTTGTAATATGTATTCTGATGAATCGGGTGGAATGCAACTTTGCAAGTCGGCCGGGTTTCCTGTTGTGTTTTCGCACACATTTTCGTCTACACACGTGCGATTTTGTTTTCCCATTCTTGAACAATTGGACCATTCTGTGCAAGACCAATTCCCAACACAAAGGCACTGTTGATTTTCTATCGGTTTATCAGTAGGGTTATTACAGTTTTTTTGATCAGCACAAACTCGAGATTGGACGCCCGCCTTGCAAATACTCCACTCGCCACATTTCCAATCGGATTTGCAGAAAATAGTTTGATCTAAATAATCATAAAAAAATATAACTGTAATCAATAGTAACGTTGAAATTATTATAATAATTATTCTGGAAAATTTAGTCTTGGATTTGTTATTTGAATTGTCACTTTTTTTCTTTTCGAGTTCCTCTTTCATTGTCATAACATCCGCTTAACTGATAAGATGTTAAGGATTTAAGGCTTTCTATTTAATAGAAAATATCAATCACAAATAAATTAAGCATTCATCAAAGTTGAATATTCACATTTCAATTCAATGACATCAAAATTTTTGGGATTAATGATCACTCCGTAAACTTCATACATGGTTTTTTTACCAACTACTCCTTCTTGACTTATAACTTGATGTTCGATATAACCCAATCTTCCGCAATAATTATAATTCACATTTTCTCCCTCCAGAGAGCCTTTTGGACAGATTGCGCCTACGAATCCAGTCCAAACATAATCACTACCTATTTTAAGCTGAGGTGTTCTTTCTAAAATTAGATTTCCGTTGTAGAGATTGTTTGCCAATTTGGCTGAATTGCTTATATGCTGTTTTAATACAGTAACTATTTCTGGAGGACACTGCTCTCTTTCAATTTGATTTATGCAGCCAGAAAGGAAAACAGTAGCAATCAACAGAATTCCCATTATGACTATAAACTTTAATTTACCCATGTTTTCATCCCTCATTCTTTTTGACTGTATAGTAAATAAAATATACAAAAACTAAGAGGAATCCTGTCCAATGAAGGAAGAGACCTATTAAAACAAATACCCAGAACCAGAACCAACTGAACTTGTATTTTCTTTTAGATTCCTTTTTAATATGTTTCATTAACTTTTCTGCTTCTTGTCTTTCTCTTAGTTCTACCTGTTTCTCTCTTTCTTTCCATTTTCTATATAGGGCGCCTTTCATTGTCATAACATCCGCTTAACTGATAAAATGTTAAGGATTTAAGGCTTTCTATTTAATAGAAAAAATTATTATATAAGCCGACGGGGGAGTAGTGAAATAAGGTATGGTTTGGAAGAGAAATTAACGTCTGTCCAGAATTTTTTTATTTTTCAGAAAAACAGTTTTATATATTATTTAATTTTATTGCCACATTTTCCACAGAATTTATCTTTTTGATGCTTTTAAAAATTTTACTATTCATCATTAATCTATGGCAAGAAAAGAACCAGAAGGATTTGAAAGGGAAAAAACTCTATTTTCTGAGATAAAGTTTTTTTTAAGAATTAAACCTAAACATCTTTGGTTTTTTGCTTTATGTTTGTCTTTAGAGTTTATAATATTAGGCTACTTTTATCTCTCTGCTGTATTAATTCCAACTTATTTACCATCTACAGTTGCTTTTAACATAAGTAATGTATCTTTTGATGGTCATGTTAGAAATCTTTATTACAGAAATTATGTATCTCAAAATGACTATGTAAGATATGAATTAAAGATAAGAAATCAAGAGGCGGTTCCAATAAGACTTTACTATAAATATTCGGTATTTAATGCTGTTCAAAAAGAAAACTACGAAGGGGATTGGCTTTCTGTTGTTGGATGTCTTGAACCTAATAAAACTCTTAATGCAACTTTTGATTTCCCTTTTACTATGGTTGGTCAAAATTTTTTAGGATTAAAATTTCGTGTATACAATTATGCTTCTAACAAGTTGATTAAAGAAGAGCAATTATATACCTCTTTCGATGTTTATTCAGAATCTACTGGTAGAGAAATTGCCTACAGAAAAATTACTATTTACATTGCTCTTCTTGCTGCAGTGCCTGCAATGATAATAGCAATTAAAAATTTAAAAGAATTATTTAAAGAATAATTTTAAAATATTTAATGCAAAGTGGTGGGATTTGAAACTACCACTTCTAGTGGTGCTAACTCTTTATTTCGGTTCAGCCATAAGGTTTTAATCCTACAAAAAATGAGCTTTAATTATGGCTAAACAACAAAAAAAACAACTAGGAATGTTTCTCATTATTCTAAGTTTTATCTCTATTTTAATTATCATCATATGGTTGGCGGCTTATTGGCCAGTTTATTATGATCCTGCAAGTCGAGTAATCCTTAAACAAGGAATTATTCTATGGACTGAACCTTATTCAGACTGGAGTGAACCAAACTGGTTTTTCTCTTGGTGGTTGTGGGTCATCCCAATAATTTTGGCTATTGCAGGAATACTTTTAAGAGGAGAATTCAAGTTTTCTTCATTCTTAGATTTTCTGATTGAAATAGCATATTTTGTCGCAGGGATTTTTGCGTCCGCTTTGGTATTGCTTTCATTATTACCCCAAATACATTGGTATTGGTGGGCGAGATTAAGATTTGCCGCTTATGGAATCATATTGCTTGGGTTTATTTACTACTTCAAACAAAAATACTCAGCTAAGGCTCGATTTACTAATAAAATTAAAAAATGATTCTTTTCCTATGAGTGTTGCTGTGGTATCTGCATCACATGGCATTTTTTACTAATTAGATAAAAAATTCATAGCGTCATTTTGCCTGTTTTGGTCTTTTAGCATAAGCTTTTTAACTTACTTAAAAAAGGATTAAATATGAAAATAGAAAAAATACACATTTATTTTTGTATCGCACAGGTAATTATTATTTTTACACTTTTTGAGCCATTAATAAATGTTATTGCGTATTATTCAATAGATTGGTTTTATTCTATTACATTTTTCATAATAGGAGTAATTACTTTAATATATTATTTTATAAAAAAATTTAATTTAATATACAAACTATTATCTGTTCTCAATATAGTTCCTTTTCTAATTTTATTTTTATTTGGACGATTTGGTGCATCTTCTTTCTTAGTAATGATTAATGTAATTTTTATGTTTGTATCATCTCTTTATCTTTATTGGAAACCGAAAAAACATATTTCGTAAAGAAAAAATAAGGTTTAATTATGGCAGAAAAGTTGATTTTGCTAAGCATAATTTTGATTGGCATAGTTTTCCTTTCTGGTTGCATAAATCAACCACCACCTACAACTTCCACAACTACTTCACCTACTACAATTACTTTACCTTCTACAACTCCTACTACTACAATTCCTACTACTTCTACAACTGTTGAACAAATAGAATATATTTCTTTGGAAACACTAAACAACAATTTTGCTTCTTATGAAAATCAAACAGTCAGAGTTTCTGGAACATTTTATCTTATTGGCGGTTTTCTCATTTATGACAGTAGTGATTACTTATCAAACCATCATATTGCAGATGCAGATTATAAGTTGATTGATTCACAGGGATTTTATCTTTTTGTTTCAGCTACAGGAAGAGATATGTCTGGTTATAACCAAAAAACAGTTTCACTTGAAGGAACAATCAAACATGGGTATGATTGTTTAATGAGTTGCAGTTCGCAGTATTATTTTGAATTGTCAAAAGTATTATAATTAAATAATTTCCTTATTTTCCAGAGATTTCTTGATTTGTTTAAAATAAGGTGTCGGTATCCTTTCCAATTCCTTTTTTTCCAAAGTGAGCATATTAACCAAGAGCATTATGCAATCTTTTATCAGCTCAACCCTTTTTTGCCTGTATTTTGTTCTTATGCTTACCATTTAAATCATCTAATTTTTTATAAAAATTATCAGCTGTTCTTAATTGCCAATAAATATTCAAAGTTACTAATAAAAACATAATTATAATTGCATAACGGAAATCGTCAACAGAAATAATTTTAGCTTGAATTAAAATGGGACTTGCTGATATCATCACCAATATAGTTGTTAATCCAAAAAATGCCCCTATTTCAGCCATTTTTTGATGATATTCCATTTTTGCTTTTATTATTTCTAATTCTTGCTTCATATTTTTAGTCTCTGTTTATAAGTTATTATAGAAGTCATTTTTTTCAGCTTTCCTTTCTTTTACAAATTCTCTAAAAGCTTTCTTCACACTTGGTATTTTTTCAGCCAAATACTTCAGAAACTCGAAAGTGAAATTATCAAATTCCTCCCTTGTTTTGTCTACTTCTATCAGCATTTTTATATCTAAAGGCGAACTACATTTCTTACAAAAACTGTATGAAGATGGGTTAATTTCTCCACATTTTATGCATTTCCTCGTCTCCTTGTTCAAGACTTCTATCAGCTTCTCATCCACCTCTTTACCAGACAAGTGATAGTAGACGGATGCCATCTTACTATCCTTGGTCCAACCAAAATGCTCTTTCATTATAGCATCGGGAAGATGTTTGGCAAGATGCGTAGCACGGGCATGCCTAAATGCATGCGGATTGACCTTCTTAGTCATGCCAATTTTCCTAGCCAATCGCTTCAGCATTATTTCCACACCGCAATAAGTCATGGGGTGATGTCTACTGTTGTTTGAAAGAGAAATCCAGACATACGATTCTGGGTTGTCTCTTAATGGATGTATAGCCAACCAATCAAGCAGGTCTTTAGTATATTCTATAACCCTAACCCTTCTCTGTCCAGTCTTTCCATCAACTCTTAGTATGCAACCGTGCTCGTCAAAAACTATGTTCTTAATCTTGAGATACACCAATTCAGATATTCTACAGCCAGACTCGTAAAGTGTCAAAATGAGCGACCTGTCTCTGATGCTGTTGGCTGCTTTTGCAATCCTTTCTATCTCCTCTTTGGTGAGTATATCTTCTGGTAGCAGGCTGCCATTTGTCTTGCTATTCAGCTTAATCCACTCCACTTCCTCGGGATAATCCTTAGTGTTTCTCAGCCACTTGTAGAAACGCTTGATTTCTGCTTTTAGGTGCTTCTTTGATTTTTCACTATTGTATTTTCCTTCGATTTTAGAAACAAGACCGATTATATCATCCTTGGTAGCGTCTTTGAAGGGTTTGCCCAGCATAGTTGATACGGTAGCCAAAGACCAGATTATCATCCTTAAGGTGGCTGATGCTACGCCATTTGCCCTCATAAAGTCCAAAAACTTCAGAATTACCACTCTATTCTCATCTAATATTTTATCAGTTGTTTTCAGCCTTTCCAAGTCTTTTGCGAGCCTCTTCGTGTGATATTCGTTCATTATTATTTACCTCCTTGAGCCACCCAAAATACTCCAGAAGGTAAACCCAACAATTAGCACTTACATGATGTAGTAAAAGCAAAGTAACGCTTATCTCATATATACAATCCTGAAGAAAATTCACAATAATAATTTATAAGTATATAATAATTTTGTGCTTGTAATAGTCTGTGGCTTGCCAGGAACTGGGAAAACTGTTACTGCAAATCAAATAGCTGATGATATTGGTGCGACTATCCTAAGAACAGATTCTATAAGAAAGAAGCTGTTCAAAACAGGTAGTTTGGAAGACGTTCTTAAATCTTCGAACCCATTTCAATTTGATTTAGAATCTATATTCGACAGGCAGAAGGTTATACCAGAAAAATTTCAGAGATTGATCTGGAAACAGAAGGAATTGGTTTATGATAAGTTATTTGAAAAGATTTCAAAATCTTTGCTTAAACGTTTAAACATAGTTTTAGATGCTACAGTTTATAAAAAAGAATTCAGGAAGAAAATATATGATGTTGTAGAAAAAGTAAACAATAAAGTTTTTCTTGTTGAATGCATTTGCCCTGAAAGTGTTCTTAAAAAAAGATTTGAAAGAAGATCTGGAAAACCAGATAAATTTTCATACGTAGATAAAATGGAAGTATTCCAGAAATTGAAGGAAAGGTTTGAAGACCCTTTCGAAGATGGAAAACCAATTCTAATATATGATAGTGGAATGCAAAAAATTGAATTCCATAATTTTTCAAAAGGAGATCAAAATGAACTTGAGAAATTGAAAGAATCACTAGAAAAGCTTAGATCGAAATTTGGCTAAATTGCTGCAGCATATCTATAGCTCAAATCGAAATATTGTTTTGCCAATTTTTCAGAATCTATTTTTTCTTTTTCATCAATATTGGGGTCATTCAGTTTAAGGCTAATCACTTTACCTCTTACATAAGCTCTCCAGTATTCATAAAATTTCAGCAACTTGAACAATTCTTTTTCACCACTAAATTCTGTATATTTCTCAAGGAAATAGTTTGAAAAGCCCTGCCTGCAACGAAAATCCAAATCCATAGTAAAAAATGCTATATCTAAAATAACATCCGAACATCTGTACCTATCGTTAAACTCTATACAGTCAAAAATGTAAATTTTATCTCCAACAAAAATGTTCCCCGAATGTAAATCGCCATGGCAATCTCTTATTTTGTTATCAGAAATCCTTTTTTCAAAAAGCCTTTTATTTCTATTTATGAAATTTTCAATCTTTTGTTTTATGAAATCAAATTGATTTTTACCGATAGTTCTGCCTATAAAATCAATTGTCTGATCAAAATTTTCATTCCAAATGTATTTTATATTCTCAACAGATCCGTATTTGTTTATTTCTTTATTTGTTTCAGCTTTAGAGTGAAAATCACTAATTATCCTTGCGATATCTTCAATTATTTTTTTATCTATTTTATTTTTTTCAATCAACCTATCCATCTTAGCTTCCTGTGGAAGTTCTTTTAGTTTGATGGCATACTCAACTACTTCACCTTCGCCTCTCATTTTGATTTTGCCTTTGAATTTTTTTATCGGCACAACTTCAATGTACATATCCTTACAAAGCCTTGCATTCAGCTTCAATTCTTTTTCGCAGAAAAATTTTCTTTTTTCTAAAGTACTGAAATCAGCAAAGCCAAAATTCACAGGCTTTTTAATTTTGTATACATACTTTCCTGTCAGAAATACAAATGATATGTGGGTTTGTAATAGTTTTATTTGTTCGACAACATGATCATAGAAATTAGGATTCATAAATGCATTTATAACTTCATCCATGAAAAAACCTTTCAATTTAAAAACTTTTGTTTTATCCTTATAAATCCTTTTCCAATTAATAAATTTGATATGAAGGAAGAGGAAGAAATATTTGCTACTCCTATAATCAAAGCTGAATCAATGAAAATGGATGGGGAAAAAAATCTCTTGGAATATTTGGCGGAAATAAATAGAAGGCTTGTTGAATTGAACAAGAGGGTGGACTACCTTTGGGGTATAGTAAAAGAAACTCCAATTAAAATTTCCAGAGAGCCTGTTCAAAAATTCAAAATCAAAGATATTTCTTTAGCTGACAAGGGAAAATTGAAGATTGAATGGGCAGAGAAGCATATGCCAGTACTTATGAAAATAAGAAAAGATTTTGAAAAAACAAAACCTTTTGCTGGATTGACTATAGGAGCGTGCCTGCATGTCACAAAAGAGACGGCAGTTCTTGTTGAGACTTTGAAAGCTGGTGGAGCGGTGGTTGCATTATGCGGAAGCAATCCTTTATCTACACAGGATGATGTGGCCGCTACATTGGTGAAAAAAGGTATAAATGTTTTCGCTTGGCGCGGCCTTAGTAACGATGAATATTATTGGTGTTTGAATCAGGTTTTGGATTTCAGGCCAAACATCACTCTTGATGATGGTGCTGATCTTATTTCAAATGTACATTCAAAAAGACAGGATCTTTTGAAAAACATATATGCGGACCAAGAGGAGACTACGACTGGAGTGATACGGCTGAAAGCTATGGCTAAGAGCAACGCTTTAAAATATCCAGTGATAGCTGTAAACGACACGCCAACGAAAAACCTTTTTGATAATTATTATGGAACTGGACAAAGCAGCTTGGATGGAATACTACGTGCGACAAACATACTCTATGCAGGAAAAAATATGGTAGTATGCGGATATGGTCAGTGTGGGAAAGGTGTGACAACAAAAGCAAGGGGGCTTGGAGCCAATGTAATAGTTGTAGAAACCAATCCGGTAAAGGCTTTGCAAGCTATGATGGATGGTTTCAGAGTTATGCCTATTTCTGATGCAAGTAGGATAGGCGATGTATTTGTAACGGTCACGGGCAACAAGAATGTCATACGTGGTGAACATATAAGAGAAATGAAGAACGGTGCCATAATGGCGAATGCTGGACATTTTAATGTTGAGATTTCCATTCCGGATTTGGAAAAAATGGCAAACGATAAAAGAGTTATTAAAGATAACGTGGAAGAGTATGAGCTGAAAGATGGAAAAAAGATATATTTGTTGGCTGAGGGCAGGCTTGTAAATCTGGCAGCGGCAGAAGGCCATCCAAGCGAGGTAATGGATATGTCGTTTTCTAATCAAGCATTGGTTTGCGAATGGATTTTAAAAAATTACAAAAACCTTGATGGTGAGGTCTATAATGTTCCAAAAGAAATTGATGACAAAATTGCTGAATTAAAGCTTGAATCCATGGGTATAAAGATCGATAGTTTGACAGAAGAGCAGGAAAAATACTTGAGTAGTTGGGAAGAAGGGACTTAAATTTTTTAATTTTTATTTATTAAACTGAAAGGTAAATTTATGGTAATTCAAAAGTATTTAAGCATAACTAAACGATAATTAAAAACTAGAAGTGAGAAGATGCAGGCAGCGAGAATAAAACTTTCGGGGAAAGATCCGAAGCAGCTAGACAACATTTGTTTAGAAATAAAAGATATAGCAAAGAAGTTTGGGATAAATACTCGCGGACCTATACCGTTACCGACCAAAAAATTAAAGGTTGTTACGCTAAAAACACCTTGCGGCGATGGAACAGGGCATGGCAATGCCACTTATGATAAATGGGAGATGCGCGTGCACAAACGTATTTTAGATGTCCAGGCTGATGATAGAGCGCTGAGGCAGATAATGAGGGTTAACATACCACATGGAGTGCACATAGAGATAAAACTGAAGGACTGAGTTTAATGTATTTTTTCGGTCATGTGGGTGTGATATTATTTTTAAGTTTCATGCTCTTCTTGCCGGTTACTTTTGCGTTCATAGGATCGATTTTGCCAGATGTAATTGACAAATCTCTATACTTTTTAGGATTCGCACCTTCAGGCAGATACATCGCACATACATTGTTTTTTGTTGTTATAGCCGGATTGGTAATTTATTTTATCATAAGAAAAAAATCTGTTGCGTTAGCTTTATCTTTAGGTTTGCTGTTGCATCTTTTCGGTGATGCGACATATTTTGTGCCATGGTTCTACCCTTTCATGAATTACAATTTTAAGGCATATCCAATAGAGCTGAAATGGGACCC
>Ga0315289_10010034_pt1 | contig 13591 bp, 9 predicted proteins | sample YL17G11_40_MG_FD_203452 | JGI IMG/M metagenome (GOLD analysis project Ga0315289, IMG submission 203452) | Sediment microbial communities from Yellowstone Lake, YNP, Wyoming, USA - YL17G11_40 | ecosystem: Environmental > Aquatic > Freshwater > Lake > Sediment | place: USA: Wyoming | collected...
GCCGCCATGAAGGAGGACATCTGCCAGAACCGGATTTTGGTCACCGAAGGCAAAGAGGCCTGCACCCAGATCCTGGAAGAAATCCTGGAGGGGGCCGTGGAGGCCAAATTCCTGGACCTCCTCTTCTGCGAAGGATGCATCAACGGACCGGGGTTTCCCAATGACCTCTCGGCCTTTGCCCGGAAGGAATTGGTGGCCAGCTATGTTCAGTCCCGCCTCAAGGCGGAAGGGGAAGGCCGCCACAAGGCCGACATGCGCAAGTACTCCCGCGTTTCCCTCCAAAGAAACTTCAGGCCCGATGACCGGAGGTTGACCACTCCGAGTCCGGACATCATCCGGGAGATCCTGCGGCGGACCAACAAAATTCACCCCGAGGATGAACTGAACTGCGGGGCCTGCGGGTACGCTTCCTGCCAGGAAAAAGCCAGCGCCGTTTACTGGGGGCTGGCGGAAAACGAAATGTGCCTGCCCTACCTCATCGATCAGCTGGAAGAGAATCTGTCCCAGCTGGCCCAGTCCCACGCGGAGCTCCGGGAAACTCAGCAGCAGCTGATCCAGTCGGAGAAAATGGCTTCGGTGGGGCAGCTGGCCGCGGGAGTGGCCCATGAGATCAACAACCCTCTGGGGACCATTCTTCTCTATTCCCACATGATCCTGGAGAAGCTGGAGCAGAAGGACGACCGGCGGGAGGAGCTGGACACCATCGCCAAGGAAGCGGCCCGGTGCCGGGACATTGTCCGGGGCCTGCTGGACTTCGCCCGCCAGAGGAAACTCCAGGTGGAAAATGTGAACGTGAACAAAATACTGGAGGAGGCCCTCTCGCTGGAGGCGGCGCAACCCTCTTTCCAGAAGGTGAAGGTATTGATCACCCTGGATCCATCGCTCCCCCCCACCGGAGGCGACCCGGTGCAGCTGAAGGAGGTGTTTTTAAATATCCTTTCCAACGCCGTCGAGGCCATGCCCGAAGGGGGGGCGGTAACCGTGAGCTCCCGGTTCCTGGACGGGGCGGCCAGGCAGATCGAGGTCATGATCCGGGACACGGGTCAGGGGATCCCCCCGGAAAACCTGGATAAAATTTTCATGCCTTTCTATACCACGAAGAAAATCGGCCAGGGAACCGGCCTGGGCCTGGCCATCGCCTACGGCATCGTGAAGATGCACCGCGGAGCCATTGAGGTCAAGAGCAAGGTGGGGGAAGGAACCGCTTTTTGGGTGAAGCTTCCCGCGTCCGCGCCGGCCCAGAATCCGGCATCGGCGGGTTGAAGGGGGAAAGCCGGGTTTTCTCCCCGGGGAAGAAGGAGGGCAAGGGAAACATGAAAACGAGCCCGAAGATTTTAATCGTGGATGATGACCCCGATTTCGTCGAAATCGGCAGGCTCTCCTTGGAAGGAAAGGGATATCAGATTCTTTCCGCTTCCACCGGCCGGGAAGGGTGGGAGATGGTGCAAAAAGAAAGGCCGGACCTGGTGATCCTGGACCTCATGATGGAGGACCTGGATGCGGGAATGACGCTCAGCCATAAGATCAAGACCGATCCCCGGCATGCGGGCACCCCGATCCTGATGCTCACTTCCATCGCCCGCGAGACGGGAATGGACTTCACCCCCCGCACGGAGGACGATTTCCGGAAGCTGAAGGTGGACGATTTTCATCCCAAGCCGATCAAGGTGAAAACCCTGCTGGAAAAAGTGGAAAAGCTGCTGGCTCGAAGGGAGGACCCGGGAAGTGGCTGAAGCAATCCGCCCCCCCATGGAGGGCGCGCGAATCCTCATCGCGGACGACGAACCTCCCATCCGGAAGGCTTGCGCCAAGATCCTGAATGAACAGGGAGCGATCGTCGAAGTCGCCGAAAACGGGCTCGAGGGCCTGGAGAAGGCCAAGGCCCGGGAATTTGACCTGGCGCTGATTGATCTGAAGATGCCCCAGATGGACGGCATGGAGCTTCTGGAACACCTGAATCGCCTGGACCCCGACCTGGTCAAGATCGTGATCACTGGCTTCGCCACCCTGGAGACCGCGGTCGAGGCGGTGCAGCGAGGGGCTTATGATTATCTTTCCAAGCCCTTCACCCCGGGAGAGCTGAGGACCCGGGTCAACCGGGGGGTGGAAAAGCGGGCCCTCCTGCGGGAGGCCAAGAAACTGCGGGAGGAACGGGAAAGGAATCTCCTGGAGCTAACCACGGAAAAAAGCCGCACCCAGACCATCATCCAGTGCATGGGAGACGGGCTTCTGGTCACCAACCGGGACCGGCAGGTGGTCCTGTGCAATCCTGCGGGGCGGAGACTCCTGAAGGTCAAACGACCCCTGCAGGTGGGGGATCCCCTGACCAGCGTGGCCGGTTGTCCGGAATTCGTCGAACTGGTGGAGAGCGCCATGAACCTGAAAGAGGGGCAGGAGATGACCTCCCGGGAAATCTCCCCCGCCTCTCCCGCGGATCCCGTGCTCATGGCCAACTGCGCCCCGGTCAAGGATGAAAAGGGCCAGATCATGGGGGTGGTAACCGTCCTGCGGGATATCACCGCGCTGAAAGAGCTGGACAAGGCCAAATCCACTTTCGTTTCCCTGGTCTCCCATGAGCTGCAGGCGCCCCTGGCGGCGATCGAAGGATATCTGGATGTGATTCTGGAAGGCCCGGGAGTCGAAGACCGGCAGAGAGTTCAAAAAATTCTGGAGCGCTGCCGGGAGCGAACGAGCGGGCTTCTGGCCCTCATCCAGGATCTTTTGGCCATCTCCCGGATGCAGGCCGGACGGATCGTCCGGGGGAAGGAAAAACTCCAGCTTTCCACTCTCCTGCGGGAAGTTTCCGAGTTGCTCCGGGGAGCGGCTCGGGAACGGAATATCGAAATCAACCTGGAGCTTCCCGAGGACCTTCCGCCGGTGTCCGCCAACCGCGAGGATTTAACCCGAGTTTTCACCAATCTGGTGGACAATGCCATCAAGTACAACCGGCCGGGAGGAAAAGTTTTCCTCCGGGCGAAGGCCGTGGAGGGGTTCCTCCGGGTGGAAATCCAGGACACGGGAATCGGGATAGCCCCCCCGGAGAGGGGAAAGATCTTCGATGAATTCTACCGGGTGAAGGCGAAAGAAACGCAGGGGATTGCCGGGACCGGCCTGGGACTTTCGATCGCCAAAAAGCTGCTGGAAGCGCATAACGGGCAGATCGAAGTAGAAAGCAAATGGCAGGAAGGAAGCACCTTTCGCGTGCTTTTACCCCTCTGATGAGGTATAATTAAAAAAAATTGTTTCTGGTTACTGGTTTCTAGGTGCTCGTTAAAGAACAACTCCGCTGACAAGCAACGAGTAACCAGTAACGAGTAACCAGCAACGTTTTTTAACGCCCTGCGAGGGAGGCGACGGCTGACCTCAGGGGGAGGGAGAGAAGGACAAAAAGTCCGGAGCCCGGTCTCCCCGCGCGGGGGCCGGGCTTTTTTTTCGGAGGAATCGGCATGGAAAGAAGATTGGGGGTGGTGGGGATTGTTTTGGAGGACCGGAAGAAGAGCGCCCCGCTGGTCAATCAGATCCTCAGCGAGCATGGCGAAATCATCGCCGCAAGACTGGGCCTGCCCTACCGGAATAGAAATGTGTCGGTCATTGCCCTGATCGTTGACGGGACTACGAATGAACTCGGATCTCTGACCGGTAAGCTGGGCATGGTGAGCGGAGTCCAGGTCTGCTCTTCCTTGATAAGGAAATTACGGGAAGCAGGGGGATGATCAAAAAGGAAAAGAGAGATGGCTGAAACGAGGAAAGTGATCGACGAGGGACGAATTCAACGAAATCTGGAGGCGGGGCGGGGGAAGTCCCGGGAAGAAGTTTTGGCGTGTTTGAAAAAAGCCGGAGAGGCCCAAGGGCTGGAGCCGGAAGAGGCCGCCGCATTGCTCCAAGTGGAAGACCCGGACCTCCGGGGGGAGGTGTTTCAGGCCGCCCGCGGGGTGAAGATGAAGATTTACGGGAAACGGCTGGTCCTCTTTGCCCCCCTTTACTTGAGCAATTACTGCGTGAACAACTGCCGGTACTGCGGTTTCCGGCGGGACAACCGATCCATCCCCCGCAAACGCCTTTCCCCGGGGGAGATCCGGAACCAGGTTCAGGAGCTGGAGAATCTGGGACACAAGCGGCTGCTCGTCGAGTGCGGCGAATCCTCCCTCTCGGACATGGATTATGTGCAAGAAGCCATTGCCACCATCTACGGGACCAAGAGCGCCAACGGGGAAATTCGCCGGGTGAACGTGAATATTGCCGCCACTACCGTGGACCATTACCGCCGCCTGAAAGCGGCCAGGATTGGAACCTACCAGTTGTTTCAGGAGAGCTACCACCGGGCCACCTATGAGGCGCTCCATGAGGGCCCCAAAAGGGATTATGAACGGCAAATCCTGGCCCTCGACCGGGCGCAGGAAGCCGGGATCGACGACGTGGGGCTGGGCGTCCTCTTCGGCCTTTACGATCATAAATTCGAGGTTTTGGCGCTCCTGTACCATGCCCGGCATCTGGAAGAAACCTTCGGCGTGGGACCTCATACCATTTCCGTTCCCCGGTTCCGGCCGGCCCCGGGAGTGGATTTTCGTCTGCCCCATCCGGTCTCGGATGAGGAATTCAAGAAGCTGGTCGCCGTCCTCCGTCTGTCCGTTCCCTACACGGGAATGATCATTTCCACGCGGGAGAGCGCGGAATTGCGGGCGGAAGCCTTCTCCCTGGGGATTTCCCAGGCCAGCGCCGGATCCCGCACTTCTCCGGGAGGCTATGGCGCCAAGGGAGGGAAAGAAGGGGAGATGAGCGCTCAGTTTCAGACCGCCGACCACCGTTCTCCGGACGAAGTGATTCGTTCCATCTGTGAACTCGGCTACCTTCCCAGCTTCTGCACCGCCTGCTACCGGCGGGGGAGAACCGGGAAGGGCTTCATGGACATGGCCAAACCGGGCGACATCCAGCACCTGTGCGGGCCCAACGCCGTTCTCACCTTCAAGGAGTACCTCCTGGATTATGCCACCGAGGAAACCCGCCGGGTGGGTGAGGAGACCCTGGCCCATCACCTGGAGGACATCTCCACCCCCGGCCTGAAGGAAAATACCCGGGGACGGATCCAGGAGATGGAAAAGGGGAAGAGGGACCTCTACTTCTAGTTCGGAATGCAGGTGTTCCTGGTTGCTGGTTAGTGACCAAAACGAGAACCAGAAACGAGCAACGAGTAACGAGCAACGAGTGATTCCGAACTCCGAACTTCAAACTCCGAACTGTCTTTGATTATGATCCGCGAGAGATTCCTGAAAATTCTCCAGGCCGGGGAAAGGGGAGAGGGTCTTTCCTCCGCAGACCTCGATTTCCTGCTGTCGGCTGAAGACCGAGAGGAGGACGGGGCTTTATTCCAAACTGCGGAACGGGTCCGTCAGGAAAAAGTGGGAAATGAAGTCCACCTCCGGGGCATCGTGGAGTTCTCCAACATCTGCCTCCAGAACTGTCTGTATTGCGGCCTCCGCCGGGACAACCGTCGGCTGCGCCGCTACCGCATGACACCAGGGGAAATCTTTGACTCGGCAAGAGATGCCATGGAGAGAGGGCTCAAAACGGTGGTCCTCCAATCGGGGGAAGACCCCTGGTTCACCCAAGATCGGCTCTCCGGGCTGATCCGCCGGATCAAGGAAGAGACCGATTTGGCCATCACCCTGTCGGTGGGGGAACGCCCTGCTGAGGATTATCGGGCATGGAAGCGGGCGGGGGCGGGCCGTTATCTTCTGAAACAGGAGACCGCGTCGCCGGCCCTCTTTGCCCGGCTCCGCCCGGGGCGGACCCTGCCCGAACGGCTGGATTCCCTGCGGGCGTTGAAAGAGCTCGGTTACGAGGTCGGTTCGGGCAACATGGTCGGGCTCCCCGGGCAGACCGCAAAAGATTTGGTCGCCGATATCCAGCTGTTCAAGGAATTGGACTTTGATATGATCGGGATCGGCCCTTTCATCCCCCATCCTTCAACCCCTCTGGCTGGATCCCCTCCCGGAGATCTGCATCGGAGCGTGAAAATTTTGGCCGTGACCCGCATCGTGACCGGGAATACCCATTTGCCGGCCACCACGGCCTCGGGGGTGCTGGACCCCCAGGGAAGGAAAAAAGCGCTTCTGGCCGGGGCCAATGTGATTATGCCCGACATCACCCCGCGGAAATACCGGGAACATTACGAGATTTATCCGGGGAAAACGAAATTCCAGGGGGAAATGGATTCCCTCGTCCCCTTGATAACCTCCCTGGGGCGCGTCATCGGCCGGGGAGCGGGAAACCGCCGGCCCCCCCTCCCAAGGCTATAAGTAAGAATCTTTTCCAAGGACTGATGTTATTTTGATGACTTGAAAGGAGGATTTTCATAAATCATTTGACTTTTTGCGGAAAGCCGATAATATAATATTAAATCCCTGGTAGAAGGTTTAAAAAATGGAAGAGGACCCAACAAGGCGGGGAAGATGGCCAAGGAGATGGACAAATTTGACGTTCTGGAAGAGAGAATCAACCGACTAGTGGATGCCTATTCCGCACTGCAGGAGGAAAAAGAGGCTCTGGGGCATCGATTGGCGGAGAGAGAATTGGAAGTCCAGAAGCTGAAAGAGAAAATTTCGCATTTCTCCCGGGAGCGCGAATTGGCGAAGGAGAAAGTGGAGGGCCTCCTGAGCCGGGTGGATCGCCTCATCTCGCCTCCGGCCGGGATGGGAAAAGGATGAAAAGCCTTGTGCGGGTAGAGATTATGGGCCGGGAATACAATATCCGAAGCGATGAAGGAGAAGAAAGGGTCAAAAAAATCGCCGAATACGTGGATGAAAAATTAAGGAAGATATCCGAGGCTTCGAAAACCACCTCGACCCTGAATGCGGCCATTTTAGCCGCCATGGACATCGCCAATGAGTATTTCGAGGCCCTGGAAGGGCGTACGCACCTCAGACAAAGGGTGGAGGAGATCGAAAACAAATCGGGCCGGCTGCTGGAAAGGATTAATTCGAAGATTCATTAAAGGAGAAGAACGCGACCCCCTGCGGTGTTCGTGATGATGCCCCTATTCTTTGAGCCAACAGCGAAAAAACGGGAGCTGTCCCTTGCTGCAGCTGGCAGGTCCCGTTCCTGCGGGAACCCGGGAAAGCCAAAAGCAGGAATATGGCGCCCACCTAGACACCTAGGTTCAAAAAAAAGGCATCACACGGCATTCGCGGGGGCTTTTCGTGCGATCATTTTTCTTTCTCTCTTCAGGGAGAGATTCATCACCGAAGGCGCCAGTCTGGAGGGGGATTTTCGGAGGGAATCGAGGAAGGCCATCCGGCGCAAGCCGTTCAGATACGAAACAAGAGGAATTTGCTCCCCGATCCGGCATCCGGTTGAGGAGACTCGCTTTTTTGCCCCGAACCGCTGAAAAAACAAGGTTTTAAACCAACGGTCCCCGCGGGGGCCGGGCAAATCGTTCCTCTTTTTCCCACCCCTTCCTCCTTTTCCCTATTTCCGTTCGTAAGTCGTGTATTCCGGCTTTCCCCGGGAGGGGGAGCCCGGAGAATTTTTATATCCAAGAAAAGGGATTTCAATCGTGGACCTATATCTAATGATCGGAATCGGTGTCGTTGTTCTGGCGATGGGCGTGGTCATCGGCCTTTTCCTGCATAAGAAATTGGCCGCCGCCCGGATCCGCCTGGCGGAGCAGAAGACGCGGGAAACCGTCGAGGAGGCCAAGAGGAAGGCCGAGGCCGTGAAGCGGGAGGCTGAGCTTCAGGCCAAGGACTTCCTGTTTCAGGCCAAGGCGGATTTTGAGGCCGAAGTCAAGGAACGCCGCCAGGAAATCGCCAACCTGGAGAAACGCCTTCTGCAGAAAGAGGAGAATCTGGAGAAACGGATCGATCTTTTTGACCAGAAGGAAGCCAACCTCTCCAGGCGGGAAAAGACCATCCTCCAGCAGGAGCGAAACGTCTCCGAGATGGAGAAGAAATACCAATCCCTCCTGGGGGAACAGCGGCAGCTCCTCGAGCGGATCGCCGGAATCTCCTCCGACGAGGCCAAGGAACGCTTCATGAAGCTGGTGGAGAGCGAGATGCGCCATGAAAGCGCCAAGCTCATCAACCGCATCGAGGAGGAAACGCAGAACCAGGCGGAAAACAAGGCCCGCGAGATCATCGTCAACGCCATCCAGCGTTATGCCGCCGATTACGTGGCGGAGGAGACCGTTTCGGTGGTCAACCTCCCCAATGAAGAGATGAAGGGAAGGATCATCGGAAGGGAGGGGCGGAACATCCGCGCTCTGGAAGCCGCCTGCGGAGTGGACCTCATCGTCGATGATACCCCCGAGGCGGTCATCATCTCCGGCTTCAATCCCATTCGCCGGGAGATCGCCCGCATCACTTTGGAACGGCTGATTACCGATGGCCGCATCCACCCCGGGCGTATCGAGGAAATCGTGGCCAAAGCCCAAGAGGAGATCGAGAAGGCCATCCGGGAGGCCGGGGAGCGGGCCACCTTTGACGTGGGGGTCCACGGGATCAATCCCGAACTCGTCAAAATGATCGGCAAGCTTAAATACCGGACCAGCTTCGCCCAGAACGTGTACCAGCATTCCCTGGAGGTGGCTTTCCTGGCCGGAACCATGGCCTCGGAACTGGGGATCAACGTGAAACAGGCCAAACGGGCAGGCCTCCTTCACGACATCGGCAAAGCGGTGGACCATGAAGTGGAAGGGCCCCATGCCCTGATCGGCGCCGACCTGGCGCGCAAGCACGGAGAGGCGCAAAAGATCGTTCATGCCATCGCCGCCCACCATGACGATGAAAAGCCCTCCAGCCTCCTCGATGTATTGATCCAGGCCGCCGATGCCCTATCGGCCGCCCGGCCCGGGGCTCGGTGGGAGATGCTGGAGACCTACGTAAAGCGCCTGGAAGATCTGGAAAAGATTGCCTATTCTTTTCCCGGGGTGGGAAAAGCCTTTGCCATTCAGGCAGGCCGGGAGATCCGGGTAATGGTGGAGAATGAAGAGATTTCCGATGCCGATTCGGCTATGCTCAGCCGGGATATCGCTCGCAAAATCGAGAATGAGTTGAGCTACCCCGGGCAGATCAGAGTGACGGTGATTCGCGAAACCCGCGCCGTTGAATATGCTAAGTGATTGAAATTATATAGCTAATTTTAAAGAAAAACATTTTTTCCGTCCCTGTTACTTTTCTGTTGACAAGCAGGGCGGTAACCATTAAAGTAGACTTAAAAGAAAATTTTCCGCCAGGTTATCCCAGCCGAAAATTTTTCCTTGACAACCGGTTAACGACCAGCTTATAATTAGGGTCTTCGATCTTACATCTTGTTCTTTGAAAACTAAATAGCAAAGTCTTTGTCGTTGGGCTCAAACTTCATTAAAACCTCCGGGCCCTGAGGGCCTGGATGTACCCTTTAACTGGAGAGTTTGATCCTGGCTCAGAACGAACGCTAGCGGCGTGCCTAACACATGCAAGTCGCACGAGAAATCCCGGGCAACTGGGAGAGTAAAGTGGCGCACGGGTGAGTAGCGCGTGGGTAATCTACCCTGAAGTTGGGAATAACACCTCGAAAGGGGTGCTAATACCCAATAACGTCCTCGAGACCCCGGTCTTGAGGATCAAAGATGGCTGAGGCTTGCAAGCTATCGCTTTAGGATGAGCCCGCGTACCATTAGCTAGTTGGTGGGGTAATGGCCCACCAAGGCCGTGATGGTTAGCTGGTCTGAGAGGATGGCCAGCCACACTGGAACTGAGATACGGTCCAGACTCCTACGGGAGGCAGCAGTGAGGAATCTTGCGCAATGGGGGCAACCCTGACGCAGCAACGCCGCGTGAGTGATGAAGGCCTTCGGGTCGTAAAGCTCTGTCAGACGGGAAGAAAGTCCCGGGTGTGAATAATTCCCGGGATTGACGGTACCGTCAGAGGAAGCACCGGCTAACTCCGTGCCAGCAGCCGCGGTAATACGGAGGGTGCAAGCGTTGTTCGGAATCATTGGGCGTAAAGAGCGTGTAGGCGGTCGGGTAAGTCAGATGTGAAATCCCTTGGCTTAACCAAGGAAGTGCATTTGAAACTGCTCGGCTTGAGTACGGGAGGGGGAAGTGGAATTCCCGGTGTAGAGGTGAAATTCGTAGATATCGGGAGGAACACCGGTGGCGAAGGCGGCTTCCTGGACCGATACTGACGCTGAGACGCGAAAGCGTGGGGAGCAAACAGGATTAGATACCCTGGTAGTCCACGCCGTAAACTTTGGGCACTTGGTGTTGCGGGTATTGACCCCTGCAGTGCCGAAGCTAACGCATTAAGTGCCCCGCCTGGGGAGTACGACCGCAAGGTTAAAACTCAAAGGAATTGACGGGGGCCCGCACAAGCGGTGGAGCATGTGGTTCAATTCGACGCAACGCGAAGAACCTTACCTGGGTTTGACATCCCGAGAATCCCCTAGAAACAGGGGAGTGCCTCTTACGAGGAGCTCGGTGACAGGTGCTGCATGGCTGTCGTCAGCTCGTGTCGTGAGATGTTGGGTTAAGTCCCGCAACGAGCGCAACCCTCGCCTTTAGTTGCCAGCATTGAGTTGGGCACTCTAAAGGGACTGCCGGTGTTAAACCGGAGGAAGGTGAGGATGACGTCAAGTCCTCATGGCCCCTATGTCCAGGGCTACACACGTGCTACAATGGTCGGTACAAAGGGCTGCAAACCCGCAAGGGGAAGCCAATCCCAAAAAACCGGCCTCAGTTCGGATCGGAGTCTGCAACTCGACTCCGTGAAGTTGGAATCGCTAGTAATCGCGGATCAGCACGCCGCGGTGAATACGTTCCCGGGCCTTGTACACACCGCCCGTCACACCACGAAAGTTGATTGTACCAGAAGTCGCTGAGCTGACCTTGAGCAATCGGGGGGGCAGGCGCCTAAGGTATGATCAATGATTGGGGTGAAGTCGTAACAAGGTAGCCGTAGGGGAACCTGCGGCTGGATCACCTCCTTTCTAAGGAATGGAAAGGACGGGTTTCCGACCCGTCCTCATTTCCTGGTCAATCCCGCGACAAGACTTGCTATTTAGTTTTGAGAGAAGAGGACGGCTGATGGCCGCGGCAGATCTTCCGCGGTAAGTCGAGACGGGGTTCGGGCTGTAGGCCAAAAGCAAACGCGTGGGCCTATAGCTCAGGTGGTTAGAGCGCACGCCTGATAAGCGTGAGGTCGGTAGTTCAAATCTACCTAGGCCCACCAAGAAATACAATTTCGAAATTCGAATTTGTAGTACTGGGGGGTATAGCTCAGTTGGGAGAGCGCCTGGTTTGCAACCAGGTGGTCAGCGGTTCGAATCCGCTTACCTCCACCAACGGAGTGAGGAGTTAGAAGTAAGAAGTGAGGAGTAAAAGCAGGTTTTATCTTTGGAGTTTTTACCCCTCACTCCTTACTTTTCACTACTTACCGTAGTGAATGTTCTTTGACAATTTCATATTTGCAGCTGAGATCAAAACTCAAGTTTATGGTCAAGCTACCAAGGGCGAACGGTGGATGCCTTGGCGCCAGAAGGTGATGAAAGACGCGGATAGCTGCGATAAGCCTCGGGGAGCCGCTAAACAGGCTTAGATCCGGGGATCTCTGAATGGGGGAACCCGTCCGGAGTCATGTCCGGACATCTCCGACTGAATCCATAGGTCGGAGAGGCGAACGGGGGGAACTGAAACATCTCAGTACCCCCAGGAAAAGAAAGCAACTGCGATTCCCAAAGTAGTGGCGAGCGAAATGGGAAGAGCCCAAACCCGGGATATGTCAAGCCCGCAGGCGTTGTATCTCGGGGGTTGCGGGGCGCTGTCGGAGGGATCTGCGGATTCCTCGGGAAGTCATCAAATCCATTCATAGTCGAAGGGCCTGGGAAGGCCCGCCGCAGAAGGTGATAGTCCTGTAGATGAAATGAATGGATCTTCCTGGACGGCGTTCCCGAGTACCACGGGACACGAGAAATCCCGTGGGAAACCGGGAGGACCATCTTCCAAGGCTAAATACTCCCTGGCGACCGATAGTGAACAAGTACCGTGAGGGAAAGGTGAAAAGTACTCCGGTGAGGAGAGTGAAATAGTACCTGAAACCGTTTGCCTACAAGCGGTAGGAGCCCCATATCCCGTAGCAATACGGGATGGGGTGACTGCGTGCCTTTTGCATAATGAGTCAGCGAGTTATTCTATGCAGCCAGGTTAAGCCGCGAGGCGTAGCCGTAGCGAAAGCGAGTCTGAACAGGGCGATCAGTTGCATGGAATAGACCCGAAGCCAGGTGATCTACCCATGGTCAGGGTGAAATTTCGGTAACACGAAATGGAGGCCCGAACCGGTGTTGGTTGAAAACAGCTCGGATGAACTGTGGGTAGGGGTGAAAGGCCAATCAAACCTGGAAATAGCTGGTTCTCCCCGAAATCTATTTAGGTAGAGCCTTGCAAATTAAGTGGCGGAGGTAGAGCACTGGATGGGCTAGGGGCCCTACCAGGTTACCAACCCCAACCAAACTCCGAATACCGCCAACTTTTATTGCAGGAGGCAGACTACGAGCGATAAGGTCCGTGGTCGAAAGGGAAACAGCCCAGACCGCCAGCTAAGGTCCCGGAGAGTGTGCTAAGTGGGAAAGGATGTGGAGTTGCTCAGACAACCAGGAGGTTGGCTTAGAAGCAGCCATCCTTTAAAGAAAGCGTAATAGCTCACTGGTCTAGTGAATCTGCGCCGAAAATCCAACGGGGCTCAAGCACACCACCGAAGCTGCGGATTTTGCTTTCGGGCAAAGTGGTAGGGGAGCATTCCATGGTAGGACGAAGCCAGACCGTAAGGACTGGTCGACGAAATGGAAGAGATCATGCTGACATTAGTAGCGATAAAGCCGGTGAAAAACCGGCTCGCCGTAAGCCCAAGGGTTCCTGAGTAAAGTTAATCTTCTCAGGGTGAGTCGATCCCTAAGCCGAGGCCGAAAGGCGTAGGCGATGGAAAACAGGTTAATATTCCTGTACCACTTCTTTCACGTTTGAGCGAAGGGGGGACGTAGGAGGGTAGGCCATCCTCGTGTTGGAATACGAGGTCCAAGCTGGTAGGTGGACCTGTCAGGCAAATCCGGCAGGTCGTTAACACCGAGAAGTGATGGGGATGCCGAGCAATCGGCTACAAACTGGCTGAGCCCACGCTACCAAGAAAAGCCTCTAGCGAGTGGAAGGGGTGATCGTACCGTAAACCGACACAGGTGGGCGGGGAGAATATCCCAAGGCGCTTGAGTGATCCCTCGTTAAGGAACTCGGCCAATTAACTCCGTAACTTCGGGAAAAGGAGTGTCTCGGTCCGTGAGGGGACTTGCTTCCCGAGCGGCCTGAGATCGCAGTGAAAAGGCTGTAGCGACTGTTTAATAAAAACACAGGTCTCTGCGAAGTCGGAAGACGACGTATAGGGGCTGACGCCTGCCCGGTGCCGGAAGGTTAAGGGGATTTGTTAGTCCCGCTTCGGCGGGACGAAGCATTGAACTGAAGCCCCGGTAAACGGCGGCCGTAACTATAACGGTCCTAAGGTAGCGAAATTCCTTGTCGGGTAAGTTCCGACCTGCACGAATGGCGTAACGACTTCAGCACTGTCTCAACGA
>Ga0315289_10010035_pt1 | contig 13590 bp, 10 predicted proteins | sample YL17G11_40_MG_FD_203452 | JGI IMG/M metagenome (GOLD analysis project Ga0315289, IMG submission 203452) | Sediment microbial communities from Yellowstone Lake, YNP, Wyoming, USA - YL17G11_40 | ecosystem: Environmental > Aquatic > Freshwater > Lake > Sediment | place: USA: Wyoming | collected...
TCCAAGTGCTGCTGGATCTGGCTCTCGTCCCAGTAGAACATGTAGGCGTTCTGCACCATCTCGAAATAGGAGACCGTGACGCCGCCGGCGTTGCACAGAATGTCGGGAATCACCACCACGCCGTTGCGGTGCAGGATCGCGTCGGCCTCGGGCGTGGAGGGGCCGTTGGCCAGCTCGGCCACGATCTTGGCGCGGATGCGGGGGGCGTTCTCCTCGGTGATGACGTTCTCCAGGGCCGCCGGCACCAGGATGTCCACGTCCAGCTCCAGCAGTTCTTCGTTGGAGATGGGCCGGCTGTTGGGGAAATCCACTACCGAACCGGTGGACGCCTTGTGCTCGAAGACCGCCATGGGCTCGACGCCGTACTCGCTGGTGATGCCGCCCTTGGAATCGCTGATCGCCATAATCCGCGAGCCATGGGAAGCACGCAGCAAGTTGGCCAGGGCAAAACCGGCGTTGCCGAAACCCTGCACCGCCACGGTGGCTTTGCGCAGGTTGATGCGATAGTCGTTGGCGGCGCGCCGGATGATGTACATGCCGCCCCGGCCGGTGGCCTCGTCCCGGCCGGCCGAGCCGCCCACCGCCAGCGGCTTGCCGGTGATCACGCCGAACTGGTTGCGGCCGCAGCGCTTCGAGTACTCGTCCATCATCCAGGCCATGATCTGGGGCGTGGTGTAGACGTCGGGGGCGGGCACATCGTCCTCCGGCCCGATGTACTGCCAGATGCGGTCGATGTAAATGCGGCTGAGCCGCTCCAGTTCTCCGGCGCTGAGTTCCTTGGGATTGCAAATCACGCCGCCCTTGGCCCCGCCCAGGGGCAGGTCCAGCAGCGAACATTTCCAGGTCATCCAGGCGGCCAGGGCACGCACGGTGTCGATGGTTTCGTCCGGATGGAAGCGGATGCCGCCCTTGGTGGGACCGCGGGCGTCGTTGTATTGCACGCGGAAGCCTTGGAAAACGCGGATCGTGCCGTTGTCCATGCGGACGGGCAGCGAGACGTGAAACTCGCGCATGGGCATACGCAGCATGGCATGAACGCTGGGGTCGAGCTTGAGAATGGCGGCGCATTCGTCGAGCTGTCTGAGTGCTACCTCAAAAGGATTAGGCTTGGACATGTAGTTTGTCTCCGGTTGCGAAACTAAACGAGCGTGGCTCGTTGGGAAAGCCAGGTTGCGCCGTTGTCCCAGGCCTTCCGGCGGGTTCACCGGGTGCGGGGCGGGTTCTGGGTACTGGCCGGAGCTGGGTCGTCGGCGCCGGCCGTCCCGCGGGCCTCCACCTGCGCGGAAATGCTCATCGAACAAAACTTGGGACCGCACATCGAGCAGAAGTGCGCGTCCCGAAAGCCCTCCTCGGGGAGGGTTTCGTCGTGCATGGCGCGCGCCGTCTCGGGATCCAGCGCCAGTTCGAACTGGCGACGCCAGTCAAAAGCGTAGCGCGCGCGGGATATCGCGTCGTCGCGGTCGCGCGCCCCCGGTCGGCGGCGCGCCACGTCCGCGGCGTGCGCGGCTATCTTGTATGCAATGATACCTTGTTTTACGTCCTCCGCGGTAGGCAGACCCAGATGCTCGCGCGGGGTGACGTAGCACAGCATCGAGGCCCCGTACCAGCCGATCATGGCTGCCCCGATGGCCGAGGTGATGTGATCGTACCCCGGGGCGATGTCGGTGACTACCGGCCCCAGGGTGTAGAAGGGCGCCCCGTTGCACAGCTCGATCTCTTTCTCCACTTGCAGCCGGATCTGGTCCATGGGGATGTGGCCCGGGCCCTCGATCATGACCTGGACGTCGTACTCCCAGGCCTTGCGCGCCAGTTCTCCCAGGGTCTTCAGCTCGGCGAACTGCGCCTCGTCGCTCGAATCCGCCAGCGAGCCTGGCCGCAAGCCATCCCCGAGCGAGAAGGTGACGTCGTGCTTCTGGAAAATGCGGCAGATGTCCTCGAAGCGTTCGTAAAGGAAGTTCTGGCGGTGGTTGCGGACCATCCATTGGGCCAGGATGGCGCCGCCGCGGCTGACGATGCCGGTGAGCCGGCGGGTGGTCAGCGGGACGTGCTCGACGAGCACCCCGGCGTGGATGGTCATGTAATCGACGCCCTGCTCGGCCTGCTCTTCGATCACTTCGAGCATGAGCTCCGGCGTGAGGTCCTCGACGCGCCCGGCGCGGGCCAGGGCCTCGTAGATGGGCACTGTGCCCACCGGGACGGCGGAGCCGCGCAGGATGGCCTGGCGGATGCCGGGGATGTCGCCGCCGGTGGACAGGTCCATAACGGTGTCGGCGCCGTAGCGCACGGCGTAGCGCAGCTTCTCCAGCTCCTGATCGACGTTGGAGGCCAGCGCGGAGTTGCCGATGTTGGCGTTGATCTTGCAGCGGGCGGCAATGCCGATGCCGATGGGGGCCAGGTTGAGGTGGTGGACGTTGGCCGGGATGACCATCCGGCCGCCAGCCACTTCCGAGCGGACCAGCTCCGCCTCCAGACTCTCCTGCTCGGCGACGTAGCGCATCTCCTCCGTGATGATGCCCTGGCGGGCGTAGTGCAATTGCGTCCGGATGCGATCGTCCTCGCGTTTTGCCACCCATTCGGTCCGCATGAGTCGTTTCCTCGACCCGCCTCTGGCCAGGGTCGTGTGGGAAGCCCTGACTTCGAGTCTACAATTTTTGAGGGGTTCTTTGGCGGGTGGTGAGCGGAGGGGTCCGCTGGTTAGAATAGAGGATTCCCGTTTCATGCTGGACGCAACGCTGAGTCAACTGGACCGAGAGGCCCGGGCGCGAATCGCCGGCGCGGCGACCCCCGAGGAACTGGAGGCGGTGCGGGTGGAAGCGCTGGGGCGCAAAGGGACGCTGGCGCAGATCAGCAAGCAGTTGGGGGGCCTCCCTGCCGAGGAGCGCGCGCGGGTCGGGAAGCTGCTGAACGCGGTAAAGCAGGCGCTGGAGGAAGCTCTTCAGGCCCGCAAAGCGCAGTTCGAGAAGGAAGCGCTGGCGGCGCGCCTGGATTCCGAGTGGCTCGATCTGAGCCTGCCGGCGCCGGGGCCGCGGCCCGGCAGCCTGCATCCGGTCACGCAAATCCAGGCCGAGATCGAGGACCTGTTCACGTCGCTGGGCTTCGCCGTGCTGGACGGGCCGGAAGTGGAGACCGAGTACCACAACTTCGACGCGCTGAACACGCCGCCCGAGCATCCGGCGCGCGACATGCAGGACACCTTCTGGCTGGTGGACGGCCACGTGCTGCGCACGCACACCTCGCCGGTGCAGGTGCGGGGCATGGAGACGCTGAAGCCGCCGCTGCGCATGATCGCTCCGGGCCGCGTGTTCCGCAACGAGGAAGTGGACGCCTCGCACGAACACACCTTCTACCAGCTCGAAGGCATGATGATCGACCGCGAAGTCTCGGTGGCCCACGTGATCTACTTCATGAAGACGCTCCTGAAGGGCATCTTCCGCCGCGAGGTGACGGTGCGGCTGCGGCCGGGCTATTTTCCGTTCGTCGAGCCGGGCTTCGAGCTGGACATACATTGCCTGATCTGCGGCGGCGCGGGCTGCCCGGTCTGCAAGCAGGGCGGGTGGGTGGAGCTGCTGCCGTGCGGGCTGGTGCATCCCAACGTGCTGCGCACCAGCGGCATAGATCCGGAGGAGTGGAACGGCTTTGCCTTCGGCCTGGGCCTGACGCGGCTGGCCATGATGCGCTACGGAATAGATGACATACGCTGGTTCCAGAGCGGGGACCTGCGGTTTCTGAAGCAATTCTGAGGTTACGAGTTGAATTTCTCCTACAACTGGCTGGCGGAACTGGTCGAAGGACTCGCGGCGGCCCCTGCCGAGCTGGCGCGGCTGATCACGATCAAGACCGCCGAGTGCGAGGGCGTGCATCCCTACGGCGCGTACCTGGACCGGGTGTGCGCCGCGCGGGTGATCGGCGTCGAAGAGATTCCCGGCAGCCACAACCGCAAGGTCACGGTCGAGACCGGCCGCCATGGCGTGGCCACCGTGGTCTGCGGCGCGCCCAATTGCCGCGTGGGGTTGATCTCGGCCTACGTGCCGCCGGGAACGGAGCTGGCGGGCCGCAGGATCGAGACCGTCACCATAGACGACATCGCCAGCCAGGGCATGCTGGCCAGCGGCGCCGAACTGGGCATCAACCGCGACGCCGCGGGCATCCTGGAGTTCGAGGCCGAGCCGGGCGCGTCCATCCCCGGCTGCGCCCCGGACAACATCATCGAGGTGGATAACAAGTCCGTCACCCACCGGCCGGACCTGTGGGGCCACCTGGGGCTGGCGCGGGAAGTGGCTGCCATCTTGCGCGCGCGGCTGCGCGAGCCGGTGAAGCTGGATTTGATCCCGGCAGGCGAAGCGGCGGTCGGAGTCGCCATCCAGGACCTGGACCTGTGCCCGCGTTACAGCGCGCTGGTCTTCGACAACGTCACGGTTGGACCCTCGCCGCCGTGGCTTCAGTACCGGCTGGAAGCCATCGGGCTGAACGCCATTAACAACATCGTCGATGTCACCAACTTCGTGATGGCGGAACTGGCGCAGCCCTTGCACGCCTTCGACGGCGACTTGCTGCACGGCGACACGATCATCATCCGGCGGGCGCGCGAAGGCGAGATGCTGGTGGCCTTGAACGAAGAGACGTACCGGCTGGATCCTTCCAACCTGGTCATCGCCGACCAGCGGGGCGCGATCGCACTGGCCGGCGTCATCGGCGGGCTGGACAGCGCCATCCACCAGCGCACGCGGCGGATCGTACTCGAAAGCGCTAACTTCCTGGGGGCGAACGTCCGCAAAACCTCGGCGCGGTTGAAGCTGCGGACGGACGCCTCGATGCGCTTCGAGAAGTCCCAGGACCCTGTGAACACCGTGCGCGGGCTGGCGCGGGCACTGGAGCTGTTCCGCCAGGTGTCGCCCGACATTCGCCCGGTAGGCGGTTTGGCGGACCAGAAGAAGGAGACGCCGCCGCCCCTGCCCATCGAGCTGCGGATGGAGTGGCTCATCAGGAAGCTGGGACGCCAGGTGGCCCCGGAAGAGGTGAGAGAGATTCTCGAACGCCTGTGCTTCGGGGTCTCGGAGGCCTCTCCAGGCAGGTTCTCGGTGACGGTTCCGAGCTGGCGCGCGACGCGCGACGTCTCGATCAAGGACGACCTGGTCGAAGAAGTGGGGCGGATGATCGGCTATGACTCGATCGTTCCCCAGTCGCCCATGATGGCCGTGGTCGAGCCGCCGGCCAGCCCGGAGCGGCTCTTCCACCGCACCGTGCGCCAGGTGTTGAGCCAGCAGGGCTTCACCGAGGTCTACAACTACTCTTTTGTCAGCGACGAGCAGGCGCGCGCGCTGGGGTTCGACCCGGCCGAGCACCTGGCCGTGGCCAACCCGATCTCAGCCGAGCAGGGTCTGATGCGCACGAGTCTGCTGCCGGGGATTTACCGGAATATTCTGGAGAACAGCAAGCACTTCGAGACGTTCCGGCTGTTCGAGATCGGGCGCGAGATTCACAAGCAGGAGGCGGGCCTGCCGCGCGAGGTTCCGCACTTGATGGCGGCCATCTACGCTCGCGACGGGAACACCGAGCTGGCGGAGCTGAAGCGGGTGGCCGAGTGCCTGTTGCCGGGCGCGGAGGCGCGGCTGGCGGCAGCGCAGAGCTTCGAGCATCCAGCGCGGGCGGGGGAGGTCGTTTGGCGCGGGACGGCAGTGGGCCGGCTGTTCGAGCTGCATCCATCGCTGGTCGCTGGGCGTGCTGCGCTGTTGGACCTGGACCTGGCGCTGATCCGCAGCCTGGGGCCGGTCGAGAAGCGCTACCGGCCCATACGGCGCTACCCGGCCAGCGCATTCGACTTATCGATCGTCGCCGGTGAGCGCGAGTTAGTAAGTGACCTACGGAAGCACTTAGTCAGACTCGCCGGCGAGTGGCTGATCGAGATAGAATTCCTGCGCCAGTACGCAGGCCCACCCATTCCGGAGGGCCGCAAGAGCGTCTCCTTCCGCCTGACCGTGGCCGCGCCGGACCGCACTCTGTCGCTCGAGGAAGTGGGCGAGATCCGCGACCGCATCATTGAGGGCCTGCGCGGGCTGGGGTACGAGCTGCGGTTGTAAGGCGCGCGAGAGTTCCATATGCCGACTCCGGACGAGGCGGTCGAGATTATCGAGGGCGCCGCGCCGGGGAATACGGGCTACCTTGAGGATCTTGTTGGCGACCTGAAGGGACCGAGCGGGATCGCGCTGGTTCCGTTTGTGGGGGCGGGTTTCTCCAAGGCCGTTGGCTTCCCTACCTGGCGGGAGTTCCTGGAACTGCTGGCCGGGCGCTGCGCGGGCCCGTGATGCTGCTGCCGCGGCTGGCCGCCGGGCATGTATCAGTACGCCATCGTGGAGAGGCCGGAGACCGACGACCAGTTCTATGACCGCTAACGGTTTCTCGGCGAATGCAACGTCCGCGCTATCTGGTACCCGCATGGCCGGCACGATCTTGTTGAGCCGCTGCTTGAATACGTGGTCCGCCGTGTGCCCCCGCAAATGGTGGCGGGACCGAAGCTCACTCTGATTGCGGCGCCCAAGCCGGGCGAGCAGAGGCCGGTGGCGAGCGAACTCGACCTGCTCAAGCCGGACCGCCGGTCCACGGACTTGGTGGGCCGCCAGCGGGACCTCGACAGCCTCTGGGGATGGCTTCACAGCGAACGTCCCATCTCGGTTCGGACCATAGCGCCGCGCAGGGGTTTTGCCCGGCAGGTTACGGCGAGCCCCTCACCTGGGTCGAGAGTCTGATTCGCGCTGGCGCCACGGAGGATCTGGGCCTCCTGTTTGCCGTCGAGAAGGCGATGCCTCACCAGACTCCGGTGCTGCGCGAGAAGGCGGCGGGGGGAGGCGCTGGAAGCGGCCCAGGAGGCGGTGAGGATTCGTCGCCAACTGGCGGAGGCGCGCCCGGACGCGTTCCTGCCGGACCTAGCCATGTCGCTGGGAGCCAAGAGCCAGTGTTTGCGCGCTCTGGAGCGCCACGCAGACGCCCTGGCGGACCTGGAAGAGGCCATCCGGTCCCTGACTCCCCGGTTCCGCCACATCCCTAGGGCCCACGGGTGCCTCATGGGAGCCCTTGTTCGGGACTACGTCGCCGCAGCCGGGGCTCTCGACCGCCATCCAGACATGGCACTGCTCGCCCCGGTCCTGGAGGTATTCGAGAGGCTCCAGCGAGAACCGCCAGAAGAAGGCGCCAGCGCGCCAGCGGGCGAGTGAGACACACAGCAGCGTGAGCGGCCTGCACGGTCTGGGCCACGAGCCAACCCGGCTTTCTCACCACGCCAAGGCGCGCGTTCGCTGTTGACCTTGTGGCGCGGCCTCTCCAGGCTGCCGTCTCGGCACTGTGCCGAGACCTGGAGTTTCCACCTTCCCGGCTTGCATCGGCCTGGGCTTACGCGGCCTGAACCGCCAGCGTCTTCCGGCGGGTCAGGTTGTACGCGCTCAGCGCCAGGGTGAACATCCACCCGACCAGGGCGCGGCCGCGGTGGCGGCGCCGAGCGTCACCCGCCGCCGGCCGTTGGTCGCCGCCGCCAGCATCTCCAGCGCCGCTTCCCATTCGGCCTGCGTGGTGGCGGTCGTCACACGCCCCGGCACCCGCGGCCCTCGCTCGGCGGTTCTTCAAGGATACAGTCGACTTAGTTTTTCAGCAGCGTCTGAAGCCTGCGCCACGCGAGCCGACCTGGGGGTCGGCGGCTTCAGCCCGCTACCACCTTGTTCCGCAGCACGCCGATGCCCTCGATTTCCACCTCCACCACGTCGCCGGGGCTCATGCGAGCGGTGGCGCCGGGGGTGCCGGTGTAAATGAGGTCGCCCGGCGCCAGCGTCACAAACTGGCTGACGAAGCTCACGATGGCGGGGCCGTCGAAGAGCAGGTCCGAGGTGTACTGTTTCTGCACGACCTTCCCGTTGAGCCGCGTTTGGAGCAGCAGTTTGCCGTAATCCAGACCTCGCACGATGGCCGGACCCAGCGGCGCGAAGGTGTCGGCGCCCTTGGCCCGCCACCATTGCAGGTCCTTCTGCGGGCCGTTCTGCCAGTCGCGCTCGCTAACGTCGTTCCCGCAGGTTACGCCGAAGATCGCCTCCCGGGCCTCGGCCACCGAGGCCTTGCTGACCGGCTTTCCGATCACCAGGACGAGTTCACCCTCGGAGTGAACATTCTGCGCCCCCGGCGGGATCACGATGGGGTCGTCGGGGTTCTGAAGCGCGCTGACGGGCTTGTAGAACATTTCGGGTTTCGCGGGCGGCGTCTGCTTGCCGATGTGGCTCTTATAGTTCAGGCCCACCGCCAGGATCTTGGGTGGCTGGCAAGGGAACAGCAACTTGACTTCGGCCAGTTTGTGCCTGGCGCCCGTCTCCCTGTGCGATCCGAAGGGCCGGCCTTCCAGCTCTCGGATAGTGTCGCCCTCCAGGATGCCGTAGGTTGCGGTGGCGCCACGGCGGAAGCGCACGTACTTGGTCACGGAGGGCGCCGCCTGCGCCGCGGCTGCCGCCAGCAGGGGCGACTTCAAGAACTCGCGTCTCTCCATACAATTGCCTCCCAGAGAGGCTATTATAGTCAGACGAGATGAAACCTAACCAGACCAAAGCGCGACTCCAGGCGGGCCAAGTCGCCCTCGGATGCAGCATGCAGCAGTTCGGCTCGATCGAAATCCCGCGGATCTACGCCTCCGCCGGCTTCCACTACTGCTTCATCGACTGCGAACACGGCGTCTTCGACCTGGAGACCGTTCGCGCGCTCATCCGCGCCTCCCTCGACCGCGACATCACCCCGATTGTCCGCGTCGGCGAGCTGCTCTACTCGCTGGTCGCCCGCATGCTCGACGCCGGGGCGCAGGGCATCATTTATCCTCGCGTCGAGTCGCCGGAACTTCTGGAGCAGGCCATCTCCTGGACGAAGTTTCCCCCGGCGGGCATCCGCGGCTACGGCCTCAGCGGGCCGCAGTTCGACTACCAGCCGTCGAGCTTCGCCGAGGCCGTCGAGCACTCGAACACTCAGACCCTGGTGGTGGTGCAGTTCGAGACACGCACGGCCATGGAGCGCCGCGAGGAGTTGCTGGCCGTCCCGGGCATCGACGTGGCCATGATAGGCCCCGCGGATCTCTCGGTGTCCTTCGGCGTGCCCGGAGAGTACGAGCACCCCACGCTGGTGGATGCCGTGATGGCCTTCATGGAGTCCTGCCGGCGCTTCGGGGTCTACCCCGGCATCCAGGTCAGGACGCAGGCGCTGGCTAAGAAGTGGCTCGAGCGCGGCATGCGATTCGTGGGCTGCGGCAGCGAGCACAGCCTGCTGCTGGAGAGAGCCCGCGAGCTCATGGCCGAGTTGTCGGCGGCGGCGGGATGAGTATTGAGAATGGTCCTGGACGGCTTCAACCTGCGGGAGCGCCGGGTATTCGCGCGTTTGAGAACGCCCGCCCAGATCCAGCATTTCCTGGATAACGACCTGGGCTACAACAAGGAACCGGACGGGCCCACGTGCCGCTCGCCGCGCCGCGTCCTGCGCGACCGCATCGCCCACTGCATCGAGGGCGCCCTGTTTGCCGCCGCCGCACTCCGCGCCCAGGGTTTCCCGCCGCTGCTGGTTGACCTGGAGGCTGTCCGCGACGACGACCACATCCTGGCGGTGTACCGCCAGCGCGGCCACTGGGGGGCGATCGCCAAGTCCAACTACGCGGGCCTGCGTTTTCGCGAACCGGTCTACCGCAGCCTGCGCGAGCTGGTCATGTCTTACTTCGAGCACTACTTCAATCTGGCCGGCGAGAAAACGTTGCGCACCTACTCCCGCCCCGTCAACCTGGCCCGGTTCGACCACCTGGACTGGATGACCACCAAGGAGGACCTCTGGCCCATATCGGACCACCTTGGAGTCATTCCGCACATCCCCTTGCTGCGCAGCACTGTGATCCGCCACCTGAACCGCGTGGACGCCCGGCTGATGGCCGCGGGGCGCGTGGGGCTGGTCGAGTAGATGAAGGCCGGCAAGCTGCTGTGGGCCATTGTCGCCTTCGGCGCGCTCAGCGCCGTGCTGTACAGCTCGCTGATGCCGCTCTGGGAGGGCTTTGACGAGCCGTTCCACTACGGCTACGTGCAGCGGCTGTCCTGGGGCTCCGGTATGCCGGTGCTGGGCCGGACACCGCTCTCGGCCGAGGTCTGGGAGTCGCTGAAGCTGGCGCCGGCGAGCCACGTGGTGCGGCAGAACCTGCCGTTCGTGATGACTTTCGCGGAGTACTTCGCGCTGCGGCCCGAGGAGCGGGCGGCGCGCCGGGCGGCTCTGGAATCGCTTGCGCCGGCGCTGCGCCAAGTCGAGGCATCCGGCACCTCGAACTACGAAGCGCAGCACGCGCCCCTGGCCTATCTGCTGCTTGTGCTGCCGAACGTCGTATGGGGCGATCTGCCGCTCCCGGCGCGGGTTCTGCGGCTGCGCCTGGTCTGCGCGCTCGCCGCGTGTCTGCTTCAGGCTGCTTTCTCGCTGGCCCTGGCCCGGCGGTTGAAGCTGCCCGAGCCGGCGCAATACACCGCGCTGTGGCTGGTGCTGTGCGGCCAGATGTTCTACGCCTCGGTCGCGCGCGTCTCCAACGACTGGCTGGCCATCCCGCTGGCCACCGCGTTGCTCGTCTGTCTGCTCCGCTTCCACGCCGAGCCGCGGCTGGGGAATGCTTTGTGGCTGGGGGGCGTGGTGGCGGCGGGGCTCTTGACCAAAGCCTACTTCCTCTCCTGGGGGTTGTTCGCTCTGGCGGCAGCCGTCTGGGTGACCTGGCGCCGCAAAACCTCCGTGCGACCGGCGTTGGCGGCGCTGGCGATCATCCTGGTGGCGGCGGGACCCTGGTACGCGCGGAACCTTCTGCTCTACGGGAGCCTCGGCGGGACGCTCCAGGGGGCGGCGGGCGTGGGCCTCAAGGAGACGGTGCAAGCCGCGCTCGTTCTGCCCTGGGCGAAGGCACTGTTGAGTTCCGCCCGCGGGGCGCTGTGGACCGGCAACAACTCATTCACCTCGTTCTCCGCCGCTACGCTGAACCTGATTTTGGTCCTGCTGCTGGTGGCCGTGCTGCTATGGCTGCGCAGCGCGTGGAAGAGACCCGGCAGCGCGCCTGAGTGGATAGTGGCGGCCGGCTGCCTCTGCTGTGTTGCGACGTTACTCTACGCCTGCGCCCTGTTTTTCGCTTACAGCAAGGATCCGGATGTGACCACCGGTCCATGGCACGTCCAGGCCATAGCGGCGCCGACGGCGTGTCTTCTGTCTCTGGGTTTGAGCCGGTCCGGGGCAGTTGGCCGCTGGCTGGGCGTTGCGTTGGTGGCGCTGTTCTCTTACGTTCTGGCGGCGACTTACCTGGTGAAGCTGATCCCGCTGTACGCCGGGTACCCCGGGGGCAAGATGCCGCTAGGGAGGTTGCTCGACTGGTACCTGCACGGGACTCCGGACCTGGCGGCGACGGCGCTCGGGCCGCCGGCGCTGATCTGGTGCGTGACCGCGGCGGTGGTGGTGGTGGCGGCGACTGTGGCTACGGTGTTGTGCCGGAGGGTGTGGAATAGGCACTGGTGCCCGCCTGAAAGAAAGCCGGATTGAAACCCGGCTGGCAAGTCTGGAGACTCACCCCACGGTGGGGTGGGCATTCTTGCCTGCCGGCCGGCATTGGTGCCGGCCTGAAGAAAGCCGACTGGAAAGTCGGCTGGCAAGCCGGAGGCTCACCCCACTGAAAGCTGAGAGAATTTCGTTCCAGCCGCCACAGAGTGGGTATGTCCTTCCATCAACGACACCTGCCTCACTGGTGCCCGCAAGGCAAGGCGCTCTTCATCACCTGGCGCCTACACGGTAGTTTGCCGGCAGGCCGCTATTTGCCAGGAGGGGACCTCACAGCGGGGCGGGCGTTTGCCTGGATGGACCGCTTGCTGGACGAAGCGCGCTTCGGCCCCACCTGGTTGCGGCAACAAGAACTCGCGCGGCTGGTGGCAGACGCTATCCAGTATGGTGCACAGGCTCTGAACTACTACCAGCTATACGCCTATGTGGTCATGGCGAATCATGTCCACCTGCTCGTGCTGCCCCGGGTGAATCCCAGTAAGTTACTGCACTCGCTCAAGGGATTCACAGCACGAGAGGCCAACAAAACCCTGCACCGGACCGGGGAGCCCTTCTGGCAGAGAGAGTCCTACGACCACTGGATCCGGGACGAGCGGGAGTTTGAGCGAGTCCGAGCGTACATCGAGAACAATCCTGTCAGGGTCGGCCTGGTGACTCGAGCAGAGGATTACCCCTGGTCGAGTGCGGCGCGGGCTCCGAGCGGGTAAGCGGGCCTGAAGAAAGCCGACTGGAAAGCCGGCTGGCAGGCCGGAGGCCCGCCCCACTGGCAAGTCAGGAGACTTACCCTACTTCTTCGCGCGGCGGTAGGGGGAGGAGAGGTAGCGGCGCGACTCGCGGGCGGCGTCGGAGGCCGGGGCGAAGTCGATGGCGCGCCGGTAGGCTTCCAGGGCCGCCGGCCGCTGATCCTTCAGGTCGTAGAGCTGGCCCAGCCGCATCCAGGCCAGCACCCCGGTGTTAAGGTCCAGCTTGTCCGCGCCCGCAGAGGCCCGCTTCATGTTCTCCAGGGCCGCGTCCAGCTCGTTGTACCAGAACTGGATGTTGCCCTCGGCGTAGCAGATGCGCTCGAGCGGCAGCCGCGCAAAGCCCGGCGCCCCGGAAGCTTTCAATTCCTTCACCTGGCGCACGGCCTCCAGCGCCCTGTCCTTTTCGCCCAGCTCGCTGCGCATCTGCGCCAATTCCAGATAAAACAGGTAATTTCTCGGAAAACGGTGGATCAATTCCTCGAGCAGCGGGATCGCCGGTTGCGGTTTCTTTTCCCGCCGGTAGGCGATGCACAGCAGGATCTTGGCGTCCTCGCGGTCCAGGGTGGCCTTTTCCGCCACGAGTTCCAGCGTGCGCAGGCCCTCCTCCTTGTTGCCCCGAAAACCGATCAGGAAGCCCAGCATCCGCCAGGTGAACGGAAGGCTCCCCACCACGTAGTCGTGCACACCCTGCATGAGCCGCGCATCGACGAAGGAGGGCTCCAGCTCCGTCACACGGTTGTGGTGCTTGCGCCCGGTAGTCGCGTCGCGCAGGGCGTCGCGCCAGGCCTTACGGACCAGGAAGTTGTAGTTGGCGCGAAAGCCATAGGCCACGCCCAGCGTGTAGAGCGCCTGCACATCGCGCGGGTTCTGCCTCAGCCGCGCCTGGGACAGCTCCATCGACTTCCGGATGGCCTCGTCGAAGCGCCGCTCCTCCTCGGGCGTCGCCTCCACCTTGGGACGCCGCAGGAAAGGATTGTTGCCGGTGACCAGCTCGCTCTCCAGCGCCCCGACCCGGAACACAGCGCGGTAGAGGATGGCCTGCGCGAGATGGTTGTGCGCGGCCGCCGAATCCGGCTGCTGGGAGACGGCGCGGCTAAACTCTGCGATCGCCTCGTCGAACTCGAGGTTGTAGAAGTGCTGGAAGCCCCGTGCGACGATGGCCTCCTGCGCGCCGAGGGAAACGCACAAGCTCATCAGCGGCGCCACGTGCGCCAATATGCGGAACATCCGCCTTTGATTCTAGCGCCGATTCCAGGGGCAGACCTCCTGGCAGATGTCG